>Ga0172379_10002316_pt1 | contig 34093 bp, 31 predicted proteins | sample GrowelOW334metaG_FD_119756 | JGI IMG/M metagenome (GOLD analysis project Ga0172379, IMG submission 119756) | Groundwater microbial communities from an aquifer near a municipal landfill in Southern Ontario, Canada - Groundwater well OW334 metaG | ecosystem: Environmental > Aquatic > Deep... | reverse complement strand
GCGGTCATACGCGGCTCCGTTTCGAAGATTGGACGTCGCGGATAAGATCCACGAACAAGCCGATGAATTGAAGGACCATAAGGCCCAGTCCAACGATTACCCCAAGCTGGGGCACGACCATGGAAATCCCGAGCGCGGGTGCCATCTCGCGGCTCCAGACGTTGGGAATTGATTTCAATGCCAAGGCGAAAATGAAAGCCACGAAGGCGAAAGCGACGAGTTTGATGATCGCGTCGAAAATCGGAAGGTTTTTCGGCGAGAGCCGGTCCAGCACGAGCGTCACGCGCATGTTGTCCCAATGCCGGATCGCGGTGCTCGCCGCGAGGAATACCGTCCAAACGAGGAGGAATTTCGCGAGTTCCTCCGACCAGACGATTGGGTTGCTAAGGACATAGCGGAAAAAGACGCTTGTGAGAATGAGGATGATATTCAACGCCATGAGTGTATTCGTCACGTATTTGACCACTCTTTCGGTGAAAGCGAACAAGCCCTTTTCACTCATGGATACTCCTTTTATGAGGAAATCGCGGGAGCGCGGCTTGGCCGCGCTCCCGCGGGATCGAACATCGCGTTATTTCAGGGCGTTCAGTACCTTGTCCACCGCGGAGGGCGAAATGTTTTTCTTGAGCCAATCGATGACAGGCTGCTGGGTAGCCGCCTTGAACGTGGCTTTTTCCGCCGGGCTGGGATAGTAGATCTGGACTCCTGCCTTCACCAGGGCTTCCACGGCGAGGGAATCGTTCGCCCTCGAGGTGCCGCGGGCGGCGTATTCCGCGATCTTTCCCGCGTCGAGTATTGCCTGCTGAAGATCGGCGGGCAGGGATTTCAGCCATTTCTCGCTGGTGACGATCATCGCCGAACCGAGAAGGTGCTCATCCATCGTGTAGAACTTCTGGACTTCCTGGAGGGATCCGCCGAGTATGGTCGCCGCCGAGTTTTCCTGTCCGTCCACGACGCCGGTCTGCAGCGCGTTGTACAGCTCGAGCCAGGCTATCGGGGTAGGGCTGGCGCCGAGGGCTTTTACCATTTCCATGTGAACGGGGATGGTCATGGTCCTGAGCTTCAGTCCCTTCATGTCGGCCGCGGTCTTGATGACTTTCTTATTGTTGGAGAAGCTTCTGAAACCGCCGTTGTCGTAGATCGCCAGCACGCGGAGACCGGAAGTCTTGGCCATGTCATCGAAGAAGGCCTTGCCGATCGGGCCATCCCAGAGCTTGTAGGCATCGAGGGCGCTATCGAAGGCGTAGGGAATCGAGAAGACCTGAATGTCCTTGTAGAAGGGCGCGACGGCTCCATCCGCCGGCGTGGCTCCCTGGAGAGTGCCGGAGAAAATCTGCTGCATGTTTTCGTTGGCGTCGCCGAGGCGGCCATAGGGATAATTCTCGACGACGATCCTGCCGCTCGAAAGTTTCTCGAGGGCGCCTTTGAAAGCTACCATACCCGCGTACGAGTGGTGCATAACCTGGAGATCGCCGATCTTCAGGAAGGGGGGATCGGTAAACGCGAGCTTGAACACGATCGGCTGCTGGGCGAACAGGCCGCTTGCCGTGCTGAGCAATAAAACCGCGACCACGAGGGTCATTTTCCAGTTTTTCATAAAGCCTCCTTATACGACATCCCGCCCCGAAAGGCGGTTTACGAACCATGGAAAGAGGAGAGGGCTCGCGTGGGCCGAACCCCTCCCGGCGAGAGGAAACTACTTGAGCAAATTGAGGCTGACCATGACCTTTCTGACGTTTTCCACTTCTTCCTTTGTTCCCCTGGAGAGCGGCCCGCGCGGATAGCCCGCGTCGAATCCGTACATGCGCAACGCTTCCTTCCATAGGGCGACAGGGTTGGTCCTGTTATTCTGTCCCATGATCTTAAGGAGAGGATAGATCTTGCGCTGCTGCTCGGCCGCTACCTGAATCTTCCCCGCCAGGAAGTCGTCGATCATCGCGCGGATGAGTTCGCCGATAACATGCGAGGCGCCGGAAATGACGCCGCCGATGCGCTTTTCCCCGCCCTGGGCGTAGGCTTCGAGGATCATGGTGTCATCGCCGTTATAGATGATGAAATCTTCCGGCGTCGCGTTCAGGAAGGCGGTGATCTGCTTAGGGTTGAGTTCGGCTTCTTCCTTGATGCCCACGATGTTCGGCTGCTTCGCGAGTCTGCCGACGGTCGCCGGGTCGAGATTCGCTCCCACGAAGATGGGGATGTTATAGAGCAGGATATTGAGGGATACCGATTCGGCGACGCGCATGAAATGGCGGTAGAATTCTTCCTGATTCGGCTTGGCGTAATACGGGGCGACGATCATCACCGTCTCGAATCCTAGTTCCTCGGCTTTCTTCGCGAGCTTGATCGTTTCTATCGTCGAGGCCGCGCCAACGCCGGCGATGAGGGGGATTCGACCGCCCACCTTGTTCTTGACGGTCTCGAAAAGCTTGACGCGCTCATCGAAATTCATCGTGTGGAATTCGCCGGTCGTCCCGGAAAGCACCAGCGTATCACCCTTTTTCCGTTGGACGATGAACTCCGCGAGGGCAGCGGCCTTTTCGTAATCGACGCTGTCATCTTCCCGGAAGGGCGTTACCATGGGGATAAGGATCTTTCCGTAATGATCCTTAACGAATTTCGCCATAAAAACCTCCTGAAAATCGATGCATATTTCAATGAGCGCCTTATAGGCGCTGCCTCATGGGCGCTGCCTCATGGGCGCTGTTTCATTGCCGCTTTCCGTCGAGCTCGGCGACGCCGTTCATGTCCTTGAGGGAGATTTGCAGATGGTCCAGCATCGCCTGGACAACTTCCTTCTCGTCCTTCGCCGCGATGGCGTCGATTATCCGCTGATGCGGCATCATGGCGTGGGTCTTATTCTCCGAGACCGCGAACGATCTCGTCCGGTATTCCATGAGAGCGTCGGCGATCATGTTGCCCGTCCGCTTCAGGAGCCGGTTGTTGCTCGCGTCCATGATCGCGTCGTGAAAGGATTCGTCGATGGTGGCCATCTTTATCACATCGCCTTCTTCCACCGCCTTGCAGAATTCGCGATGGATCGTGCGTATCTGTTCGAGCTGCTTCTGGCTTCCTCTCGCTATGGCTAGTTTCGCTGCGAGGGGTTCGATGCCCATCCGCAGTTCCATGAGTTCGTCGACCCGCGCCCTGTTGTCGATAAACCATTGGCGGATTGTTTCCTGCCCATCCATGGTCTTGCGCCGGACGAAGGCGCCTTTGCCAGGGCGGAGTTCGACAAGCCCGATGGCTTGCAGCACTCTGAAAGCTTCTCTTATGGTGGAGCGTCCGACGCCCAGTTCGTCGCAGAATTCCAATTCGGTGGGCAGCTTGCTTCCCACGGGATACGTTTCGCCCGCGATAAGCGCGCGGATGCTTTTCACGGCCGCGTCGGTCACTGAGACTCTCTCGATTTTTTTCATCGTCTCGCTCATGGGGACCTTCCTGGATCACCAGGATGATGGCGTATCGGCGTTCTCAGTTCTTCAGACATCAGACAATCAGCTTATCAGCAGTTGCTAAATCTGTCAAATTTTTTATATAAATAGGTGAAGGCAACCTATTTATAGGTGCTACAAGGAGTTATTGAAATTGGTGAGAGTTTTTTGGCTTACAATTCGAAAAGGTCGCCGCAGCGGAGCGGCTGGATCCGGTCGCCAAGCCGCGCTTTCAGATGCTCGAAGGCGGCGGCGCCCGTGCAGTGGCCGGCATAGTAGGTCGTGTTGGGGAAGGCAGCGAGGTCGTCGGCGAAACGGTCGAGGAGAGCAGGGCTTTCGGTGCGCGTGCTCATGGCATGATAGAGGTGCATGCCCGCGAAAACGTGATTATTGGAGGCGAGAAGGCCTTTTTCGGCGATTTTAGCCATGATGTTGTGAAGGCCCGTATGGGAGCAGGAGCTGAATATGCAGGCCATGTCGCCTTCCCGTATGACGAGGGCGAGCTCGTGCGAGAAATCGTCGCGCTTGTACCATAAGCCTTTTCTCATGTAAAGATTCGAACTCGTCGTGAGATAGTCGGCTTTTCGCGGAATTCCGACGACGACATCGATGCAGGTCGCCAGCTCGCGGTCTTCATCCAAAAGGACGATGCCCGGATCCGACACGAACGACCTGTCCATGCCGACATTGAAATAAAGGATGCCGTATCGGCGCACATAGCAGCGCCGCGTCGCTGTTCTCGCCATGTAGATGGGGGCGTTGGGGTTTATTTCCCTGAAGGCTGGCAGACCGCCGGAGTGGTCGCCGTGGCCGTGGGAGAGAACGGCGAAATCGACGGCCGAAAGATCGCGGCCGAGCAAGGCGGCATTTTCCAGGAAAAGATCGCGCTGCCCCGCGTCGAGAAGGATTTTCTTCCCGCCGGCCTCGATAAAGAAGGAAAGTCCATGTTCGGCCTTTATGAATGTGTCCTTGGGCGTGTTTTCGACGAGTACGGTGATTCTCACGGCTTGACCTCCAAACTCGACGCGAAGGCAAAGAAAGCCCTTTCATCGTTGACCCTAGGATACCTTTTTAAATTCTCCCGTCAAGGCTACCGAGGCTCAGAAACGCGCTATACAATCGAGAGGGAGGAAGGCTATGAGATCACTTTGGGGCAAAGCCCCTTTCATGCTTGAGATGCGCGAGCTAAAAACGCCGGTGCCAGGCCCTGGGGAAGTGCTCGTTCAGGTGAAGGCCTGCGGCATCTGCGGAACCGATCTGCATTTTTTGCGTCATAACGCTGAATGGACCCCCCTAGGCCACGAAGCCGTGGGTCTTGTCGCCGAAGTTGGCCTTGACGTGGATGGATGGCGGGGCGGGGAGTCGGTCATCGTCGAAAACAACACGGGCTGCGGCATGTGTCCGGAATGCAAGAATGGCCGCGCCCTTTACTGCACTAACATATATTCTTACATGAACGACAGGGCCGGTTTTGCCGATTATCTCCTCGTGCGTTCGGACATGATCCAGCCCTATGACGCCGAACGGCTTACGCCCCGGCAAGCCACGCTCGCCGAACCGCTCACCGTCGCTCTCGATCTTCTGCAGAGGGTTGATCCCGATATAAATGACGAAGTCGCGGTTTTTGGCCACGGACCGATCGGGCTTCTCGCGGTGCGCTTGGCCAAGCTTCGCGGAGCCCGCCGGGTGTTTCTCACCGGGTCAAGCCGAGCCAGCGAACACAGCAGATATCGGATGAAGATCGGCGCCGCGATGGGAGCCGATGTCATGCTATCGGAGCCGGAGGATGATATCGCGTCGGCTATTAAAGCCCTTGTCCCAAACGGGGTCGACCGGGTGCTGATAACCGCTCCCCCGAAAACCTTGCCTCTCGCCATAGATATCGCCCGTTTTGGCGGCATGATCGGCCTCATAGGCATCGAATTCGGCAAGGGAGGAGAGGTGAGCCTCGACGTAAACGCCTTTCACTTCAAGAAGCTGCAGCTTCGCGCCTCGCACGCCATACCGAACCACTATTTCCCAATGGCCACCGACCTGCTCGCTCGTCGCGCCGTGGATCCCGAGCTTCTTCTGAGTCATGCCTTCTCGCTCGACGACTACAAGGAGGCTTTCACCGCCCTAAACGACAGGGGACAGGCTACCGCCAAGATCGTTCTGGTTCCTTGAGAATGATGGTTTTGGCGATTTCGGCGAAGCCCGCCCCGCATTCCTTCGTCGCGACGAAGGCGGGCAAGGATCGCATCAGCTCCCGGTATCGGCTAACGTTGGCCACGCCGCAGGCCATGGGAAAATGAGCGAACATGGGCTCGTCGTTGGGCGAATCGCCGACGAAGACGACGCTCGCGCGATCGCGCGCATCGTCGTAGCCGAAGCGCTGGCTCAGATAGCGGGTCGCCATGGACAGCTTGTCGTAGTCGCCCATCCAGGCGTTGACGTGGATGGAGCTGACCTTGGCCTTCGCGCCTTCCTCCTCGCATATCGCCTTTATTTTCAGCGAGTCGGAGAGGGGAAGAACGGGCTCCTCCTCGGCGAAGTCGATGGCTATGTCGTAGAGCCGGGCGAACTGGTCGCGGGCCGGCCGACATCCCGGGACTTCTGCCTGGGCGCGCGAAAGGGCACGAGCGAGGGCGGGGGCGTCATTGCGGACCGCGTTCGGGTGGGTAATGGCGCGGAGGTGCCGCCCTTGCGGCTCCTCCCAGAACACGAAGGCGCCGTTTTCGCCCACGACGCCGTCCACCGGCCATTCCCGCGCGATGAGATCGCACCATCCGGCCGGCCGGCCCGTTATGGGCACAACGATAAGCCCGGCGCCCTTGAGTTCCCATAACGCCGCGTAACTTTCCGCGCTCAGTTTGCCTTCGGTCGTGAGCGTGTCGTCTATGTCCATGAGGACGAATTTTATGGCGCGCGCCTCGGCCGCCTTCATGTCTTGTATCGGTCGCATGGCCGCAAGCGTATCACTTTTCGCGAGCGGAATTCCATACGCGCCGCGCGCCGCTTCGCCTATTTCCCTTCATACGCCCTTTCCAGCCCCGCGATATCGAATTTTTTCATCGCGAGGAAGGCTTCCTGCACTCGTTTGGATTTGGCCGGATCCTTGTCGCTCATCATCGCGTCCAGAACCCTGGGCACGATCTGCCAGGAAAAACCGTACTTGTCCTTCAGCCAACCGCATTGTTCGGCTTCGGGATGGGCCGAGAGTTTTTCCCAGAAGTAATCGATTTCTTCCTGGTTCTCGCAGAAAACCATCAGCGAGATGGCTTCGTTGAACGAAAAGCCGTGATCATAGGCGCTGTCCATCGCCGAAAAACGCTGCCCCTCGAGGGTGAAGGCCCCGAATTTCAGGGTGCCTTCCTTGTCCGGCTTTTCATCGGGACCATAGTGAAGAACGCCGTCCACGGAGGAGCCGCTGAATACCGAGGTATAGTAGCGAATCGCCTCCTCCGCCTTTCCGCACTGATCCCCGACGAACATGAGGGCGGGCGCGATTTTTTGTGAAACGCTTTTTCCGCCGTTATACATGATCTGCCAGGATAGGCCGAATTTATCCATCAGCCACCCGTACTTTTCGCTGAAGGGATACTCGCCAAGAGGCATGAGTTCGCCTCCGCCCTGGCGTAGGGCATTCCATAGCCAATCCACCTCTTCCTTCGTTTCGCAGCTGACCATGAAGGATACCGCGGGGGTGAACTTGAAATACGGGCCGGCCGAGAGGAGCATAAATTCCTGTCCCGAAAGGATGATCGTCGCCATCTCGACCGTTCCCGAGGGGGTGCCATCCATTTTCGAACTGCTTTTGACGCGCGAGTCGCCGAACAGTGAGGTATAGAATTTCGCGGCCTCGAGGGCCTCGGTGTCGAACCATAAATGGGGGACTATTTTTCTCATCATAAGCCTCCTGATCCCTATAATATGGCAAAAATTTTCCTTCCGTGGTATATAGACATTCGTACTTCATTCCATGTTTTTCCAAAGGAAGGGTCCATGACTGAGCATTACGACGTCGCCATCGTCGGCGCGGGCGTTTGCGGCGCCAATGTCGCGCGCAAACTCTCGCAGTACGAGCTGAAGGTCGCCCTCCTCGAGAAGGAGATCGACGTTTCGCTCGGGACGAGCAAGGCCAACTCGGGCATCGTCCATGGCGGGTTTCATGACAATAAGAAATACTTGAAGGCCAGGCTCGAGCTCCAGGGCGCCCTCATGTTCGAGCGCCTCCACAACGAGCTGGACTTCCCCTTCGAGCGCTGCGGCATCGTGGTTGTCGCCCTCCACGAGGACGAGATGCGCTCCATCGAACAACTCTACCAGCAGGGTGTCGACAATGGCGTCATCGGCATCGAGATGTGCTCGCGCGAGCGCATGCTTGAGCTCGAGCCCAAGCTCAGCCCCGATACCGTGGGCGGGCTCTACGCTCCTTCGGGCGGCATCGTCGAGCCTTATCGTTTTGTCTTTTCCCTCGTCGAAAACGCGCGAAAGAATGGCGTAGCCCTGCTGACGGAATTCGCCGTCGCCTCGGCGCGGCGCGAGGGCGATCTCTGGGCGATAAAGGCCGCCGACGGCAGGGAACTGCGCGCCCGCTACGTGGTCAATTCGGCCGGCCTCTACGCCGACGCCGTTTCGGCGGCCTTCGGCGCCGAGGAATTCGCGATAAAGCCCCGAAAAGGCGAGTACTACCTCCTTGACAAGATGACGAAGGCGAAACCCAACCGGGTGATTTTCCCCGTACCCACCGCCGTGTCGAAAGGCATGCTCATCATCCCCACCGTCGAGGGAACGGTGTTGATCGGCCCCACCGCCACGTCCATCGAGGACAAGGAAGATTTCTCCACGACAAGAAAGGAACTCGAGGGCATCCTGCGCAGCGCCCGGACCATGGTTCCCTCTATTTCGGAGAATGACGTCATCACAAGCTTCGCCGGCCTGCGGCCCGTCTGGGGTGAGGACTTCTACATCGACCTTTCGGCCAAAGTACCCAACCTCGTCCACGTGGCGGCCATCCAGTCGCCCGGGCTCACCGCGAGTCCCGCCATCGGCGAATACGTGAAGGACCTGCTGAAGAAAGCGGGTCTGCGTCTCGTCGAGAAAGCGGATTGGGATCCTTACATGCACAAGGTGCCGCGTACGCGCGACCTCTCGCCCTACGAGCTGGACGAGCAGGTGAAGAAGGACCCCGCCTATGGCGACATTGTCTGCCGCTGCGAGCGGGTAAGCGAGTCGGAGATCATCCAGGCCATACGCGCCGGGCACACGACGCTCGACGGCATAAAGTACGTGACGCGCGCCCAGATGGGCCGCTGCCAGGGCGGATTCTGCACCTACAAGATCATCAAAATCCTCATGCGCGAGACGGGCATGAGCTATGATGAAGTGACGAAACGCGGCGGCGCGAGCGTCGTCCTGAAGGGCGAATTATGAAACAGCTACGATACGACACCGTCGTCATCGGCGGCGGGGCGGCTGGCATGTCGGCCGCGGCGGAGCTCAAGGCGAAGGGATATTCGGCCATCATCATCGAGCGCGAAGAAGAGTTGGGCGGCATACTCATGCAGTGCATCCACAACGGATTCGGCCTCATCGAGTTCAACGAAGAACTCTCGGGTCCCGAGTTCGCCCAACGTGTCCAGGAAAAAGTGGCGGCCCTCGGCATCCCAGCCCTCTGTAGAGCCACCGTCCTCGATCTGCGGCAGGAGGGCGACAGCCATGTCGTCTACTGCGTCTCCAAAGCCGCGGGCGTCGCCCGGATCGAGGCGCGAGCCGTCATCCTCGCCATGGGATGCAGGGAGCGCAACCGCGGCAACATCAGGATCCCCGGCTCGCGTCCCTCGGGCGTCTTCACCGCCGGCCTCGCGCAACGTCTCGTCAATATCGAGGGCTATATCCCCGGTAAGGATGTCGTCATCATCGGATCGGGCGATATTGGCCTCATCATGGCGCGCAGGCTCACCTGGGCCGGCTGCAAGGTCCATGCCGTCGTCGAAATCCTGCCCTATCCCAGCGGACTCACGCGCAACATCGTCCAATGTCTCAACGATTTCGGCATTCCCCTCTACCTTTCGCACCTGACCACGGAGATCTATGGCAAAGACAGAGTAGAGGGGGTGGAAGTGACGCCCATCGAAAACGGCGCCCTCATGTTCGACAAAAGCTTTAAAATCCCCTGCGACACCGTCCTCTTGTCGGTTGGCCTCGTGCCCGAAAACGAACTCTCGAAGAACGCTGGCGTCGAGCTCAACCCCGCCACGAACGGCCCCTGGGTCGATTCCACCCTCATGACCAGCGTTCCCGGCATCTTCGCCTGCGGCAACGTGCTTCACGTGCACGACCTCGTGGACTTCGTGGCCGAGGAATCGCGCCGCGCCGGTTCCTTCGCGGCGGATTGGCTTTCCGGCAAGCGCCCACGCAAGGAACTCAGGATCAAGACCGGCCCGAATGTCCGCTACGTCAACCCCGCGCGCGTTGATCCCGAGCGGGAGAACAAGCTCTACATGCGTAGCATGGTCGTCAAGAATGGCGCTGTCCTGGAAGTGAAGGTGGACGGCCGGGTCGTCAAGAGCGTTAAGAAACCCCACGTCCAGCCCTCGGAAATGCTGACCCTGAGCCTGGGACCCCAGGATTTCGCCCAGGCGGGCATGGACGCCCAGGTCGAGATTTCGATCGTCTGAAAGCCGCGCGGCTGCCGCCCGCACGGCAGTTGTTGCCCGCGCGGCAGTAGCCACGTTTGGAATGGAGTAAGCTATGACCGAAATGATTTGCATCACCTGCCCGATTGGCTGCCATCTCAGCATCGAGCGACTTTCGGATGATGATATAGCCGTCACGGGCAACCGCTGCGCCCGCGGCGAGCAGTACGCGAGGGAAGAAATGCTCTCTCCCCGCCGTGTCGTGACCGCGACCTGCAAGATCGCGCCATTGTCAATCGCGCCTGGCGCTGTATCGGTTGCGGCCAAAGCCGCCCCGATCGCGGCCGTATTGGATCTTTCTCAACCGCGCCGCGTTCCCCTTCGCACGAAAGCGGCCTTTCCCAAGGAGAGAATTCCCGAGCTTCTGAAACTCATCTATGGCTTGGAACTGAGGCTTCCCGTCCAGCGCGGACAGGTGGCCATCGCCGACGCCCTTGGCACGGGCATCGATGTCATCGTGACAAGAGCTATGTAAAAAAAGGGTGTCGGCGGAAAAAATCCACCGGCACCCTTTGTCTCTATGCGATCTCTTATGCGTTGTAGCCCATATAGTAGGAAATGTTGCGTCCCGTCTCCGCGAGAACCGGCATCGTCGCCTCGAGTTCTTCTATAGTCATATAGCTTTCAAAGGCCGAAAGGCTTATCGCCGCGATGATCGTCCCGTTCGCGTCGCGCAAGGGTACGGCGTTGCAGTTGTCGCTGGGTATGAACTCCGACCTGTCTCGCGACGCGTGCTCCTTTCGTACCTTGGCCAATTCTTCCTTCAAGGCTTCTGGACTCGTGATGGTGCTTGGGGTATAGGCTTTCAAGCCCTTCTTCTCGATCAGGATATCCAGTTCCTCTTCAGGGAGTTCGCAGGTGAGGGACTTGCCCATCCCGGTCGCGTGGAAGGGGAGGCTTTTGCCGGGAGCGAAATAGGTCCTTGGGAGGCTCATGCTGTCGATCCTGTCGATCACGATGACATCGCCCTGATAGAGAACTCCGAGATTCAGGTTGGCTTTGGGATATTTCAGCCGAAGCATTTCAAGGAAGGGCATGACGACGCGCCTGATCTCGAGGGACATAAGGGCTTTCCTGGAAAGGGGAAGGAATTTGAGGGAGATGGAAAACTGACCAGTCTTGTCGTCTTTTTTGAGATATCCTGTCTGAACCATCGTCGCGAGCATGCGGAAGGCCATGTTGGCGTTGACGCCCAATTCCTTGCATACGGTCTGCACGGTGAGCGGTTCATCGCTTTGGGCGAAAAGATCGAGGATCTCGAAGCTGCGCTCCACTGCCTTGATGTTGTATTTATCGCTTTTTTCCTCAAGATCGCTATCCATGAGCCGCTCCATTAAAATATCAGTTCCGCGCCATCGCTTCTATCAAATCAGAAATCGAGCACTTCATGCAGACATTCGGAAAGCTCCCTGTATTTGCCTTCCGAAAGAGGGGCCACCGGCAGGCGTGGCGATCCCGCGTCGAAGCCTCTGATCTGCAGCGCCGCTTTGACGACCGTGGGGAAGGTCCCCAGGCTGAAAAGTTGCCTGAGCTTCGCGAATTTCATCTGCTGCCGCAAGGCTTCTTCCTGATCGCCCGACGCGTAGGCATTGTAAATCGCCAGCGCGATCTCGGGGCAGGCGGAAGCTACCGACGAGATAGCCCCTTTCCCTCCGTGCATGAGTGTGGCCAAAATGAGGTTATCACGGCCCGCGAGGACGGTAAAGCCTTCCTTTTCGATTCGCAGGAACTCCAAGGTCACCGCGAGGTCGCCGCAGGAATCTTTGACGCCGGCGATGTTTTCGATGTGGGCCAACCGGTTCATGAGATGGGGCGTTACCGCGACACCGGTGACGCTCGGATTATTATAAGGAAGGACGGGTAATTTTGTGGATGCGCAAATTGCCTTGTAATAGCCGAAAAGCTCATCTTCTGAAGGCCTGATGATGTAGGGCGTTATCACCGACACGGCATCGGCTCCTTCGGCCTCAGCCATTTCAGTAAGGCGCACCGCTTCCGAGGTGGACGCGGAACCCGCGCCGAAGAATACCGGCACTTTCCCGCCGACGACCTTGAGCGTGGTCTTGAGCACAGCCTGTTTTTCTTCCTGATCAAGCGTATAGAATTCGCCAGCGTTTCCGACCGCGAAAATGCCATGCACACCGGCGGCGAGCAGGAATTCGAGCATTTTCTCCAGCGCTTTCAGATTGAGAGCGCCTGAAGCGGTAAACGGGGTTGGAATGGCGGGAATAATTCCCTTTATTTCCATAATTGTCACCTTTGCGATTGTAATCTCATTGGATTCTAATATGAAGATTGGTCTTTGTCAAATAAAAAATCTAATTAGATTATATGAACAATCATAATACTCTTAATTTTTATATTTTATATTGACAGATTTAGAAACTGGTTTATATAATCCCTCATGGCCTGCCGAAATCGGCGCGTCATGCGGTCAGCCTGGCTTGTGTAGAGGTACGGAAGCTGGGTTGAAGCAAAAAATGAAGGAAAAGGAGATTCGCATGAAAAAGATCATTAGTCTTTCTATCATGCTCGCTCTCGTGGTCGGCATGGCCTTCGCCCAGACCACTAAGTGGCCCACCAAGCCGGTCCAGGTTTACGTTCCCGCCGGCGCCGGCGGCGACACCGACTTCAACGCGCGCACGATGGCCAAGTATTTCGAGAAAATCACCGGCAAATCCATGGTCATCACGAACATGGGTGGTGGCGGCGGCTCGATCGCCACATCCACCGTAAAGAATGCCCCGACCGACGGCTCCGTGATGCTCTTCGGGCACATCGGGCAGGTCATCGTGAACGAAGTCGCCGGCCTCATCGACTACAGCTATGATGCCTTCGACATCGTCTGCATTCCCGCCATCGACAAGGGCACCGTCCTTGTGGCGAGCAAGAAATCAGGCTTCAAATCGGCGGCAGAAGCTGTCGCGAAAGCCAAAGCCAACCCCGGCACGGTTATTTTCGGAACCGAAATCGGCGGCCTCACTCATCTTCAAGGCCTGCTCTTCCAGAAAATGGCCGGCATCCAGATGAAGATCGTCGATGTCGGATCGGCTTCCGAAAAGATCACCTCCCTTCTCGGCGGAAGGATCGACCTCGCCGCGATCACCTATGGAGCGGTCAAGGATTATCAAACCACCGGCGATCTCACGATTCTGGCTCAGTTCAACGCCAACCGCAACGAATTCCTCGGCTCCATCCCCACCTTCAAGGAGCAGGGCGTTCCCTTCGCCATGGAGAAGCCCTACGTGATGGCCTTCCCCAAGGGCACCGACCCCGCTATCATCGCCAAGATGGCAGCGATCATGAAGCAGATCACCGAGATGCCGGCCTATGCCAAGGATCTCGAGCAGGGATTCAAGCAGCCCGTTTCCTATCTGGGCACCGATGAGGCTAAAAAGCTTCTCGGTGAGACCAGGACCGAACTCATGCAGTACAAGGACATGCTCAAGAAATAGGAGCGAGACCAGCCCTGCCTGACGCGCTTCTTCATCGGGCGCCTGGCGGGGCTTCGCCATCTTCCTTCCCGGGGTAACACAATGAAAAAGAAAACGCGCGAATTGCTTCTGGGAGCGCTGATGCTGGGCATCGGCGCTCTTTATCTTGCCCTGACATTGGGTATTCCCCGAAAGGGAGGTATCGACGCTAGCTTCGTGCCCTTTGTCCTCTCGGCGATCATTTTACTGCTTGGAACGCTCCAAACCGTGGGCGCTCTCAGGATTAAGAATGAAGGAGCCAATGGACAGGAGAAGACGGAGAGCAAGGAAAAAGTCGATACGCCAACCGTGCTCAAGACTATCTTCCTCATCCTCGTCTATGTCGCTTTCCTCAATAAAATAGGCTTCGTGATCATGTCGATCTTGTATCTCTTCATCCAGTTCATCGTGCTGACACCGGCCTATAAAAAGAAAAACTATCTAATGTACGCTATCGTCGCGATCGTCTCTTCCGTGAGCATCTTCCTCATCTTCCGTTACATTTTCGACCTTATGCTCCCGGCTGGATTGCTACAATGAGAGGTGGGAACAATGCTTAACTTATTCGCACAAGGACTCGCGACGGTCCTGACGCCGCAATATCTGCTCTGGCAGGTCATCGGCACGGTCGTCGGCATAATCTTCGGCGCCATACCCGGACTCACCGCGGTGATGGCGATCGCGCTTTTCCTTCCGATGACCTACAGCATGAGCATGGGACTCGGCATTTCAGTCCTTATCGCTCTCTACATCGGAGCTATTTCCGGCGGCCTCATCTCCGCTATCCTGCTGAAAATTCCCGGAACTCCATCATCGGTCGCGACTTGCTGGGACGGACATCCCCTCGCGGCCAAGGGTCAGGCGGCCAAGGCGCTCGGCGTCGGCATCGTGTTTTCCTTCATGGGTACTATCGTGAGCATCATCGCCCTCGTGTTCATAGCGCCTACCTTGGCCAAACTGGCCTTGCGCTTCGGCCCGCACGAGTACTTCGCGATCGCCATATTCTCGCTCACCCTCATCGCCACGTTGTCCACAGGCTCCATGGTCAAGGGGCTCTTTTCCGGCGTCATCGGCTTTGTCTTCGCCACCGTGGGCATCGCGCCCGTCGAAGCGACGCGGCGTTTCACCTTCGGTCGCTTCGAACTCAACAACGGCTTCGATACGTTGACCGTTCTCGTAGGGCTTTTTGCCATAACGGAAATCATAAAGGTAGCCGAGAGCGTGAAATACGAGGCCGAGGGCTCGGTCACCACTGTGGATATGAAAAAGATCAAGGGCTTTGGCTTTAGCTGGAAGGAATTCTTCGGCCAAATGCCCAACTTCGCCCGATCGTCGGCTATCGGTGTCGGCATCGGCATCTTGCCGGGAATCGGCGGCGCCACATCGAACATCCTCTCGTATCTCGTGGCGAAGAAACAGTCGAAGCATCCCGAAAAGTTCGGCACCGGTATCATCGACGGTGTCGTGGCTTCCGAGACGGCGAACAACGCGACGATCGGAGGAGCTCTCATCCCCCTTCTAACCCTGGGGATTCCCGGCGATGGCGTCACGGCAATCATGCTGGGAGGCTTCCTCATCCATGGCGTCCAGCCAGGACCAATGCTTTTCCGAACCCAGGCCGACCTGATCTATACTATTTTCGCGTCGCTCATCGTCTGCTCGATCCTGATGCTTGTCATCGAGTTCTACGGGCTCAGGCTTTTCGTGAAACTGCTAAGGGTGCCTAAGCATATTCTCCTGCCCGTGATCTTCGTGCTTTGCGTCGTGGGCGCCTTCGGCATTTCCTCCCGCGTCTTCGATGTGTGGACCATCCTGCTTTTCGGCGTGATCGGCTATGGCTTCACCAAGTTCCAGATTCCGCAGGCACCCTTCATCATCGGCTTTATTCTCGGGCCGATGGCCGAAACCAACCTGCGACGCGGCTTGATGCTCTCGGACAACAATTTCATGGGCTTCATCACGAATCCGCTTTCGGGCGCCTTTCTGCTGATCGCCCTGCTCGCCGTCCTCTGGCCGATCTTCAAATCGCTGGTGCTCAAAAACGGCAAGAAAAGGCAGACCAATGCCACGATGTAACTGTCGCGCCAATACGGCAAGGAAAAAAGCATGAGCGGCACCCCGCGCATTGTCGACTATCAGGTGTATCCGGTCGCCGGATACGACTCCATGCTGCTTACTCTTAGCGGCGCGCATTCTCCCTATTTCACGCGCAATATCGTCGTGATGACCGACAGCTCGGGGAACACGGGCGTGGGGGAAGTGCACGGCGGCGAACATATCAGGCAAGCCTTGGAAAGCTATCGGCCTTATCTTTTGGGCAAACCGATAGGCGATTGGAAAGGCCTTGTGAGCGGCATACGGAGCGGCAACTATACGCACAGGGAGGACGACGGCCAGGGGCTTCAGGGCCTCGATCTCAAGAACCTGCGTTTTGTCGTCCACGCCGAAACAGCCGTCGAGTGCGCCCTCCTGGATCTGCTTGGCAAGTTCATGGATTTGCCGGTGGCGGCTCTCTTGGGCGATGGAATGCGGCGCGATTCGGTGCTCTTCCTGGGCTACCTCTTCTATGTCGCCGACGCGGCGAAAACGGGGCTGCCCTACCTTACTGAAGAGGACAGCCCGAACCGCTGGTTTAAGGCGAGGCGCCACCCCGCGATGACGCCGGAGGCTATCGTCGAGCAGGCGAGAGCGGCCAAGGAGCAGTACGGGTTCAAAGATTTCAAGCTGAAGGGCGGGGTGCTGCGGGGCGAGGAGGAAATGGAGGCGGTTCGGGCGCTCAAAGGAGCCTTCCCCGACGCGCGAATCAACATCGACCCGAACGGCGCCTGGTCCCTGGACGAGGCGATCCGACTCTGCAAGGACATGCGCGGCATCATGACCTACGCGGAAGACCCCTGCGGCCCCGAAAAGGGCTTCTCGGGCCGCGAGATCATGGCCGAATTCAAGCGCGCGACGGGCTTCCAGGTCGCCACCAACATGATCGCCACCGACTGGCGCCAGTTCCGCCATTCGACGGTACTGGGCTCGATCGATATTCCACTGGCCGATCCGCATTTCTGGACTATGTCTGGATCCGTACGCGTCGCGCAGCTTTGCGCGGATTGGGGCCTCACCTGGGGCTCGCATTCCAACAATCATTTCGACATTTCGCTCGCCATTTTCGCCCACGTGGCGGCGGCGGCGCCGGGAGAGATCACGGCGATCGATACGCATTATATCTGGCAGGACGGACAGTACCTCTGCAAGGATCCGCTCAAAATCGAGAATGGGCGCATCGCCATCCGGAAGGACAGACCTGGCCTCGGCATCGAGATCGACATGGAGGCCGTGAAGAAGGCCGCCGCCCTCTACGCCACGCTGCCCTCGGGCGACCGGGACGACGCCATGGCGATGCGGTACTTGATTCCGGGCTGGAAGTTCGACAGCAAAAAGCCCTGCATGGTGCGCTGAGGCCATGGGCGCGTCGCGGCCGCTCACTTCGGCCCGACTCGCCATCCATGAGGAGAATCAATGAACATTGAACAGAAGGCAAGCGCGCGCGGCGCGCCTAAGGTCGTCGAGATGAGGGTCGTCCCCGTGGCCGGCCACGATAGCATGCTGCTGAACCTGAGCGGGGCGCACGGGCCTTATTTCACGCGCAATATCGTCATCCTGAAGGACAGCGAGGGCAGGCTAGGTCTGGGCGAAGTGCCCGGCGGCGAGAAGATCAGCGCTACCCTCGAAGAGGCGATTCCCCTCGTCGTCGGCACGTCGATCGGCGCCTACAACAACACGCTAAACGCCATGCGCAAGGCTTTCGCCGACCGTGATTCGGAGGGAAGAGGACTGCAGACCTTCGATCTCCGCACGATGGTTCACGCCGTCACCGCGGTGGAATCGGCCCTGCTCGATCTCCTTGGGCAATTCCTCGAACTGCCTGTGGCCGCGCTCCTCGGCACCGGCCAGCAGCGCGACGAGGTCGAGATGCTCGGGTACCTCTTCTTCATCGGCGACAGGAACAAAACCGAGCTCCCTTACCAGGAAGAGTCGGCCTCCATTTGCTCCTGGTATCGCTTGCGCGACGAAGAAGCGATGACTCCCGATTCGGTTGTGGCCCTAGCGGAAGCTTCCCAAGAAAAATATGGATTCAGGAACTTCAAGCTCAAGGGCGGCGTCCTCTCGGGTGATGAAGAAATGGAGGCGGTGAAAGCGCTTAAATCCCGCTTCCCGGAAGCCCGCATAACGCTGGATCCGAACGGGGCTTGGTCCCTCGACGAGGCGATTCGGCTCTGCAAGGACAAGGTCGGCATCCTGACCTACGCCGAAGACCCCTGCGGCGCGGAAAAAGGCTTCTCCGGCCGCGAAGTCATGGCTGAATTCCGGAGGGCGACGGGACTTCCCACCGCCACTAATATGATAGCGACCGATTGGCGCGAGATGGGACATTCCATCGTGCTCCAATCGGTGAGCATACCCCTCGCCGATCCGCATTTCTGGACGATGCAGGGCGCTGTGCGCGTGGCCCAGCTCTGCGATGTTTGGGGCCTCACCTGGGGCTGCCATTCCAACAACCATTTTGATATCTCGCTCGCCATGATCGCCCATACGGGAGCCGCCGCGCCCGGCGAAATAGCCGCGCTGGATACGCACTGGATCTGGCAGGAAGGGCGCGAACGGCTTACAATCGAGCCGCCTGAGATTATCGAAGGCAAGATCTGTGTCGACGAAAAGCCCGGGCTGGGCATAGCGCCCGATATGGAAAGGATCGAAGCGGCTCACACCTTGTATCTCGAACATGGGCTCGGGGCGCGCAACGACGCGGCCGCGATGCAGTATCTAATACCCGGCTGGAAATTCGACAACAAGAAGCCCTGTCTGATACGATAGGGATCGACGGGCCGAATTGCCACAGGTTAGGACTCAACAGGCCGCCGCATCGCGAGGCGGCCAATACTATTTTGGAGGAAACGCAATGAAAGTAGGATTCATCGGTCTCGGCATCATGGGCAAACCAATGAGCAAGAACCTCGTCAAAGCAGGCTATTCCCTCATCGTGAACGATGTGAACAAGACCGCCGTGGCCGAACTCGTCGCCCTCGGCGCCGAATCGGCCGAAAACGCCAAGGAAGTCGCCTTGCGTTCCGATGTCGTCATCACCATGCTTCCGAACTCCCCCCACGTAAAACAGGTGGCGCTCGGAACGAACGGCATCATCGAAGGGGCGAGAGCAGGCCTTGTCGTTATCGATATGAGTTCGATCGCCCCCCTCGTCAGCCGGGAAGTGAGCGCAAAGCTGGCGGAAGAAGGCGTCGAGATGCTCGACGCGCCGGTTTCCGGCGGCGAGCCCAAAGCCATTGATGGCACGCTTTCGGTCATGGTCGGTGGCAAGAAGGAAGTCTTCGACAAATACTATGACCTGATGAAGGCGATGGCCGCCTCCGTCGTTCTCACGGGCGACATTGGCGCCGGCAATGTGACGAAGCTCGCGAACCAGATCATCGTCGCCCTCAACATCGCCGCCATGTCCGAAGCATTGGTTCTCGCGACAAAGGCCGGCGTGGAGCCCGAACTCGTCTACAAAGCCATCCGGGGAGGCTTGGCCGGCTCGACCGTCCTCGATGCCAAGGCGCCCCTCGTCATGGATCGCAAGTTCAACCCTGGCTTCCGCATCAATCTCCACATCAAGGATCTCGCCAACGCGCTCGATACCGCCCACGAAGTCGGGGCGCCTCTGCCTCTGACCGCGTCGGTCATGGAAATCCTTCAGACCCTCAAGGTGGATGGCATGGGCGATTTGGATCACGGGGCGATCGCCCGCTATTACGAGAAATTGGCGAAGGCTGAGGTAAAGCGCTGAAATCGTTGTTCAGGCTGGGTGCGGTCTGCCTTGCGCTGCTGCATCTGGCCAAAGCCATATTCCCCTGGGAGCCGGGCTGGCTCATGAGCCTGGCTTCCACGGCTGTCCTCGTTCCCGGACTTTTTCTCATCAGCCCTGGATTCAAGAAAGCGACCCTCGTTTTCCTGACGCTAGGTATCGGGCTTTTGGCCTTCACTCGACAGCCTGTCGCCGCGTGGATTTCCGCCTGGAATTCCATGACCAATACGATCGCCATCATGGTGGCGATGCAGACTATTTCGATACCGGTCGCCATGGGGCGCTACGACGGAGCCATACGCCGCTGGGCGGAGCGGCGCTTCAGATCGGGGCGTTCGCTCTTTGTCTTTTCGACCTTGATCACCCATGTGCTGACGAGCTTCCTCATGCTGGGAGTCATCCCCTTCTCGATGACCTTGCTCGGCGGAACGATAAAGGCCCGAGCGCGCGAGCCCGACCGCTTTCTCGCCGCGGCCATCAGCAGAGGCTATGTGCTTGCGGCCTTATGGGCGCCCGGCGCGATCAACCTGTATCTCGTCGTGCAGGCTACAGGTGTCGCATGGTCGGCCATTCTCCTGCCCGGAATCGTCCTGGCGCTGCTGGGGCTTGGGTTGTCGCTCTGGATGGAAACAGGGAAGATGGGAGTACTGCGCGATCCCGAATTGCTGGGGAATCCGGTGGATGAGTATTCGGTCCGGGATTCCTCGGCCATCCGCGATGTTCTCATCGCGGCCTCAGCCATCGTAGGCATGGTGCTCATTCTCGAGCATTTCGGCATAGGGTCGGGATATACGAGGATAATGCTCACGGGCTGCGCCGCGGCTGTCGTTTGGACGCTTATTCTCTTTAATAAGGAAAATTTCAAGCTTGCCGCCAAGGACTACTGGAATGAAGGACTCTTAAAGGTCAGGGACATGGGGCCGTTTTTTGTGGCTATGGGGATTTTTTCCGGGGCTCTCGAATCCTCGGGATTGCTGGACATGGCCATGCCCGCGATCCAGGCAGCCGCTTCAGGGCTTGGAATCGCCGCGGTGGCAGTGGTCCCCCTCGTCATCGTCGGTCTTTCGCTTGTCGGCCTCCATCCCTTCATTACGATCGTCCTGTTCGGAAAGATTCTCTCGCGCGCTGGCATGCCCCTTCCTCCTCTCACGATCGCGTTGAGCTTGGCGGTCGGCGGCGCGGCATCCTACATGATTTCGCCCTTCGCGGGCATCATTATGAGCATTTCGAGGTATACAGGCGCCAAGGCTTTCGAGATCGCGATACGCTGGAACTGGAAATTCAGCCTGGCGTTCTTCGGTGTGGGCGTCATTTTCGCCCTGCTTTGGGGCACTGTTTTCGTTTGAGGCAAATTTTTTCAGGAGGTGGGCTATGGTCGGGAACAGCAAGAGAGCTCCGCTGTATATAAAAGTGAATCCAGCCGACAACGTCGCCATCGTGGTCAACGAGGGTGGCTTGCCCGCGGGCACTCGGTTCGCCGATGGTCTCGTCCTGCTTGAAGAGGTGCCGCAGGGGCACAAAGTGGCGCTTTCCGATATCGCAAAAGGCACGGCGGTGCGGCGTTACGGCGAGGTCATAGGTCACGCGACGCGGCCTCTCCCCAAGGGCAGCTGGGTGGAGGAATCCTCGGTCGACCTGCCTGCGGCCCCGGATCTGGACAGTCTTCCCCTGGCGACGCTTTCCTTGCCCGCGGCCAAAAAGCTCGAAGGATTGTTTTTCGATGGATATAGGAACGCTGATGGAAGCGTAGGCTCGAAGAACCTTCTCGGCCTGGTTCCCAGCGTCCAATGCGTGGCGGGCGTGCTTCAGCACGCAGCATCCCGGATCGAAAAAGAACTGCTGCCCCGATATCCCCATGTTGATGGCGTCGTGGCGCTGAATCATTCCTATGGATGCGGCGTGGCGATCACGGCCCCCGATGCCGAAATTCCCATTCGGACGATACGCAATTTGGCGGCCCACCCCAATTTCGGCGGACAGGCTCTTTTCGTGGGGCTGGGCTGCGAAAAGCTCCAACCCGAAAGGATCGCCCCGGCCGCCGCCGCGGCCGGCTGCGCCGACCTGGCCTCGTCATCCGCCGCTTCCGCGGCGGCGGTTCCGGCGAGCGGCTCTTTACCCTGTGGCATCATCCGCCTCCAGGAGGAGGCTGGCTTCGACGGCATGGTCGCCCGCATTCTGGCCCTCGCCGAGGAACGGCTGGCCATTCTCGAGAAGCGTCGGCGCGAACCCTGCCCGCTTTCCGACCTCGTTGTAGGCATGCAATGCGGCGGCTCCGACGCCTTTTCCGGCGTAACCGCCAATCCCGCCATAGGCTACGCTTCCGACCTCCTCGTCAGGGCGGGCGCCACCGTCATGTTCTCCGAAGTCACCGAAGTTCGCGATGCCATCCACCTCCTGACCCCCCGCGCCGCGACCCCCGCGGTGGGGGCCGCGCTCGTCCGCGAAATGAAATGGTACGACGCCTACCTCGCGCGGGGCGGCGCCGACCGAAGCGCGAACCCCGCCCCCGGCAACAAGAAGGGCGGCCTCGCCAACATCGTCGAAAAATCCCTGGGCTCCATCGCCAAATCGGGCACAAGCCCCATCGCCGGCGTGCTGGGCCCTGGCGAGCTCGCCAAGGAGAAAGGCCTTATTTTCGCCGCCACGCCCGCCAGCGATTTTATCTGCGGCACTCTCCAGCTCGCCTCTGGCATCCACCTCCAGGTTTTCTCCACGGGCAGGGGTACCCCCTACGGACTCGCCATGGCTCCCGTCATCAAAGTGTCTTCGCGAAGCTACCTCGCCCGGCAATGGCCCGATCTCATCGACATCGACGCCGGCAAGATCGCCACCGGCGATGCCAGCGTCGAGGAAGTGGGCGCCGAGATATTCCAGCTCATCATCGACGCCGCGAGCGGGCGGAAGAAGCCCTGGGCCGATATCCATGGCATCCGCAACGACCTCGTGCTTTTCAATCCCGCGCCCGTCACCTGATAGCCCGCGATCGGCGCCGCTGAGCCGCGCGCCTGGCTGGGCCGCGCGCCGTCCGGAGCCGCCGGCTTGTCCGGGGCCGCCGGCTTGTCCGGGGCCGGCCAGAGCCGCCGGCGCGGAGCCCCCCCTCCGGAGCCTGTCCCCGGTTCGGAGCTCTGGCGCATTGTCCCTCGCCTTTCGTTGCCGAAGTGAAAAAAAATTTCTTTACATCTGAAATCGCGCATGATAAAGTGTAACGGAATTTCACTTCAACGTTTCCAGGAGGCAACTATGAAGCTAAAAAAAGCGGCGATCCTTATCCTTCTCGCTATGCTCGCCGTGTCTTCGGTTTTCGCCCAGAAGACCACCATCAATTTCTGGACCTGGCGCCCCGAGGATGTCGAAACCTACGACAAACTCATTGCCGTGTTCAATAAGGCGAACCCCGACATCAAGATCGTCCAGACGGCGCACAAGAGCACCGACTACAACACCATCCTTTCCGCCGCGCTCTCTGGCGGCTCGGGCCCCGATGTCTTTCAGAGCCGCGCCTACGGCGGACTCGAGACCTTCGCCCAGTCGGGTTTCCTCGAGCCCCTCGAGAAGTGGGTTCCCGAACTCAAAGACTTCAACAAAACCGCGCTCAAGGGCGCCACTTCCATCAAAGATGGAAAGATCTACGGCGTGCCCTTCGCCAGCCAGACTCTCTTCGTATTCTACAACAAGGCGATCTACAAACAGCTTGGCCTCTCCATTCCTGACACCTGGGATCAGTTCATCGGCAACCTCCAGGCCATGAAAAAGGCCGGAATTCAGCCCCTCGCCAACGGCGGCAAGGATGGCTGGACCCTGGAAGTGGCGATGGGAGCCATCTGCCCGAACTTCTACGGCGCCAACGATTTCTTCGACGCGGTCGTGGCGGGCAAGACCACCTTCCAGGATCCCCGCTTCGTGAACGCCATCGCGAAGCTCAAGGAACTCACCCCCTACATGCCCGACCTCTACATGGGCGTGAGCTACACCGACATGCAGTCGGCCTTCATCAACGAAGTCGCCGGCCATTTCATCGGCGGAAGCTTCGAAGCTGGCTATTTCTCGGCCCAGAATCCCAAGCTTGACTACGATGTGTTCCCCGCCCCCGTCGCCAAAAAGGGCGATCCCCACTATGTGTCCGTCTATGCCGACGGCAACTTCAGCATCAACGCCGGATCGAAGAACAAGGACGCGGCAGCCAAGTTCGTGCGCTTCCTCGCCAGCAAGACCACGGGCGACGTCTTCATCAAGGAATTGAAGCAGGTTTCAGCCGTCCCCGGCGTCGATACCTCTACCTCGCCCTACATCTCCAAGGTGCTGTCGTTCCAGAAATACAGCACGCCCTATGTCATGCTGGTCGGTTTCAGGTATCAGCAGCCCACGGGATCGGTCTTGATCCAGGCCGCCCTTCAGGGAATGATGGCTGGAAAATTCGACGCCGCCGAAGTGGCGAAGCAAGTCCAGGAAGGCATCGCGACCTATTACGCTCCCTTCAAAAAGTAGTCTCTAGACAATCAGCCTTTGGGGAACAGAGCCGCGAGGACTTGTTCCCCAAAGGGCTTCTAATTCATCTTCGAGCCCGCGGCGACCAGCCTTCGCCGTGGGCAAGCACCCAGGAGCACCAGCGTGACGAGAAAAGACGCGCGAAAAGACTTGTGGATCGCGCTTTTTGTCCTTCCCGGATTGACGATCGTCGCCGTCGTCATCCTCCTTCCCCTCTTCATGTCCCTTTTCAACAGCCTCTTCAGCTGGAATCAGCTCATCCGCAAGGATTTTATCGGCTTCGCGAATTTCAAGCGAGTGTTTTTCACCGAACCCTACAAGACGAGGTTTTTCAACGCGCTCGGCAACAACGCCAAGTGGTTTATCTTCACGATGCTCATCCAGAACACCCTTGGGCTCCTCTTCGGTTACCTGCTTTCGCGCAAAGTGGCGGGGCATGAGTTCTTCAAGCGGGTAATTTTCATACCGGTACTGTTCTCCATCGTCGCGGTCGGCTTCCTTTGGGGCCTCTATCTGCGGCCCAATGGTCTTCTCAACAGCTTTTTAAAGCTCTTGGGCAGGCCCGATCTCATGAAGGCCTGGCTCGGCGATGAGTCCATCGCCACCTTTTCCATCATTTTAGTCAATATCTGGCGTTGGGTGGGTTTCCCCAGCCTCGTCTTCCTCGCGGCGATCGACAACGTGCCGACCGACTGCCTCGAGGCGGCTTATCTCGACGGCGCCAAGGAATCCACGGTGTTCAGGAAGATCGTCCTGCCCCTCATCGTGCCTTCCATCACGGTTATAACGGTGCTCACGATCATCGGCAGCCTCAATGTCTTCGAGCAGATTTACACGATGGCTGGCCTCGACGGCTCGCCCAACTTCTCGACCGACACCATCGGCACGCTGTTCTACCGGACAGCCTTCGGCTCGGTGGATTCGGGCAGCCCCGAAATCGGCATCGGCTCGGCTATCGGCGTTGTGATCTATGGGCTCACCTTCTTCGCGTCGATCTTCTCCATTTCGGCGCTCGGGAAGAAGGAGATCGAGTTATGACCACCGATTTCCGATTCAGGGGAGCCGGCATCGGCAGGAAATTGACGATTACCCTTATAGAGGTGATTCTCGTCACCTACTGTCTTCTTATTTTCTATCCCTTGGCGAATATGGTCTTTTCATCCTTCAAATCCTCGCGGGATATTCTCCGCGCCCCCTTCGCGCTCCCGACCTCGCTGGACTTTTCGAATTACGTTACCGTATGGGTAAAACGAGGTTTCGGCCGCTACTTCTTCAATAGTCTTTGGATCACCGCTACGTCGATGATTTTCGTGCTGATTTTCGGCTCCATGGCGGCCTACGGCGTGTCCCGCTACAAATACCGCCTTTCAACCCTCGTCTACATGCTCTTCCTGTCGGGGATCATGCTTCCCCTCAAGGCGGCGATCATCCCGCTCTTCATTCTCATGAAGAAGCTGGATCTCGTCGATAACCCGCTTTCCGTCATCCTGATCTTTATCGCGATGGGTTTGCCCTCGACCGTTTTCATCCTTTCAGGATTCATGAAGGCGGTGCCCATCGATCTCGAATACGCCGCGCGCATAGATGGATGCTCCGACTGGGCGATCTATCGCAAGATCGTCATGCCCGTGGTGGCGCCGGCGATCACCCTGGTCACCATCTACAACGCGGTGCCGATCTGGAACGATTTCTTCTTCCCCCTCGTCTTTCTCCAGAGCGCCAAATGGAAGACATTGCCCGTGGGCTTGACCAGCTTTTTCGGGCAGTACAGCACGGACTGGAGCCTCCTTTTTACCGGCCTTTCCATAGCCGTCGTCCCCGTCCTCATCCTCTATCTTTTCATGGCGAAATATTTCATACGCGGCATGACAGCGGGAGCCGTCAAATGAACGGGAGCAATGCATGAACAAAACCGACATCAGTGCCTACAGAAAGCTCTACGAAACTGAACTGTTCGACAGCGTCGTGCCCTTCTGGGAGCGCCATAGCCCCGATCGCGAGGAGGGCGGCTACTTCAGCTGCATCGATCGCGACGGAACCGTTTTCGACAAGGATAAGTTCCTCTGGATGCAGGGCCGCGAACTCTGGGGCTTCTCTCATCTCTACCGGACGGTAAGGCGGGAACCGCGTTGGCTTGACCTCGCGAAGCTGGGGGCGGATTTCCTGCGCGAAAAGGGAAGGGCGCCGAACGGCGATTTCTGGTTCGCCCTCGATCGGGGCGGCAAGCCCCTCGTCCAGCCGTACAACATCTATTCGGATTGCTTCTGCGCCGCCGGTTTGGCCGAGTACGGCCAAATTTCAGGAGAAGCCTGGGCCACCGAAATGGCGGTTTCCACCTGGAACCGCATCCAGGAGCGCAAGACGAATCCCAAGGGGCCCTGGACAAAGCAAATCGGCGCGAACCGGCCCATCCTCGCCATGTCCTTCCCGATGATGCAAGTCTGGATGACGGGCGTGCTCGCGGGAATCGTGCCCCAGCCTGAGCTCGACGCCATCGTGGATGCCGCGATTCGGCAGGTTTTCACCCTCCACCTCGATAGGCAGCGCAAAGCCCTCTTTGAGCGCGTCTTCGCCGATGGCTCGCGGCCCGACTGCATGGAAGGCCGCCTCCTTACGCCGGGCCATGCCCTCGAGACGCTGTGGTTCATCATGAGAGCCGCCGAGACCCGGGGCGACCGCGCCTCGATCGAAACCGCCCGCGACGCCATGCTCTGGACGATAGAACGCGGCTGGGACGAAAAATACGGCGGAATTTTCTATTACCAGGATTACGAAGGATTCCCGACCGAAAAGATCGAATCGGGCATGAAGCTCTGGTGGGTCCATGTTGAGGCGCTCTGCGCCTTTCTCCTCGCCTACAAACTCACGGGCGACCCGGCCTGCGAAGCCTGGTTCAGGAAGATTCAGGACTGGACCTGGGCCAGATTCCCCGATCCGGAATTCGGGGAATGGTATGGCTATCTGGAGAGGAATGGCGAGGTCGCCCAGACGCTCAAGGGCGGAAAGTGGAAGGGCTTCTTCCATATTCCCCGGGCCCTTCTCACCTGCATCGAATGGCTGAAAGAGATGGAAACCTCCTGCGGAATCGACGGCTCGTTTATTCCCGCCTCGCTTCCCGGCATATCGACGGAGCTTCACCGATGATCGACACCACCATAACCCAAGACATGCTCGAGAGCTACACGACGGAAAGGCGCAACGAACGTTCCATGGATATCGACACGAAATCGAGCATCGACATCCTCAGGATAATCAACGCCGAAGATAAAACCGTGCCCTTCGCCGTGGAGAAGGCGATTGATCACATCGCGGGCCTCGTGGACGATGTCGTCGCCGCGTTCCGCAAGGGCGGCAGGCTTATCTACATCGGCGCCGGCACCTCGGGACGGCTGGGCGTCCTGGACGCTTCCGAATGTCCTCCCACCTACGGGGTTCCGCCTGAGATGGTCCAAGGGCTGATCGCGGGCGGCCTCGATGCCCTCATCAGTTCTATCGAGGGGGCCGAGGACGACCTGGATGGAGGCGTGCGCGAGCTCGACCGCATAGGATTCGGCCCCGACGACGTCCTTGTCGGCATCACCGCGTCGGGACAGGCGCCCTACGTTCTCGGCGCCATGGCCAGGGCGCGCGATATCGGCGCCGTCGTGGCCGCCATAAGCTGCAATCACGGATCGAAGACCTTCAAGTACGCCAAGCACGCCATTTTCCTCGATGTTGGTCCCGAAGTCGTCACGGGATCGACGAGGATGAAAGCGGGTACCGCCCAGAAGCTTGTGCTCAACATGATCACGACGGCTAGCATGATCCGCTTCGGCAAGGTATTCCACAACCTTATGGTGGACCTCAAACCCGTCAACCGGAAGCTGGTTGAACGCTCGAAGCGCTTGATCAGGCAGGCTACCGGATGTTTGAAGGAGGAGGCGGAAAGGGCCTTCGAGGCTTCGGGGCGAACGCCCAAGATCGCCATCATCATGGTCCTGCTCAAAGTGGAAAGGGACGAGGCGGAACGACTCGAAAAAGAGGGGCATGGACTCATAGCGGGAGCCGTCTCCGCCTACGAGGCGAAGCAAGGGAAGCGGCAAGCATAGTGGAAGAAAGAAGCGATGCCGAGGGGGCATTGGGGATCATACAAGCCCGGCTCCGCATTTTTCCGGAAGCTGAGCATAAAGTTGCCCGATTCGTGCTCCTGGAGCCCAAGAAAGCCCTGCACTGCAACGTGAGGGAGCTCGCCGCGCAAAGCGGCGTGAGCCAAGCCGCGGTAATCAGGTTCTGCAAGAGAATCGGGCTCGAAAGCTATGGCGAATTCAAGCTCAAACTGGCGCAGGATGTCTTCAGCGATCTCGATCAGAAGTTCATGCTCGACCTCGATCTCGAGTCGATAACATCGCCGGAGAAAGTAATACAGAACGTGATAAACCTTTCCCAAAGAGGCCTGTCCTCGCTGGGTGCCTTGCTCGACCCCGAGGCTCTGGACGCGGCCTCCGACAAGATAATTGGCGCTTCGATGACGGTGCTTTTTGGCGTAGGCGCCTCAAGCATCGTCGCGAACGATTTCCTCCATAAACTCCTGCGAATCGGCTTGCCCACCTCCTTCGCCCACGACACCGACCTACAGGTGACGGCCGCCGCTTCCATCAAGCCGACCGATGTGGCCTTCGTCGTTTCGTATTCGGGTGAAACCGCGATAATGGTCGAAGCGGCACAACAAGCGAAGGCGAGAGGAGCCACGGTGATCAGCCTCACGATGGACAGCGCGAACGCCATCCGCTCGATGGCCTCGATCAATCTTCTCGTACCCGCGTCGGAGCGAATCTACCGGCAGGCGGCGGTGACATCGCGCATCAATCAGCTCACGGTCATCGACATCCTCTATTCGATCATTGTCTCCAAAAATCTTGACATGTCGATAGAAGCGATCGAAAGGACAATGCGGGCGACTCATCGCAGGAAGGGAATATGAAAAGGCTGGTTCTTTTTGGGATCGATGGCGGCGGAACCGCGACGCGATTGCGCATTGCCGACGGGGAAAACCGCGCGCTGTGGGAAGGCAAGGGGGAGGGAATAAATCCCAACGCCGTGGCCCCCGCGATAATCGCCGAAAGACTCGGGTCCCTTTTCGGGGATGCCTTCCGAGAGACGGGATTCCATGCCAATGATTTCGCATCGGGCTGCTTGGGCGTGGCGGGCGCCGAACGGGGGCCTGAACATGCCGAATTGGAGGACATTTTGCGCGGGGCCCTCGGGTTTTCCTGCCCGCTCCTTCTCACTTCGGATCCCGACATCGCCCTCGTCGGCGGGCTCAAGCGCCTTGAAGGCTACCTCCTCATCGCCGGCACGGGTTCCATCGCCATTTGCAGGCTCGCCGATGGCACCAGGTTTCGGGCAGGGGGACTCGGGCATTTCTTGAGCGACGAAGGCTCGGCGTTTTTCATCGGTTTTCAGGCTATCCGCCGTTCCCTGCGTTCGGCCGAAGGCCGCGACCTACCGACGGCGATGCTGGATCCTCTCATGGAACGATTCAGGCTCGATGACGCGTCGGAGTTCGTGCCCCTCATTTATCGACGCTTCGACAAGGCGCTTATAGCCGGCGCGGCCGATATCGTGGAATCACGCCGCGCCGCTGGCGATCCGCTGGCGGTGGCCATTATGGACCTGGCCCGCGATGAGCTGGCGGGCCTCGTTTCCTCTGTCCACGGACGCGTCCAGGATCGCATCGCCGATCCATCCATACTCTTGTCAGGCGGTCTCTTCGATCACAACCCCTGGCTCCGCGGCTCGGTCCTCGACAGCCTGAAGCTCCAATGCCCCGACTTGAAGCCGGTCGAGCCTGCCGAGAGCGCCTCGTACGGCGCTTGCATGCTGGCTATCGACCTTCTGAAAAGGCGCCTGGATTCATGACACAAGCGTTCTTTTAATTCCGCAGACGTTAAGCGTGTTCCCGCACAGACCGCAACTCGTTTTTTGCCTATCCTTTATAATAGATGAAACCAAGACGAATTCGTTTTTTTTGTCCGCGAGGCGTGATCATGAAGTTTTTGCCAATTTTGCTGGCGAACATGCTTTTTTTTCCCACCAAGAATTCCATTGAGTATGCGGACAAAGAATTGGGGAGTATATTAGGGAAGGGGCGCTGCCCCGCGAAAGTAACCATAGGTGCCGAATATGGAATTGGGAACCACTATGTTTGATCTGCGACCAACAAGGCAATACCGTCACAAGATTGGCCTTATACGCACCGGACTGTTCAATGATTCCTATACGCCCATCATGGATGGCGTCACGATCACCGTCAAGAATTACGCTCTCTGGCTCAATAAGCTGTTGGGGCCGACCGAAGTTGTCACTCCCTATATGCCCAATTACAAAGACGATGAACCCTTCCCCGTCATCAGGTTTCTCTCGATGTCGACCATATTCAGACCACCGTACCGTATTGGATTGCCCGATCTCGACTTTATCCTCCAGAACCGTCTGAAACGCCAAGATTTCGACATCATACATGCGCATTCACCTTTTTCAGCGGGGCTTTTGGCTAAAAAAGTGGCCAAGGAAAGGCACATCCCCATCATCGCTACCTTCCATTCGAAGTACAGGGATGATCTCACGAAAACCATAGCTTTCAAGTCCATCGTCGACGAACAAATGAAGCGCATCGTTGATTTCTACTACAGCGTCGACCATGTCTGGGTCCCTCAGGAGTCAGTTGTACCCATCCTTCGCGAATACGGGTACAAGGGACCCTGCGAAGTGATGGCAAACGGCATTGATATGCGGCCGCCGGCCGATCTTGCGCCCGTCCGAAAGCGGGGAGCTAAAGAGCTTGGACTTCCCGAAGGCGTCTCCGTGGGGTTGTACGTTGGACAGCACACACTTGAGAAAAATCTCAAATTCCTCGTCAATTCCCTCCCCGCTATTATGGCGGCAAGGCCTGATTTCAGGATGGTTTTTGTTGGGATGGGCTATGCCAAGCCTTTCCTCCAGCAATTAGCCTCTCGCCTGGGTATCCAAAAGAAAGTGGTTTTCCGTGATATCCTCTACGATAGGGAACTGCTTGGGGCTATCTATGCCCGAGCCGACATTTTTCTTTCTCCTTCCTTGTACGACACCTTTTCCCTTGTCGTAAGGGAAGCCGCTGCCTTCCAGACCCCCTCGGTGCTTATCAAGGGAGCCATAGCCGCCGAAGCCATTCGCGACGGGCAGAACGGATATCTTTCGGAAAATAGGGAGGAAGCTTTTGCCGCGAAGGTCGTTGAAGCGCTCGGTGATCAGGCCAACCTTGCGTCAATCGCGGAAACAGCCCAGAAAACGCTTTGCAGGAATTGGGAAGATGTCGTGACCGAAGTCAAGGAACGATATGTCCGAATCCTCTCCCGCTGGGAAAGCTCGGCTTTCCCCAATGTACAACAAGCCAGAAACACCGTATCCGTCGGGGCGAGAGCTTAGTCCGCCAAGCGCAAAACGCGAGCCGCCCAGGCTTTAGGCCTGGGCGGCTCTTTCAATCGTCAGCATTCGGAAAATCGCGGATCGCGCCGGCACCGTCCAATCGAACGGCGCCGTCGTGCCGAACGGCACTATTGTGCCGCAGTGCCTATTCGCCTTCCCGTACAATCTCGATCCTGATGCCTTCGTTGGTCTCGGCCGTTTCCTTCGGGGGTACGGTCACCTTGAGAATGCCGTTCCTGAACACTGCCTTCACCTTTTCCTGGTCGAATTTGTCGGCCGGGACATAGTACTTTTGTTTCTCGATGTCCTTGAGCTTGAGCCTGCGCTTGAAATAGCGGATGCCTTCGAGGGGCGGCTCCATCTCGATCTTGGCCGAAAACACCATGTAATCGCCCTGGAAAGAGAGGACGATGTTCTTCTCCTCGAATCCGGCGACGGCAAACTCGAACACGATGCTCCTTTCGGGAGTCAGGAAGATGTTCATCGGGGGATAGGAAAAATTGGGGTAATAATCAGCGTTCTCGTCGGTCTGCGAATCGAACCAAGCGCCACCGGCGGCTCCGCCTGAGGCGCCACCATGCGCTTCACCATCGGCCTTGAACCCGCCCATGGGATTGGGGCCGCAACCATCGAAGCCCGGACCGAATTCCTTCATCTTTTCGCCAAAATCCTTGGCGGCTTCGAACACATCGTCCAGAATGGAACCGATGTCCACATACATTTTGTTGCCTTTCATAGTTTCCCTCCTTACAGGAAACCGGAATGCCATCAATGGCGCATCCCGAATTTTAGACTCGCCGGCGGCGCTAGGCCCCTCGCGGCTTTGACCGTTCCCCGCGTTCGGCGGAACAATGGTCATCGAGGATAAAATACCATCATACTGCGGGAAAGGCAATGAAAAAGCCGGCCGGCCGCGTTCAGCGGCCGGCCGGCTTAGCCTTTACCCTAATGGCCAGGTCTCATTTTTTGGGATACAGCAGAGGATAATCGTTCGCCGTGCCAATCGCGGCCAAATTCTCGGGGACGACCGACCAGTTGCCGATCGGAGCCACGGTCACGGTTTCCTTTTGCGCTTCGAACCATTTCAGGAGGAAGTAGCGCAGGTCCTTCGTGGTCGCGCCATTCACCAGCTTCATGGTCCTCACGACCGTCGGGTCGATGCCGGCGCCCTGGGTGAGGTGGCCGCCGCCGCCGGAGCCGCGGTAGGAGTTGATCGCTACGACGTATTTCGCGTCGGGATTGAAAGCCCTTCCATCGGACATGGAGGTGATCACGACCCTCTCGCCCGCCGGCTTGCTCACGTCGACGAAATAGTTGACACCCGCCGCCGAGTCATAGTTGTAGGAGCGCGTTGCGGTGAGCGGCATGTTCGTCCTGTTATCGAGAACGAGCTTTCCTTCCTTGTTCTTCTGGAAGGCGATGAGGTGGTTGCCGTCGTTCGGCATCGTGTCGAACCAATACTTGTAGGAATACTCGAGGAAATCCTGCACCTGCTTGCCCGTCATGGTCATGGTGTAGAGGAAGTTCTCGTACACATAGAGATTGAACATATCGCGCACATAGAGGGTGCCATCGACGCTCGTCGGAATCTTCGCGTCGGCGGAGAGCGGTGCCACGAAGGAGATGTCGGCGGGAACGAGCCCTATCGCCGGATCCCTGGAGAGGTCGAGCTGGATCCTGTGGATGAGGTCGACGAAGGCCGAGTCGCCGAACATGGAATCGCGGGTGGTGATGACGCCTGCCATCTTGCCGATCGGGCGATCGACCCACTGCTTGATCTCATCGGATCCGGCCTGGAACTGGGCGTTGAAGTCGGCGTTGACCTTGTACTGGGCGATGTCCACGAGGCCGCCGCGCACGCGTTTGTCCCATTTTCCGGTTTCGGCGTTCCAATCGAGCATGAGGTTGACGACGGGAATCTTCCTGGCCGCGTTGAGGGCGCCATAGATGTAAACGGTCTTGCCGTTCGGATCCTTCACGTCGACTTTCTTCTTGGCCACGGGATCCCATCCCTGGCCATCCCAGCCTGAATGATCGTGGCCGACGAAGACCAGATCGAAGCCGGGGACTTGCTCGGCCACGAGCTGCGAAGCGTTTTCATTGTACTTCGTGTCTTTCGTGACATTGCCATAACTGTAGTCGACACCAGCGTGGAAGAGGCCGACGAGGACGTCGGGCTTTTCCTTTTCCTGGATGATGGGCACCCATTTTTTGGCGCTCTCGATCATGTCCTCGAAATCCATTCCCGTCCAGAATTGCGGAGGCAGCCAATCGGGCACCTTGGGCGTGATCATGCCAAGAATGGCGATCTTCACGCCGCCTTTGTTGATGATGGTGTAGGGAGTGAAATACGGCGCGCCGTCGGGTTTGACCGCGTTCGCGCAGAGAACGGGGGCCATCGTCTCGGCGAATACCTTGTCGTAGACGGTATGGCCCGCCTCGATGTCATGGTTGCCAACGCCGACCGCGTCATACTTTAGATAGTTGAGCGCTTGCGACCAGATATGGGGGACCGAGGTTTTTTCAAAGTTGTAGTAGTAGACCGCCGGGGTTCCCTGCAGGGAGTCGCCGTCATCCAGCAGGACGACGTTGGGATTGGCCGCTCTCTCCTCGGCGATGAGGCTGGCGACCTGGGCGAGCGATGTGGCCATCGGCTTCGCGTTGACGAAATCGTAGGGGTAGATGGCCCCATGGATATCCGAAGTCTCGATAAAAGTCAGCGCTACG
>Ga0172379_10002315_pt1 | contig 34096 bp, 24 predicted proteins | sample GrowelOW334metaG_FD_119756 | JGI IMG/M metagenome (GOLD analysis project Ga0172379, IMG submission 119756) | Groundwater microbial communities from an aquifer near a municipal landfill in Southern Ontario, Canada - Groundwater well OW334 metaG | ecosystem: Environmental > Aquatic > Deep... | reverse complement strand
GCTACAACATTCTTGGGTGCTGAGATCATATAGAAAGCCGCTACAACAGCCTTGTGTGCTCAGGTCGTAAATCGTGCCGGCGCAACAACCCTGTGTGTTCGGGTCATAGGGCGTGCCGTTGCAATATTCTTCCGCCTGCAATACAGACAGCGGAAGAAAACAAAGCGCAGCCACGATAGCCAATTTTACGCGAAGGGACGAGTTCATGAGCGGACCTCCTGTTGATTGTTGCTGAAACGAAAAGACCGCCCCTCAACGTCGAACGGCCTCCCGAGACTCTGGAATGACACTGAACCAAAACGAGATGAGGCTGCACATTGAAAACAACAACGGTCATGCGCCGCTGCTTCTGTCATCCCAGTGCTTAGTATTCGCTTCCTCACTGCCGAACCTCTTGTCTCGCAACTGTTGCCCGGTTCAATACCAAGTATCTATCGAAGATGTCTATCGGGTAGATACCTTATACTGACAATAAGGAGTTCGCTGTAGGGGGTTTCCCACGCCTCACAGGGGATGACGAACCCAGAACCAACGTTTGCGGAGTGTGACCCCGTCGCCGCTGGCTGGCACCGCTCAGGGGTTTACCAGCTTTGTGCGGATGGCGTAGTGAACCAGTTCGGCGGCATTATGCAGGTTCAGTTTTCGCATGATGTTGTTTCTGTGCACATCGGCCGTTTTGATGCTGATGTTCAACGTCGCGGCAATCTCCTTGGTGGTTTTTCCACCTGCGATCAGCCGGACGACTTCGCACTGCCGCGGTGTCAACGATGGATCCATTGCCTTGGCGGATGCGCTTGTGGAGCCGTGTTGTCTGACGGCCTCCAAAACCATATCCGCCGCTTTCGCAGTGTAAGACAGTTTATGCTCTGCCAATTTCCTCACGGACGCAACCAACAGACGGTTCACTTCTGTTTTCAATACGAAACCGCGTGCGCCGGCGCCCAATGCTTCTTCTGCCAAAGTCCCGGATTCGTGCATCGTAAGGAACAGCACCTCTGTGTTGGGCAGCAGTTCCCGAATCCGACGAGTCGCTTCCAATCCATCCATCTCAGGCATGCTGAAATCCATCACCACCACATCGGGCTTTAGATGCCGAGCTTTCTCGATCGCTTCACATCCGGTGTTTGCCTCGCCACAGATCGTCCAGCCCGGCTGCGACTGTAGAACCGTCCGCAAACCCGCGAGGGTAATATGATGATCATCTGCGAGAAGAATACGTAATCGCTTCATAGCTATATCCCGCTCCGCGGCAATATTGCTCGCACGGTAGTCCCTTGGTCATTGGAGATGACGCTCAATCGTCCACCCAAATGCCGCAAACGTTCTTGCATGCCGACAATGCCCACCCCCAGCCGGTCTATGGGCAGTTGTGTGCTGTCACCTACTGCAAAAGGCAGACCACGGCCTCGGTCCTGAACTTCCAGCACAGTATTTTCGGCATCATGCAATAGCCTGATTGTGGCCGTGCTGCTGCCTGAGTGCCGTTGAGTGTTGCTGAGACTTTCCTGCACGACACGGAATAGCGCTAATTCAATCTCCAGAGGAAATCGGCCCATGCTGGTCGGCAGGTCCAATGTGACTTCGATATCACTGCGCTTGGAAAAGCCCTCCGCGTGGTGCTTCAAGGCAGCGGCCAACCCCATTTCGTCCAGCAAAGGAGGATGCAGCAAATAAGAGGTTGTTCGGATCTGCGTCGCGCAATGCTCGGCAAGCTGGCGGCATTCAGCGAAATGCTGGCGTATCGGCCCATCAGTTCCGACTATGGCGTCCTCAATGATGCCCAAGCCGGTCATCATCGCGGCCAGTTCCTGAGCGGTCGAGTCATGCAGATCGCGGGCAATCCGTCTCCGCTCTTCGTCTTGCGCTTTCAACAATCGCAGCGAAAGCTCGCGCATCTGTTGTTCAGCCTGTTTGCGAAAGGTGATATCCCGCGCGATGAACTGCACCGCCGGTTTGTCTTGATACCCGAGAACAGCTGCCGTCACCTCTACATCAACTGCCGTGCCGTCGAGCCGCAAGAACTTCCCCTCCAGCGGTGGAAGCAAGTCACCTTTACTTAACTGCGCGATGTGTTGCGTGAATGCCTCGTGATGATCCGGGTGAACCATCTCCATAATGGACTTGTCTGTCAGTTGTGTCACCGATGCCGCGCCAAGCAGATTCATGGCAGTCGGGTTGGCCAGCACGATCCTGTCCGTTTGCTGCACTAACAGAGCCTCAGGCAGGCTGTCCACCAGTTGCTTGTAACGCTGCTCGCTTGCCCGTCGTTTGCCCGAGCGATCACGCACCGCCGCCGCCATTCCATTGATGGCCGCAGCCAGTTGTGCGAATTCCGCGATTTTTAGCGCTGGCTCGACCCGCATATGTGTGGCTGCACTGGCTGCTTGGCGTGCGGCTTTCACCAGCGCGTTCAGCGGTCTCAGAATAAACTGTTTATAGCCAAACCAGGCGATTATTAGCGCCAGCACAGTTGCCAAGCTTGCGGTGAGAATGTCAGCCTTTCCGCAAGAAGAGAGAACCTGCACGGGAAGGATGGCGGCCAGCGCGATTAGCAGCAACCGCGTGCTCAAGCTTGGCGGCGAACGATGTGTCATGTCTTTATAACAGAAGCCGAATATGCACCCGAAGGATGCAAGTTGCACTCCAACGACACAAAGAAACCCGAGTGCAACTGGGTGGAGAATCGTGGTGATATTACGGGGCGCTGGCCGTGAATCAAGCATAAAGGACTTACCTAAAGCTTGCGAACTTGTTCGCCGTTGACCAACCAGAAAATCGAAGCTTCCATCCGGCGAGACATCGCTGTAAGAATCCGCCTCGCCATGAAAACACGCTCTTGCCTCCTGATCTCCCTCTCCCTCACCTGTGCAACGCTCGCCTTCGCGGCCAATACGCCGTCGGGTCTCCAGTCGCTCCTTCAGCACCCGATCATCGGCACGAATGTCCCGATGGCCGAAGTGCAGGCGTTCACGGAGGTGCGCGTGCCGCGGATGCCAACGGTGAAGTCCGCGGCGGAATGGCAGAAGATCGCCGACCGGTTGCGGCGCGGGATGTTCGAGCGCGTGGTGTTTCGCGGCGAGGCGGCGGCATGGCGCGACGCGAAGACGAAGGTGGAATGGTTCAACACCATCGAGGGCGGGCCGGGCTACAAGATCCGGAAGCTGCGCTACGAGGCACTGCCGGGGTTGTGGATACCGGCGCTGCTTTATGTGCCGGACAATCTCTCCGGCAAGGTGCCCGTGATGCTCGCCGTCAACGGCCACGACGGCAACGGCAAGGCCGCGCCCTACAAGCAGATTCGCTGCATCAACCTCGCCAAGCGCGGCATGATTTCGCTCAACGTCGAATGGTTCGGCATGGGCCAGTTGCGCACGCCGGGCTTCACGCATGCGCGCATGAACCAGCTCGACCTTTGCGGCACCAGCGGCATCGCGCCGTTTTATCTGGCGATGAAACGCGGGCTGGATGTGCTGTTGTCGCTGGAGAACGCCGACGCGAGCCGCGTGGCTGTGTCGGGTTTGTCGGGCGGCGGCTGGCAAACCATCTTCATCAGCTCGCTCGACACGCGCGTGACGCTCTCCAACCCGGTGGCGGGCTACTCCAGCTTCCGCACGCGCGCGCGGCATCTCTCCGACCTCGGCGATTCCGAACAGACGCCGTGCGACATGGCAACCGTGGCCGATTACACGCACCTGACGGCGATGCGCGCGCCACGACCGACGCTGCTGACCAAAAACGCGAAGGACCAGTGCTGCTTCGCCGCCGCGCATGCGTTGCCGCCGCTGCTGGACGCGGCCCAGCCGATCTTCACGCTCTACGGCCAGACCTCCGCGCTGCGCTCGCACATCAACTACGTGCCGGGCACGCACAACTTTGAGAAGGACAACCGCGAGGCGTTCTACGGCATGGTCGGCGATTTTTTCATCGGCGACCCGAAGTTTGACCCGGTGGATATTCCCAGCGAGTCCGAGGTGAAGACCAACACGGTGCTGGCCGTCGAGTTGCCCGCCGACAACGCGGACTTCAACACGCTGGCGCGGGCGTTGAGCCGGAATCTGCCGCGTCATCCGGAAATCCCGACGGCGAAGGCGGCATTGAACCGCTGGCAACAGACCGGCCGCGCCAAACTGCGCGAGGTCGTTCATGCCAAGGACTACGCGGTCGTCGCCGAGCGCGCTGGCGGCGAGGAGAAGAACGGCGTGAAGGCGACGTTCTGGAAACTCAAGCTGGGCGGCATCTGGACGGTGCCCGCGGTCGAATTGGCTCGCGGCGCGGCGAAGGAGACGGTGATTCTCACCGCCGACGGGGGCCGGAAGAGCGCTGCCGCCGAAGTGGAGCGGCTGCTGGCAGCCGGCAAGCGCGTGCTGGCGGTGGACCCGTTCTATTTCGGTGAGTCGAGGATTGCGGCGCGGGATTATCTGTTTGCGTTGCTCGTGGCGGGAGTGGGCGAGCGTCCGCTCGGTTTGCAGGCCAGCCAACTGGCCGCCATCGCCCGCTGGTCGCAACGCGAACTCAAGAGCGGCCCGGTGACGCTCGCCGCCCGCGGTCCGCGCTCCAGCACGTTCTCGCTCATCGCCGCCGCGTTGGAAGAGAAAGCCGTCGCCGGCATCGAGCTTCAAGGCGCGCTCGGAAGCTTGAAGGAGATCATCGAGAAGGATTGGACGGTGGACAAGCAGCCGGAGATGTTCTGCTTCGGCCTGCTGGAGGCGTTCGACGTGCCGCAACTCACTGCGTTGGTCGCGCCGCGCAAAGTCGTCAGCAAGCCATAACAGCTTCCGCGCGCTACGCTTTCACAACCGTCGCGCCTGCACCCGGGCGGGAGACGAAGAGCGTCGCCTCAATGCCGGTGCGCTTGCGGTAGGCTTCGGCAATCTTCCGCGAGATGTCGGCGACGGCCGCTGTCTTCACCAAGCTCACCGTGCAGCCGCCAAAGCCGCCGCCGGTCATGCGCGAACCGATGACACCGCCCGCCGAGCCAATTTCCTGCGCGATTTCCACCGCTGCGTCGAGTTCGGAGCAACTGACTTCGTAGTCGTCACGAAGCGCCGCGTGGCTGGCATACATGAGCCGCCCCGCCGTCGGCCAGTCGCCGGCCTGAATCGCTCGTGCCGCGGCCGGCGTGCGCTCGATTTCGCCGATGACGTGGCGCGCGCGGCGGAACACGGTCGGGTCCATCTTGGCGCGGGCGTTCTCCAACATCGCGGCGTCGGCGTCACGGAGTGACGGCACGCCGAGGATGCGAGCGGCTTCCTCGCACTGCTTCCGGCGCTGGGCATAGCCACCGCCGGTCAGTTCGTGCTTCACGTTGGTGTTGACGATGAGCACCTCGACGGCGGGATCATTCATCGGCACCAACTCGGTCTTGCGCGAGCGGCAATCGAGCAGCAGCAGGTGGTCCTTCCGGCCAAGCGCGGAGATGAACTGGTCCATGATGCCGCAAGGCATGCCGGCGTAGTCGTGCTCCGCCTTCTGGCAAAGCAATGCCTTCTCAACCGGGTCGAGCTTGTGGCCGGTAACCGTCTCGATCAACGTCGCCGTGGCGACTTCGAGCGCCGCGCTGCTGGAGAGGCCGCCGCCGAGCGGCACGGTCGAGAGCATCAGGGCGTCGAGCGGGCCGGCGTCCACGCCGCGTTGCTGGAATCCCTCGAAGACGCCGCGGATGTAGTTGGTCCAATGTTTCGGCTCGCCCTTCGGAACCGGCTTGCTGAGCGGAAAGCTGGCGCTCTGGTTGGTGCGAGCGCAGTGCCAGGTGATTTGCTGGCTCGCGCCGACCGGCCGGTCGGCTGCGATGACCGTGTAACGCTCGATGGCCATCGGGAAGACGAAGCCGTCGTTGTAATCAGTGTGCTCGCCGATGATGTTCACGCGCCCCGGTGCGGCAGCAATCCAGCGCGGCGCGCGGCCGTAGCGCTGTTGGAACTGCTTTGCCGTCTCGTCACCGAGTTGTTGCAGAGAAATCGTCTGGTCGCTCATGAATCCGGAGAGTATGGGGAAGTCCAGCGAACGGCAATAACGATTCAACCGCCCAACACTACACGCTCTTCATCAACGCGAGGGCGAAGTCTTGGCTGATGCCGCCTGACTACCCGCACCCCCCTTTCGCTTCGCCACGGCCTGTTTCAGCAGGTATTCGATCTGCCCGTTGACGCTGCGCAGTTCATCCTGCGCCCAGGATTCCAACTCGGCCCAGAGCGCGGGATCCATCCGCAACAGAAACGATTTTCGCGATTCCATTCAGCGATCAGTTGTAGAGCGTGCCGGTGTTGACGACGGGATGCACCTCGGACTCGCCGCAGAGCACGACCATCAGGTTGCTCACCATCGCCGCCTTGCGTTCGTCATCCAGTTGCACGACGTGTTTTTCGGCCAGTTCGCGCAGTGCCATTTCCACCATGCTGACAGCGCCATGCACGATCTTCTGGCGCGCGGCAATCACGGCCTCCGCCTGTTGCCGGCGCAGCATCGCCTGCGCGATTTCCGGCGCGTAGGCCAGATGCGTCAGCCGCGCTTCATCCACCTGCACGCCCGCCTTCGCCAGCCGCTCCTGGAGTTCCGCGCGCAACGCCTGTGAAACTTCGTCCACGGCGCTGCGCAACGTCACTTCGTTATCTTCGCCGTGATCGTAGGCATAGGCGCTGGCCAAGTGACGTAGCGCGGACTCGCTCTGGATGCGCACGTAGTTCTCGTAGTCGTCCACATCGAATGCCGCCTGCGCAGTGTCCCGCACACGCCACACGATCACTGCTGCGATCTCGATGGGATTGCCGCGCTTGTCGTTAACCTTGAGCCTGTCGCCATTGAGATTGCGCGCGCGCAGCGAGATTTTGTGTCGCGAAGGGGTCTTCGGCTGCGGTGCCGCCGTCCCAACCTTGGCGGCGTTGATCTGGGTCTGCATCTCCGCCATCCGCGCGGCAAAGCCGCCCCGCTGGCCACCGTTGGAATAGAAGGGATTCCCCCAATGAAAACCGCTGACGCGCACCGTGCCGCGATATGCGCCGAACAGGATCAAGACCCGCGCCTCGTTCGGCTGCAGCGTGAAGAAGCCGCAGAACATGATAATAGTCGTCGGGATCAGCAACACACCCGGCACGAACAGGCTCCACACCGGCGGCCCCATTCTTTCGACCCCCAGCACAATCGAGCAAACGATCATGCCGATGCCACCCAACAACAACGCGATGACGACTGGCAACATGAGCCAGCCGTTGAGCACCTGCACTTCCCGTTCCTTGTTTACTGTCAATGACTCCGCATTCATCTGGACTTTCCTTTCCTTCAACCACACCTGAGTTTGTTATCAGTATGATATCATACTGCAATCATGCTGTTCCGCAAGAAGAAAAAGGCTTCCGTTACAACTCAACCACAGGACAGGCGCGACGCCTGTCTTGCTTTTCCCTCTTGAGGTTCGAGCGGTTTGAGATCGCGCTTGAACCGTCGCGCGCATGGAAAAACTATTGACCGTGACTCTGTCGGGGAGCATTGTATGCAATCGTCGGAAGCTGGTCATGGTTTGTAGCCGAGGCAGACGACGACAGTAGATTGTGGAGATTGTCATGCGATTTTCATCAGCAGTGTTCACACGGAGCATCAGGATGTCTCTGCTGGCTGGCTTCTGCGCGCTGGCCATGCCGTGCGCCATGCAAGCAGGATACGACTTCGACGAGAACGGTAACGCGTTCGCCACGGGCCAAGCCATCGTCGGTTTCAAGCCAGGAACAACCTTGATCACCGCGAAGTCTATCCTCGCGCGATACGGCGCGGATCCCAGCAAGATTCAGTTTTTGAACGAACAAACGGCACTGGTCAAGTTTAACGAGAGAAAAGACGTGTTGAGCTTCTGTCAGCAGATGCGCGCTTCTGGTTGGTCACCAGCCTCTGGCCCCAACAATCTGCTGTATTGGAAAGGCATCCCCAACGACCCGTATTACTCGCTGCAATGGGGTTTGAAACCTGGAACCATCGGGGGCACTGCCACGGTGGGCGCTGATTTTCAGGGTGCGTCGAGTTATGTGACCACCGGCGTGGGCAGCGGGGTGAAGGTGGCGGTTATTGATACAGGCATTGATCTAATGGCGCATCCTGAGTTGCTGGCCGTTCCGACTGGCCCACTAGTGCCTAGCGTAGGTTCTATTTACCGTGCTATGACCATAATTCCCGCTTTGCCGGCAGGGTCATCCAGTAACCCACCCTATATTTTCGCAACAAATGCTCCAAATGATGATGTTGGTCACGGCACTCACGTCGCCGGCATCATTGCCGCCAGAACGAGCAACGCAAAAGGCGTGGCCGGAGCGGCACCGGGCTCTATTATTTACCCTATAAAAATCATGAACAGGCTCGGCGGCACGGAAGCCAGCGCTGTCTTAGGGATCCAGTTTGCTGCCACCAATGGCTGCCGTGTTATCAACATGAGCTTTGGCGCAACTGCTGCGACTTTTGCGATGACGAACGCTATATTATTCGCCCAAACTCAGAATGTCGATCGAACCGTATTTCCGAATACTGCGTTTAAAGGCGTTGTTTGCGTTGCTTCCATGGGCAACAACGCAGGCCCAGCGCGGAATTGGCCAGTTGTTCTTCCGGGCATTGCGGCCGTTGGTGCTCATGGGCCTGCTGGCGCACTTGCCGCTTATTCAACAACCGGCCCGCACATTACTCTGGCCGCGCCCGGTGGTGATGGCGGGCCAAGCTGGGGGGGCAAAGCGGATAACTCAGGGCAGATTTTCTCCACCTACCCGCAATACATGGTTTCAGAGGGCCAACCCCTCATTCCAAAGCCCAGTTACGTAAACTACTCCTACATGTCCGGCACTTCGATGGCTGCGCCGCATGTGGCGGCTGCGGCAGCTATGTTGCTGCAGAAGAAACCTTATCTCAGTCAGGCGGAGGTCTGGGCGCAACTCGCTCTCTTCTCCACACACACAGCGAGTATCAAGACACTCACCAACTCGGTCACGGGAGCAGTCACGCAAATACCGGACACAGCCTGCGACAATAACCTTGGATTCGGGCTTCTCAACGCCAACTCGTTGCTTCAAGCCAAGCAACCGGCGCTTGGAAAAACCACGGGCATCCCGCACGTCTTCCCGATCAGCCCGCGCAATCATTTCACTTACACGCCGGGTGCCCTCTCCCCCTTCGATCCCACCCCCCTCTCCTCCATCGCCTTGACAGGCTTGCAGACTGTGGATGTTGTCAAGGGCAACGCCACCAACACGTTCAGGGTGGTCGTCGTGGACGACAAAGGCGAGCGGATACCGAACGCGACAGTAACAGCGCGCTTCACGCTCCTCAATGGTCTGCTTTCGCCGCTCGGCTTTCCGACCTCGAACATCGTTGACAACGTGATGGCCGACACAACAACCACAGTGGCTGCCTCCACGGCAAATGGCGATCTCCTCCCCAATGACGGCGTCCACGGCTGCAAGATATTCTTCCAAGGTTCCTTCTCGAATTGCTTGTATGAAGTGAGGTATCTCGTCACCGCCCCTGGCAAGAGTCCCAACACCAATACCGTGGTGAACATTCAGGTGCGATAAGGCGGATAATAAGTCCCGATTCAGGCGATCCAGGCTGGTTTTATTTTGCAAACCAACCCGGATCGTCTATTTTCACCCCCAATGAACGGTTCGTCCGGTCCGCTTCTGCGGCTGCTCGGTTCCCTGAAGACCGCTGTCGTCACGCTTACTGCGCTGGCGATTACGCTGGCTTGGGGCACCATCCATGAGTCCATCCACGGCACGCCCGCCGCGCAACGCGACTTCTATCACGCGGGCTGGTTCAGCGCGCTGCTGGGACTGCTCGCCGTCAACCTCGCCGCGGCCGCGCTTTTGCGCTACCCGTGGAAGCGGCAGCAAACCGGCTTGGTCGTCACCCACTTCGGCATCATCATCCTGCTCGTCGGCGCGATGGTCGGCTTCCGGTTCGGCGTGGACGGCCACATCACACTGCCGGAGGGCGCCAGCTCCAACATCGTTGTCGTGGATCAGGAAATCTTGCATATCGCCGATCCGCAAGGCGCGACGCTGCGCAGGATCGTGTTTGATTTCGAGAGCTCGCCCCTTCCGGTCGGCGGAGCGCATTACCGGCTTGGTGGCGGCCTGGAACTCGAACTTCAGGCAGCCCACACCAACACCCGCGAATCGCTCGTGGTCGAGCGCGGCGCCGGCGAAGCCAACCCGGCGCTTCACGTGAAGCTCACCAGCCCCGCGATGGGCCGCATGGCCGGCTTCGACGAGTGGCTGCTGCCCCGCGACCCCAACCGCTCCGAAGTCGGCATCGGTCCCGCCGCGTTGAGGGTCGTCGAAGCCAAGACGCCGCAGGAACTGGCCGCGCTCACCGCGCCGCCCAAGTCATCCGAGGAAAGCGGCAAGGGCACGCTCTCTCTCGACGTCACGGGCAAACACTTCGATTTCAAACTCGACGACGTGCTGGGCAAGAGCATGCCGCTCGGCACGACCGGCTTCACAGCAAATCCGCGCGAGTATTTCGCCGACTTCCGCCTCGACAGCCAGACCAAGAAGCCGGTCTCGGTCAGCGACCAGCCGAACAATCCCGCCGTGCTGCTTGAGGTCACCGGCCCCGACACCGAGATCAGGTTCTTCCTCTTTGCCAATCATCCCGGCATGAACATCGCCCGTCCCGCGAAAGGCGACGGCAAGAACGTGACGCCCAGCTACAGCTTCAGCCCGGCGGCGCGCGGCGCGCAGATCCTTGTGGTCGCCGGGCCGGGCGGCCAACTGCATTACGCCAGCCACAGCGGCAAAGGCAAATTCAAGACCGGCGAGTTGAAGAAGGATGCCGCGATTGAAACCGGCCTCGCCGACTGGCAACTGCAAGTGCTGGACTTCATCCCCGACGCGAAGCTGCGCACAGAACTGCAACCCGCGCCGCTCGATCCTAACGACGCCCGCCGCGCGCCCGCGTTGCGGGTCGTGTTGCGCAAGGACGCTCTCGCCTCGACGCCGACGTGGGTGCGATGGGGCCAGCCAACGCCGCTGGCCGCCGGTGACGCGCGCGTGACGCTGACTTACGGCTGGGAAACACAACCGCTCGGTTTCACGGTCAAGCTGGACAAGTTCCGGGCCAAGCGTTACGAGGGCACCGAGATGCCGGCGGATTTCCGCAGTTTCATCACCATCGAGGACAACGCGCGCGGCGTCACCCAGCAGAGCGAGGTCTGGATGAACAACCCGGTCACGTATCCGGCGGATTGGCTCGGTGTGCGCGGCTTCAAGTTCTCCCAGTCCAGCTACCGTGAGGGGCAGGCGGGCGAGCCGAACGAAACCACGCTCGGCGTCACGTGGGATCCGGGCTGGCCGCTGAAGTTCCTCGGTTTCTGGACCATCTGCCTCGGCATCTTCATCATGTATTACATGCGGACATTTTTCTTCAGCGCGCGCTCGCCGATGCCGACGGCTGGGACGAAGTTGGAGCAGAAAGCAGCGAACAAACGGTAGGCACATCATGAAAAACCGAGTGACAAGCATTCTGATCGGGCTGGCCGCCGTGGCGTGCACGGCGCAGGCGCAGCCGGATTTCACCGCCGCCAGCCGGCTCGGCATCCAGGAAGGAGGCCGCAAGAAACCGCTCGACACGTTCGCGCGCGAGGTCGTGCAGCGTATCACCGGCAAGGCGCGCTTCAACGGCCGCGACCCAATTGACGTAGTGTTCTCGCTGGCGTTCACCAAGGGCGGCACGGAGTGGACCGGCCAGAAGATCATCCGGCTCGGCTATCAACCGCTGAAATCACGGCTCGACCTGCCCAAAACGGATAGCTACTTCAGCTACCGCGAGCTCGCTGACAACCCGAAGCTCCGGACACTCTTCGACGAGTTGAACCGGCCGCAGGGAGCGGAAGGCAAGCGCGGCAAGGCCAAGGACCCGCTCCGGGACGAAGCCAACACGCTCGCAGCCAAGCTCCACGACCTTGAATCGCTCGTGGACAGCGGCGCGCTGGCGCTGGTGCCGCATCCGACCGATCCCGATGCCGCGTGGATTTCGCCCGCAGACGACGCGAAGATGGCGGGCTACTGGCCGAAGGACGCGAAGAACATCCGCGACCAGTTCCTCGCCATCGGCAAGGCGTATCGGGAAGGCGACGACGCGGCGCTGACGCGCAACTGCGAGGCGTTTGCCACGTTGTTGCGTCAGCTCAGCCCCAAGGTTTATCCGGACCAGCCGGCGCTGGAGCAGGAGATCACCTACAACCACCTGCGGCCGTTCCGCGCGTCGTGGATGCTGTTCTTGGCGTCGCTGCTAACGCTGGTGACGACCACCAAACTGCGCAGTCCGCTGTTCTACTGGGGCGGCGTGGCGCTCTTTGCCGCCGGGCTGGGCATGTTGACCACCGGCTTCGTCTATCGCTGCCTCATCGCCGGACGACCGCCCGTGACCAACATGTATGAATCGGTCATCTGGGTCGCCTTCGGCGCGGCGCTCTTCGCGCTGGTGTTCGAGCTGATGTATCGCTCGCGCTATTTCGCGAACTCTGCGGCGGGTTTCGTCGTGCTCACACTGATCCTGGCCGACCAGTTTCCCAACGTGCTCGACCCGAGCATCAAACCGCTTACGCCGGTGCTGCGCGACAATTTCTGGCTCGCCACGCATGTGCTGACGATCACGCTCGGCTACGCGGCGTTCGGGCTGACCTATGCGCTCGGCCACGTCTCACTCGCCTTCCACATCTGGAAGCCGTCCGCTCGCCCGCAACTCGACGCGCTGACGCAATACACCTACCGCGCCATGCAGGTCGGCGTGCTGCTGTTGGCCGCCGGCACGGGCCTCGGCGGATTGTGGGCGAACTATTCTTGGGGCCGGTTCTGGGGCTGGGACCCGAAGGAAACATGGTCGCTCATCGCGTTGCTGAGCTACCTCATCGTGCTCCACGGCCGCTACAGTGGCTGGCTGACGACGTTCTCGCTCAACGTCGCCGCGTGCGTCTGCTTCAACACCGTGTTGATGGCGTGGTATGGCGTCAACTTCGTGCTCGGCACCGGCCTGCACAGCTACGGCTTCGGCACCGGTGGTCTCGGCTACGTCGCGGCATTTGTGGTGGCAGACACGGCGTTCGTCGCCTTCGCCGCATGGCGCTTCAAAAGCGCTGCCGTTGATCCAGCATCTGCTTGAGTGTGGACAGCCAAACACTTTTGGTTTTCGATTTGGACCAGTTCAACGTCCATTTCGTTTTCGGTTAACGGTTCCACGTCAGTTTCCACTAGTCATCTTCTTCGCCGGTGACATCCTTTCCATCGCAGCGATAACCTCATGCACGGTCTTCACGAGTTGCTTGCGGTCGCGATTGTCTTGCATGGCCGGAGAGAACCGCGCCGTGTCGCAAGCGGTGAACACGTCTTTTAACGTTTGGCATATCTCCGGCGACACGGCGGTCGGACGAAGTTGGTCGTCAACTACGTCGCTGGTGATGCCGGACGACGGCAGGTTCAGGCGATCACCGAGATAGTCTTGCAGTGTCTTAAAAAGCACCGCGTAGAACTCCGCACTCTGGCTCTGACCCGCAAGCATCAGCCGCTCGGCTTCGGCGAGGCGGTGCTGTGCGTTACCATAGGCGCGGCGAGCGCGAGAGTAGTGAATGTTGCAGCGGAGCCACTCGCGGCGGCGTTGTGCGACCCACGAAGCCACCAATGCCAACAGAGGCGCACCCTGAGTGGCCAGAAACCATGTTTGACAGTAAAGCGAAACCGAAGCCGATGCGGGCTTGCCAAGGTCGGGTTTGAGATAGATAAGTCCAACACCGAGTTTCTCCGGCAGTCGCCGCGGGGCGACAGTGGGCGCGACGCCAATGACCACCGGTGCGGCGCCAGTGGGTGCATCCCGCACAGTCAGTTGGATCGGCCCGCGGCTGACCGTTTGATAGCGTCCCAACTCCGGATCAAAGAAACTGAACGTCACCGACGGAATCAGCGACGCGCGCGGTGACAGCGGCACGATGACTTGCTCGAAGACTTTTTCACCGGTGAAACCCATCTCGTCGTTTTGCTTGCTCCTGACCACCGGCTCGTAGCTCTTGAAGCCTTTCGGTGGTGTGAACTTCGGCAGCGCAAGCGTGGCGATATTACCCTGGCCGACGACGCGAATGGTGAGGGCAATTGGCTCGCCCGCTCGCGTCGTCGTCGGATGGGCGGTTGCGTCGAGCGCAAAACGACCGACAGCGCCCGTAAAGTCCATCGGCTTGCCATCATCGGGCAGTGGCTGCACCTGCACCGGCACAGATTGAGATGTCGCGGTAAGTTTGTTCGTCCCAGTGTTGAAAAGTTTCTCAAAAAAAGGATTGTTGAAGCCAGGCAGATGCGGACGCCGACTCGGTTCCACGAGCACATCCATGGTGACTTGAGCAGGACCGAGCGCAAGGCGGCCAAGTTGCAGCGGGCTGGTCAACGCGCGGAAGGTGTAAACAGCAAACGACTTTCCATTGACCACTTCCTGCGACTCAACGGGGCGTGGCAGTCTGATTTCGCTGAAGCCGGCGCTGGCGATGGCAGGCGTCTGGCTGCGATAACGGACGCCGTTGCGGACGTAAAGCTTCAGATCCAACGGCACCATCTCATTCAAGAAGAGTCTGGTGCGCGGAAGAGAAAGCCTTATTTGGAAGATATCGTTGGTGCTGACACCTTGAGTAAAAATACTGTCGTCGTTGCCACCTTGGATTTGGACTTCGGTCACCCTGATCGTGATCGGCTGGCTGCCGAGAATCTGCGCGCCCAACTGCACGTTGAAAACAGGGATCCCCAGCATGCCTTCGCGTGTCGGCGTCAGCACAAAGATGTGTGAGACGGAATCATGCCGCACTCCGTTCTCAATACGCGTCTGCGTTTGAGCGCCACCATAACCTGTATTGAAGCCATCCATCACCGGCAACTGAGGCGGCTGGCCAACATTCGGCACGTCCTCAAAACGGAGTGTGAGCTGGACTTGCCCGCCGACCGAAACCTCTGTGCGATCCACCGAGGCGGTAAAGCTGGCTGCACGCCCAAGGCAGGGCAAGAGAAGACAGAAGACAGATGGCAGGAACCAATGAGCGAAAGACGAAGAAGTCAGGAGGCAGACAGTTTTTTCCTGTCGCTTTTCACGGTAGCCTGTCCAGTTCACGCTCGCCTGCCTTGGGGTGTTGCGGCTTTTGCAGTTGTTTCAGGTGTAGTTCGCATGGAAACAACGGAGACATTGGCAAGAGTAGTCAGACCCACTCATGGGCGATTCAAGTCTCCCGGCTGCGACGACGCGGCCGGATCAGCCCTCTTGAGCCGCCAAGAGTCGTAAAAGAACCTCTTGTCGTCAGGATCGGTGGCACATCCGGTCAGATACAACAGCCACAGACACGCCATAATGTAAACCAGCCACACGCTGGCACATGTTATGTGTTCGAGCACACTCGCCCTCACAGAGGGCACGGCTGAAAAACAGTTTATCCACAGTTTCATAAAGCTCCGTCGAGTCGGCCAAACATCCGTCTGGCCTCATGAAGCATACGGCGCACCTGCCGGTCGTCAGTCCGCCTGTCGAGACCAACCGCGCGTTTCAACAAATCGAAGCGCGCCCGGCCTCTGAATCCTTTCTTGAGCGCTTCGTTCTCTGCATCCAGAAGTTCTCGGAGTTGGTTCTCTCGCTCACTGCGGTTCCTGACCCTCTTTCCGTCCGATCCGCGGGCGTCGCAGGTTTTACCTGGCTCCACAACATCCTTCTTGTCTCACTTCTGCCGAAGAGGCTGGGCACTCGCTGTTGCCACGACCTCCGTGCGAGCCGCGATCTCCATACGTCTCGGATGACAGCAGTAGTGGCCCAAACCGAAACTCAGGGCATAGTTGCAGTAAGCGGCCATACTGCTCAGGCAATCAACCAAGTCGCCCGGCCCGCTGCGCCGCGCCCGACAAGCGGGAATGTCCGGAGACATTCCCGCTCGAATGGGCGAACACTGATCATCTCCTTCGTTTGATTTGTTCGTGCCAGACATGGGGTTATCCCGTCCCACAATCGGCTATCCATCCTACTCGCTGGGCGGCGGGCCGGGCGGCGGACCATGATGGCGACCGCCGGGGCCGCGTTGGCGCTTCTTCTGAAGCTCATCGAACTTCGTCTGTTGATCGGCCGTCAGGAGCGCCCGGATCGCCGTGTCCGTGGAAGTGCGAAGCTCCTTCATTTTGGCCATTTTGGCTTCCTTGGACAGCGTCGTGTCTTCCATGACCGCCTCCATCTTCAAATGCGACACCTCAAAGATGGCTTTGATCTCGGTTTGCTGGTCCGAGGTGAGGCTCATCTCGGTAGTAAGCATCGCCACAGGATCGCGCGGCCCGACGCCCGGCGGTGGACAGCCATCGGGCGGGGGTGGCGGTTGGGTTTGGGCTTGCGCAAGGCCGAGGCTCGCGGCACAGGCCAGCGCGACAATCACTGCTTTCGATACGGTTCTCATGTTGCGGTTCCTTCCATTGGTTGTGAAGTGTCAGACACTTCGGGTTGTCTTACTGACTTATATAACGACGCCAACATGGCAACAGGCGTCTCTGCTGCATGACAAATCTGTCATGCTGTAACGCTTGGTTCCGCCTACGCGGTTCGTTATGTTGTCCGCATGAAGGTTTTGGTCGTGGAAGATGAAAAGAAGATCGCGGACTTCATCTGCAAAGGATTGGAACAACAAGGATTCACCGTCGAACTCAGCCGTCACGGAGATGAAGCCTACGCCCAAGCGCGATCACAGTCCTTCGACGCGATCGTCCTGGACATCATGCTGCCGGGCCGTGACGGATTGAGCATTCTGCGCTCCCTGAGAGAACAGAAGAATACCGTGCCCGTCATCCTATTGACCGCGCGCACCGAGCCAAGCGAACGCGTCGAGGGCCTCAATCTTGGCGCGGACGATTATCTGGCGAAACCTTTCTACTTCCAGGAACTCGTCGCCCGCATTCATGCCGTGGCGCGGCGGACAACGGGCGACCAATTGAGTGTCCTGCAGGCGGGCGATGTCATGGTGAATCTGGTGACGCGACAGGTCACGGTAAGCGGAGAGGCTGTTGAACTCACACCACGCGAGTTCACTCTGATGGAGTATTTGCTGCGCTGGCCCGGTCGCGTGCTGACACGTGTCCAGATACTTGAACAAGTCTGGGGTTACGACTTCGACCCACAAACGAATCTGGTGGACACGAACATCAAGCGGCTCCGGAGAAAGCTTGACCCCGATGGGACGCGGGATCTCATCGAGACAGTCCGCGGCGTCGGCTACCGCTTCCGCAAGGTGAAGTAGATGAAACACGGTTCCTTCACACTGAAGATCGCACTGCACTCGGTGCTTCTCTCCGGATTGGTGCTGCTCGCATTCGGGGGCGCCTTCCTGTCCGTGATCCTGCAAATCAGTTACCAGCGTATTGACGATGAAATCACGCACATGGCCGAGCCGTTGATCCGGGGACCTCAAGGGCAGGACCACTGGTCGCGCTTCGAGTGGTTCTTGCGTTCTGCCGTGGGCGAAGACAAGGCGCAGCAATTCATCGTGAAGATTTTCGACCGTGACGGTAAAACAGCCTACACGTCGTCGCATTGGCCGGCTGGATTGGCCGACAAGCTGCTGCCCAAGCCCGGCGCGTTTGTGGAACAAAAAGAATCCATGCCGCCACCCTCGCATCCATTTCCGCGGCACTCGCATTTTGATCCGCCGGAATCGTTGTTCAACAAACAACCGCCCGGTCCAGACGGATTTGAACAACATGATGCGACCAGACCACCACCGCCTTCATCGCAGCGCCCGCCTCACTTCGGTCCGCCAGGCGAAGTTCGCAACATGCGGATGCCGGTTTATGCCACCCTCAATGCTAACGGAAACGCGTGGCGTATCGCCGCAATGGGTAGCGAACAGTTCACGATGATCATCGGCAAGAACCTGGCCGAGTTACACACCGAGCTGGGGCGTTATCGCAATGCATTTCTTATTGCCGCGCCGACGGCCCTGTTGTTGTTGTTTGCAGCGGGCCTGTTGTTGGCACGGCAAGCGTTGCAGCCCGTGCAGATCATTGCGCAAACTACCGGTAGCATCACCGCCCAACGCCTTTCTCAACGTGTTTCATACACAAGCACCGCTCGCGAGTTTCAGCACCTGATTCAAGTCATCAATGGCATGCTGGAACGATTGGAACAGAGCTTCCAACAAGCGTCCCGTTTCAGCGCCGACGCGGCGCATGAGCTGAAGACCCCACTGACAATCCTGCAAAGCCAAATCGAGCACGCGCTGCAAACCGCGTCCGACGCCTCGCCGGAACAACAGACCTACACCGCATGGCTTGAGGAAGTGCAGCGCCTCAAGGCCATTGTCCGCAAATTGCTGCTCCTGGCCCAGGCTGATTCCGGCCGACTGCAAATGACACTGACTCGCGTCAATTTCAGCGAGCTCGTCGAGTCCGCCGTGGATGACATCCAGATCATTGCCCCCCAGCTTTCTTTGCGGACGGAAATTGCCAAGGATGTTTCGCTGGAAGCGGATGCCGACTTGCTCAACCAAGTGCTGCGCAACCTCACCAGCAACGCAGTGAAGTTCAATGAAAACAAAGGCCAAATCGAGATGCAGTTACAGCAGTTGTCCGGCGTTGCCGCCCTGACCGTCGCCAATACCGGCCAGACAATCCCCCCTGAAGACTTCGAACGGGTCTTCCAGCGGTTCTATCGCGCCGACAAGTCCCGCGGTCGCCAGGTGGATGGCGTTGGCCTCGGCCTGAGTCTTTCACGAGAAATCGCCCGCGCCCACCGAGGCGATCTCATCCTGCAAAACACACGCCCCGGCTGGACCGAATTCGTCCTCACGCTGCCGACCAGCCCCGGTCATTCCTGAGCCGCCCCCCATCGGCTACTCGTATTCATACCCGACGTGGAACGTCACGCGCCCGTCGTCGAGTTGGCGGATGTTGGTGATGTGAACGGGCAGGCCGCCGCCGAGCTGCGCGCGACTGGAGGGCGTCGTGTAGGGCGTGAAAGCATTGTTGGACGCGCTGGGATACGGCACCGAGCGCAGATACACGCGCGGCCCCATCGGCCCCTCGACGCCATGCGATTCCTCCACAAACGGCCTCTCGCGGACCACGCGCCAAATGACCAGCCCTTCGCCGGGCAACTGTTGGTCGAAGCCTTTGCGGTGGCGGTTTTCCAGCAGGAAATATTCACTTCCGTCCGGCCGGGCCAGCACTTTGAAGCATTCGTTCGTTGAGCCTTCGACCGGCGCGAGCACCAGTTTCTGTTTTACCGTCGGGTCAATGACCACCGGTTTGAGCCAGCCGAGTTGCTCCTTGCACCACGCGGAGAAGTGTTGCGGCCGGCCGCCGGTGATCTGGTTCGACATCGCGCACCACACCCAGGCGCCTTCGGAGCCGGGGTTCTCCGGCCGCGCATAGAGATCCGGCAGACCAAGCAAATGGCCAAACTCGTGGCCGAACAAGCTGACGGAACTCATGAACGACCCACCTTCGGGACAGATAACGTAAGGCCACTGCTTGCCGTGATAGCGCGTGATGCCGCGGTGCGGCCAATAGAGACTGCCCCGGCTCGCCTGCGCGACGCGGCCGCCGGCGTAAAGGAACAGCAGCCCGTCAACCCCCGCCAGCGTGTTCGTGCCTTCGCGCGCCAGCAACGTGTCGAGGATTTCCGTGTAGAATGCCGTCTTGGTTGCCGACGAAGTGCCGGGCATGTAGTCCTCGCGCTTCTTGCCCGCCTGCACCGGACTGAAAATCTTCCCCTCGAACTTGAACGCGCCGCCGGACATCTCGCGGTAGTAGTCGTTCACACTCCCGAAGACCAACTGCCCCGTTGCGTTGGTGCGATTGGCATACGTGCCGACGCTGAACAAGGACTCGCTCCAATCACGCGCCGTGATCTTCGGGTTGCGCTTCACATCGGAAAACTCGACCGGCACCACCACCAGCCGATAGCGGTCCTGCTTCCAGAACTTCCGGTTATACCAGGCCAGATCGTCGGGACTTACCGAGGGATCGGGAGCCAGTTCGATTGTTTTTTCCATTTCAACGCCGCGCCGGCGCACCGTCACCGTCAGCCGGTCACCCGGCGACTTGTCCGCCACCATGTCGGACAGGTCCGACGCGCGCAGAAACGGCATGCCGTTCATCCTCACGATGTTATCACCCACCTTCAGGCCGACCTTCGACGCGGGCAGCCCGTCAACGATGCGCGTGATCACCCCGCCGTCGCCTTCCTTAGCGTTGGCGACCCGCACGCCGAGCAACACGCGCTGGCCGCTCAACTTCAACGGCCGGCTCGCCGCCCCCAGCGTCGCAACAAGTTCCAGCCGCCTGCCGCCGCGCAGGACGGCGAGCTTCATCTCCTCGCCAAGCGACTTGGATTCGAGCAGGTCGCGCAACTCCTCCGCATTCGCCGGCGAACGGCCGTTGGCTTTGACCAGCACGTCCGCTGGCCGCATGCCTGCCTTGGCCGCAGGCGAACCAGGCTCGACGTCCACAACCATCAGCTTCTTGTTTTTTCCAACCGAGACGTTGACGCCGAGATAGCCCGATTGCCCCGCAGAGGCGATGCGAACCTTGGCGACGATCTGCGTCGTGACCGCCGTGGCAACGGTTCGAAACTCCGAGAGATCGGGCGCCGGGTCGGCCGCCATCGCCGGGATAAGACTCGGCGAAGCGGCCAGCAGGAAAGCGAGGGCGAAGAGGCATCGTCTTTCAATTTTCACGCCGGAACAATTAGCCCCTGACTGTTCTTGCGTCGAGTCTCAAAAACTCACGGTCGGTATCCCCAGCTCAGCAAAGTGTCTTGCCACGGAACGCGCGGGGCGAGCTGCCCGTGCGCCGGCAAAACCAATGACTGAAATGCGAGGCATCGCTGAAGCCCAGCCGCAACGCGACCACCTTGACCTGGGCGTTGCGCTGCTGTAACGCGACGGTGGCGTCCTGCAAGCGAAGCTGTTCCAGATACCGGTGAGGCGTGGTGTGAAAATGCATCAGGAACAATCGTTCCAACTGGCGGCGGCTGAGTCCGCAATCGCGCGCCACGCCGTTCGCGTCAAGCGGCTCATGCAGCGGCCATGTTTTCAGGAGCCGCTGCGCAGCTTCGACACGGTCATCGACCGCATGAGGGCGGCTCGAACGGACACCGCACTGGTCCATAGCCGCCGCGTATACCTCCAGCCAATTGGGCAATGCGCGCATCAGCCAGAGAAACTTGCGCTGGATGAGGCGGAACCGTCTCATGTCCCCGTCCACCTCTGACGCGGCCCGCTTCACCACCCGTGCAAGTTGGCGACCAGCCTTCTCCAGATGGGGGATGCTGCGCGCATTCACCACCAAGGGCAAACCATGGTCATACCAGTGCCGTCCGTCCAGCCATTGCGCACGAAACGCCACGGATAGGATGTGCACCTTGGGACTGAACCGTTGCTGACGCGTGCGCGGCGGCACCAGCAGCCATTCGCCTTTGCCGGCCCGGCAAACACCACCGTCGCACCGGACCTCGGCCCAGCCTTCGCGCACCAGCCAGGCGCTGTTGTATCCCATTTCCCGCTGCCATTCCGTAGGCGTGGTCCAAGCGGGTTTCAAATGGTCGTAGGCCCACAACAGATGGCTCTGGAGTTGCAGCCACTCGCCGTAGGTGTGCTCGGTCTTCATCGGCCGGCATCGTCCGCCTCGTGTCGTCCGGCGTCAACTTTATATCAACACCCGTCAACTTCAGTTCCTTGAACAAAGCCGTCGTTCACGCCTAGTCTTGCGCCGTGATTTCGCCGGACGAATCAAGCGACAGGAGAACTTCATGAGCAAAAGACATCCTTCAGCAACAACCCACCTGGCATCCATCGCGGCCACTGTCATGATCTGCGCAGGCAATCTCGTAGGGGAAAAGCTGGCAGCGTCCGAATCCCCGCTCCAGATCAGCGGCATCTATCCCAACCTCGCCACCTTCAACAACGAAGGCGAGTGCGGCACGGGCGCGGTGGTGCCTTGGGCGGACCGGCTCTGGGTCATCAGCTACGGGCCGCACTCGCCCACCGGTTCCTCCGACAAGCTCTACGAAATCACGCCCGACCTGCGGCAGATCGTCCGCCCTGAAAGCATCGGCGGCACGCCGGCGAACCGGATGATCCATCGGGAGTCCAAACAACTCGTCATCGGGCCTTACTTCATTGACGAGCAGCGCAACGTCCGCGCCATCCCCTACACGCGGATGCCCGGCCGCCACACCGGCAACGCGCGCCACCTCACCGACCCCGCCGGCAAGATTTACTTCGCCACGATGGAGGAGGGCCTCTACGAAGTGGACGTGAAGACACTGGAGGTGCGCGGCTTCATCCGCGACGGCAATTTCAAGAAACCGTTCCCCGGCGAGAAACATCCCGCGCAGTTGGACTCGCAACTGCCGGGCTACCACGGCAAGGGTTTCTATGCCGGCCAGAACCGCCTCGTCTATGCCAACAACGGCGAGCGCGACAAGCGCATCGCCACCGACCCGACCATCCCCAGCGGCGCGCTCGCCGAGTGGCGCGGCGAAGGCGACTGGCAGATGGTGCGGCGCAACCAGTTCACCGAGGTCACCGGCCCCGGCGGCATCTACGGCAACCCCAACCCCGACACCGATCCGATCTGGAGCGTCGGCTGGGATCATCGCTCGCTGATCCTCATGGTGCTGGACCGTAACGCGGACACTCCTGTCCGCGATTCCGCCGTCGGCGCGGACAAGAGTGTCCGCATTACGAGCTGCTGGCACGCGTTCCGGCTGCCAAAAGCGTCGCACTGCTACGACGGCTCGCACGGCTGGAACACCGAGTGGCCCCGCATCCGCGACATCGGCCTCGAAGGCGCGCCCGACCTGATGATGACGATGCACGGCACGTTCTGGCGGTTCCCGAAGACCTTCACCGCCGCCAACTCCGCCGGCATCGCGCCGCGCTCGACGTATCTGAGGGTCGTCGGCGATTTCTGCCGCTGGGGCGACCGCATCGTGCTTGGCTGCGACGACACCGCCAAGAGCGAGTTCCTCAACAAACGCAAACTCAAGGGAACCATCGCCGGCCCCGGCCAGTCGCAGTCGAATCTGCGCTTCATGAAGCCGGAGGAACTCGACCAATTCGGCCCGCCGCTCGGCCGCGGCGCGGTCTGGCTCGACGACGACGTGAAAGCCGGCGTTGCCAGCGAGCCGTTCCTCTTCAGCGGCTACGACCGCCGCGCGCTGCATCTGGCCAGTAACGCGGACAATCCTGTCCGCGTCACGCTGGAAGTGGACGCCAAAGGCAACGGCATGTGGAAGAAGCTCCGGGACATCAACCTCACCGCCCGCGGCAGCACATGGATCGCCTTCAAGCCGCAGGAAACTGGCGCGTGGGTGCGGCTGAAGACCGACCGCGATTGCGCGAAGTTGACGGCGTTCTTCCACTACAGCAACGCCGACCAGCGCGGCACGGAGCCGGCAGCGATGTTCGCAGGGCTAGCAAAGCCAAGCGACAAGGCTGTCAGCGGCGGCCTGCTCTACGCGCGCGGCGGGAACCTGCGGACGCTGCGGTTTGCGGCGCAGAACATCGGTGGCGACATTGGCAGTTATATCCTCGACGCCGACCTGAAGCTCCGCCGCGACGACGACCCGAAGGGCATGGACTGGATGAAGAAGAACGTCCCAATCCCCCAGAACGTCATCACCGTGGATGCGGCCTCCGTCCTGATCGAGGAGAAGGGCAAACGCTGGCGCTTGCCGAAGGGCGACGCGGCGTTTGACCGGCCCGGCGCACTCGGCGACGAGCGCATCAGCCGCGAGGTCTGCACCGAGCGCGACCTGCTCAACGTCCACGGCACGTTCTACGAACTCCCCGCCGAGAACGCCGGCGGCATGGCCAAGGTCCGCCCTGTCGCCACGCACAACCGCCGCATCAAGGACTACACCTCCTACCGCGGCTTGCTCGTCATGAGCGGCGTGGTCGCCGATGCTCCACGCGATAACCCACACATCATCCGCTCCGAGGACGGCAAGTGTGCGCTTTGGGCCGGCACGGTGGATGATCTCTGGCAGTTCGGCAAACCGCGCGGCGTCGGCGGCCCGTGGAAAGACACCGCCGTCAAAGCCAACGAGCCTAGCGACCCGTATCTGATGACCGGCTACGACCAGAAGTCACTGACGCTCTCTCACGACGCGGCCGAAAAGGTTTCAATGCGCGTGGAGGTTGACATCAGCGGCACAGGCCAGTGGGTGAGCTACCGCGCCTTCGACGTGCCAGCCGGCAAGGAAGTGAACCACACCTTCCCAGCCGAGTTCGCCGCCTACTGGGTCCGCCTCATCGCCAACCGCGACGTGAAAGCGACAGCCAGCTTCACCTACGGCGCGGATTAAGCGAACGTCGCGTCGCGCGACGGTTGCGGTGTTGGGCAATCCGGGAGAGATGAGAGCGCGGATGATGATCTTCGCAGATGACGCGATGGACATAGCAGGACAAACCGTCTAGAACTACTGCCGAAAGGAGCCGCCATGAAACCGATCATGCCGAATACCAATCCCCAGCCATCAACTGGAACCCCGCAAACGCTTGCCGAAGGTTGCCCCATGAACCGGCGGAACTTTCTGGCAAGAAGTCTGGGAACGGCCGTGGCAGGCGCCGCAGTTGATGGAGTGCTTATCGCGGCGGAGTCGTCCGAGAGACCCGCGCAAACGAGCGGCAAGACTGCCGACATCCCGCAGCATCCGCGGGACATCAAACTCTGCGTGAAGCCGGTGATGACGAGTCTCATTCATTCCTCGGAATGGCAGGGGCCGTGCCGCTGGACTTCGGTGAGGCCGGAGGTCGAGAAGGTCAATGTGGAGAAGTCCTTCGCCAGTTGGTCCGCTCAGCTCAAATCGAAAGGCATCGGCCGGCCGGAGGACGTGCGGCTGCTGGAGCCGGCCCACGTGATCTTCAGCGAAAGCTGGGCGCTGAAACCCGACCAGATCGCCAAACTCCGCGCCGACAGCGACGAGACGGATGTCTTCTACATCATGCCGAGCGGCAACGCCCGCGCGTCCTTTGAGATCGGCAATATGTTCGGCAAACCGATCCTGTTCGACCGCAACAGTTGCCGGACAGCCAGCATCGTCGGGTTTACGCTGGCCAAAGGGAACGAGGTCTTTGTGCCGGGGGAGGACATGGATGTCACCCATCTGCTTTCGTTGTTGCGGGCCAGGAAGGTGTTTCGCCAGACGAAGGTGCTCTATCCCACCAACGGCGTGCCGTCGTTCTCGCCGGACACGGTCTGGGATTTTGAGGACCTCCAGAAGCGCCTCGGCGTCGCCGTGAAAACCATCCCCTACCGGGAGATGTCGGACGAGATGGAGCGGCTCCTCGGCGGGCGAAACGAACAAGCCATGCGGGACGCCGCAGAGCTGGTTCGCAAAGCGGACAAGACGTTCCTCGAACAGCCTTTGGTGGTCCGCAGCGTGTTGTTCGACCGGTGCATCCGGAGCCTGATGGCCCGCCACGGGTGCAACTCGTTCACCATTGACTGCTTCGAGTTTTGTCCCAGCCTGCTGCCGCAAAAATGGTTGGTGGTGCCCTGTCTGCAACACGCCCTCTTTGGCAACGAGGGCATCGCCTCGGCGTGCGAGGCGGATTTCGGCATTCTTCTGGCGCAGCGGCTATTGATGAGCGTCTCCAACAAGTCGTGCCACCAAGGCAACGCGGACCCGCGACCCGGCGGCACTTTCAGGATCAACCACAGTGCCCCGAGCATGAAGATGAACGGTTTGAACCAGCCCGATCTGCCCTATCAGTTGGGTCGCTTCTGCCAGCAAGGTTGGGGAACGAAAGTCGTCGTTGACTTCATGAACAACGCGGAGAAGACGGTCACAGTGGCCCGTGTGGACCCGACGGCCAGGAAACTGTTGGTGCTTAAAGGAACGCTGGTCGGCTCCAGCGGTTGGGGCCAGGATTTGCTGGGGTGTTCCGTGGAGGCGGTCATCAAGCCGCCGGAAGGCCGAGCCGATGAATTCATGAGGCGGCGGCTGGTTTATGGCAACCATCTCCCGTGGGTTTACGGCGACTATACGAAAGAACTCAAGACTCTCGGCGAAATGCTCAAGATCGAGATGGAACTGATCAGTTGAACGTTGTGAGCTTGCCCGATGATGGCCATTAGGCGCCCAAGGAATTGGTGCCGCGAGAAAGAAGCCCAGTAGTTGGCTGTCAACAAACCGCGATCACAGAGGACGATTTAGCCTGCCTGCTCGCAGAAGAGTTTGTGGAGCCGCTTTGTGGCGGGGCCGGGTTTGCCGGTGGCGATCACGCGGTCGTTGACCTTCACGACGGGGAGAACCTCGACGGTCGTGCCGGTCATGAAGACTTCGTCGGCGGCGAGGAGTTCGTCGAGGGTGACGCGACGCTCCTGCATCGGCAGGTTGTTCTTGAGGGCGAGGGCGACAACTTCGTCGCGGGTGATGCCGCCGAGGATGCGCGTGCTGAGCGGCGGCGTGGCGACGACGCCGGCGGTGACGATGAAGATGTTGGCAGAGGCGCACTCGTTGACGGTGCTGTCTTTCTCGACGAAAAGCGCCTCGAAGCAGCCGGCGGCCTTGGCGCGTTGGGAGGCGAGCACGTTCGGCAACAGGCAGACGGTCTTGATGTCGCAACGTTGCCAGCGGATGTCCTGAGCGGTCTGGATGGCGACGCCTTGAACGCGCGTCGCGGCCGACGGCAGTTCCAGCTTGCGCACGGTGATAACAAGCGTCGGCGGAACGTCTGTCGGGAACTCCTTCGTCCGCTTGGTCGCGCCGCGAGTGATCTGGAGATAAACGAGGGAGTCAGCGAAGGCGGCGCGCCGCACGGCCTCGCGGATGATTTGTTCGAGGCCGGCGGCGGTGAAGGTGTGTTTCAACTCGATGGCGTCGAGGCTGCGGAAGAGGCGGCGCATGTGCGGCTCGACGGCGTGCAGCCGGCCGCCGTAGGTGCGCAGCACTTCATAGATGCCATCGCCGAGTTGGAAGCCGCGGTCCTCGACGGACACGACAGCGTCTACGATGGGTGAGAACTTGCCGTTGACGTAAGCGATGGAAGGCATGGGAGTGGGGAAAGCGAACAGTAACCAGTAATTCAACGAACAGTGTTCACTGAATCAGTAGCTGATGGGCGCGAAGATGGAATACTCGGCGAGTTTGGCGGCGCCGGAGAGGAACTCCAGCTCAATGAGGAAGTCGCACTCGGCGACCTTGCCGCCGAGTTGCTCGACAAGTTTCGCGGCGGCGGCGGCGGTCCCTCCTGTGGCAAGCAGATCGTCCACGATGACCACCCGCTCGCCGGGCTTGACGGCGTCTATGTGCATCGAGAGCGTCGCGCAGCCGTATTCGAGTTCGTAGCTCTCCTCGATGGTCTTGTAGGGGAGCTTGCCTTTCTTGCGCACGGGCACGAAGGCAACGCCGAGTTGGTAGGCGACCGCGCCGGCGAAGATGAAGCCGCGCGCGTCAATGCCGACGATAACATCGGGTTTGCTCCGGCTGTGGCGGTCCACGAAAACGTCCACGGCGGCGCGGAACAGCTTCGGCTGTTGCAGCACCGGCGTGATGTCTTTGAAAATGACCGGCGGCTTCGGGAAGTTCGGAATGTCGCGGATGGCGGCCTTGATTTCGGCAATGGCGGTGGCAGACATGGTGGTTACTTGGCCCGTTTGGGTTTTTCCTGTTTCTCCATCATCTTGCGGAGTTTCCGCAAGGCGATGTTCTGGATCTGGCGGACGCGCTCACGAGTAACGTTCAGTGCCGCGCCGATTTCTTCCAGCGTTTGTTCCTTGCCGCCGTCGAGAGCGAAGCGGTGCCGGAGGATCAACTGTTCCCGCTCATCAAGCTTGTGCAGCAAGGCAGTGATGTCCTGCTTGGTGGACTTGTCCTTGAGCGTCTCGAAGGGATCGAGCGCACTTTCATCGCCGATGATCTCGCCGAATTCGGTGGTCTCGTCCTCGCCGATCGGGGCTTCGAGCGACGCGGGCCTGATGCTGACGGTGCGCAACTCGGAAACCTTCGCTGACGAGATGCCGAGTTCTTTCCCCAACTCCACGTCGGTCGGATCGCGCCCGAGTTTCTCGCTGAGCTTGATGGCGGCGCGGCGCATCTTGCCGATCTTGTCCACCAGATGCACCGGCAGGCGGATGGTCTTGGCCTGGTTCGCCAGCGCCCGCTTCATGGATTGCTTGATCCACCACGAGCCGTAGGTGGAGAGCTTGCCGCCCTTGTTAGGGTCAAACCGCTCGACAGCCTTCATCAAACCGATGTTGCCTTCGCTGATCAGGTCGAGCAACGGCAAGCCGAGGCCGGAGTAATCGTGTGCGATCTTGACGACGAGGCGCAGGTTGGACCGGATCATCAAGTCGCGTGCATCCTTCCTGCCCCTCTTGATTTTGGCGGCAAGTTTGACCTCATCCTCGCGAGTGAGCAAAGGAGTTTGCCCGATCTCCCGCAGGTAGATCTTGATGCCGCCTTCGCTTTCCGTTCGGTCGAATCGCATGGTTGCACCGCCTCCTCACGGGGCGCCGGGGGATTGCCCCAGCGCCCACGTGCTGAATCAGACTATAATGAACTGCTTACTGTTCAAGCGCCGCTTGCGCCGCCGCCAGGTTGGCAATCGGCACGCGGAACGGCGAGCAGCTTACATACGTCAGGCCAATCCGGTGGCAGAACTTCACACTCTCCGGGTCGCCGCCGTGTTCGCCGCAAATGCCGAGCTTGATGTCGGGGCGCGTCTTGTGCGCCTTCTCGATCGCGATCTGCATGAGCTGGCCGACGCCCGTCTGGTCAATGGACGCAAACGGGTTGGACTTGATGATTTCGTTCTCCGCGTAGGCCGGCAGGAATGAGCCGCTGTCGTCACGGCTCATGCCGAGCGTGGTCTGGGTCAGGTCGTTGGTGCCGAAGCTGAAGAACTGCGCGTCCTTCGCGATCAAGTCGGCGGCAAGGGCGCCGCGCGGAATCTCGATCATCGTGCCAACCATGTATTCCACCTTGGTCTTCTGTTCTTCCATGACCTGCTTGGCCACGCGGTGGACGATGTCCAACTGGAGTTGCAGCTCCTTCGGGAAGCCAATGAGCACGATCATGATCTCCGGCTTGACCTTGATGCCCTCCTTCTTCACTAGGATGGCGGCCTCGATGATGGCGCGCGTCTGCATCTCGGTGATTTCAGGATAGACGATGCCAAGACGGCAGCCGCGGAAACCGAGCATCGGGTTGGCCTCGTGCAACTGCGCGACGCGGGCGGCAACCTTCTCTGGTGCGACGCCGAGCTTATGGGCCGTCGAGCGCTGCGTCTCGTTGTCGTGCGGCAGAAACTCGTGCAAGGGCGGATCGAGCGTGCGGATGGTGACCGGCAGGCCCTTCATCTCGCGGAAGATGCCGGCGAAGTCCTCGCGCTGGAACGGCAGCAACTTGGCCAGCGCGGCCTTCCGAGCTTCCACGGTCTCGGCGAGAATCATCTCGCGCATCGGGTAGATGCGGTCGCCGCTGAAGAACATGTGTTCAGTGCGGCAGAGGCCGATGCCCTGGGCGCCGAACGCGATGGCGTTGGCGGCTTGGTCGGGCTGGTCGGCGTTGGTGCGGATGCCGAGCCGGCGCAGCTTGTTGCACCAGCTCATGAGCTTGGCGAACTGCTGATAGGTGCGGCTCTGCTTCGGGTCGAGCGACTTGTTCACCAACACTTGCACGACCTCGCTGGGCGCGGTCTTGACCTCACCTGCGAACACCTCGCCGGCGGTGCCGTCAATGGAGATGTAATCGCCTTCCTTCAGCGTGCGACCCTTCACCTGCATGACGCGGGCGGTGTAATCAATCACGATGTCCGCTGCGCCGCAGACGCAAACCTTGCCCATCTGGCGGGCAACGAGCGCCGCGTGGCTGCTGACGCCACCGCGCGCGGTGAGGATGCCCTCGGCGGCGATCATGCCGCGCAAGTCCTCGGGCGTGGTCTCGGTGCGGACGAGCAGCACGCGGCTGCCCTTGTGCGCTTCGGACACGGCATCCTCGGCGTTGAACACGATTCTGCCGGAAGCCGCGCCAGGACCGGCGGGCAGGCCTTTGCAGAGCAGGCGGCCGGCCTTCTCGGCTGCGGCGCGATCCGTGCGATTGAAGATCGGCGCCAACACGTGGGACAGCGAATCCGCCGGAATGCGCTTCACCGCGCTCTTCCAGTCGATGAGTTTCTCCTCGACCATCTCAACGGCGATGCGCACGGCGGCAAAGCCGGTGCGTTTACCGTTGCGGGTCTGGAGCATATAGAGTTTCTTGTCCTCGATGGTGAACTCGAAGTCCTGCATGTCCTTGAAGTGCTTCTCGAGTTTCTGACGGACCACTTCGAGTTCCGCGTGCGCGGCGGGCATTTCCTCCGCAAGCTTGGCGATCGGGTTCGGCGTGCGGATGCCCGCGACGACGTCCTCACCCTGCGCGTTGATCAGATACTCGCCGTAGAACACCTTTTCGCCGGAGGCCGGGTCGCGCGTGAACGCAACGCCCGTGGCGCTGGTATCACCGAGATTGCCGAACACCATCGTCTGAACGTTGACGGCCGTCCCCCACTCGTGCGGGATGTTGTATTTGCGGCGATACACGATCGCGCGGTCGTTGTTCCAGGAACCGAACACGGCGCCAACCGATCCCCACATCTGTTCGAGCGGGTTCTGCGGAAACTCCTGGCCGGTCCGCTTCTTGATGAGATCCTTGAAACGCTTGACGAGTTCCTGGAGGTTCGCCGCGCTGAGCTTGGTGTCTTCCGTGACGCCAACCTCTTCCTTGAGGTGATCCATGACCTCATCAAACGGCTCATGGTCGTCCTTGCCCTGCTTCTGCACGCCCATGACGACATCGCCATACATCTGGACAAAGCGGCGGTAGCAGTCCCACGCCCAACGGGGGTTGCCGCTCTTCTTGGCGACGACCAGCACCGTCTCGTCGTTGAGGCCGAGGTTGAGGATCGTGTCCATCATGCCCGGCATCGAATCGCGCGCGCCGGAGCGGACGCTGACCAGCAACGGGTTCTCCTTGTCGCCAAATTTCTTGCCGAGCAGCGTTTCGAGTTTGACGATGGCAGCGTTGACCTGATCCTTGAGGACCTTCGGGTAAACCCGCTTGTTGTCGTAGTAGTAGGTGCAGACCTCGGTGGTAATGGTAAATCCCGGAGGCACCGGCAAACCAATGCGCATCATCTCTGCGAGATTGGCGCCTTTGCCGCCGAGCAGCGCGCGCATTTTGCCGTCGCCGTCAGCTTTGCCGTCGCCGAAAAAATAAACGTATTTGGGGGCCTTGCCACCTTTGGCGGCCTTGGAAACTTTCGTTTTAGCCATGATAATTAGTCCTGATTCTTGGGTTTTGACCTTGGACGGCGAAACTCCGCCGCCAAAGGAACCGCGAGTCTAGTGAAATGCCGCCACCTGTCAAGGCCACAGCACTATAAAGTAAAGTCGCACGCCAAAGTGAACAGAACGAGGCGACGCATTGATGCACAGCCGGTTCAGAAGGCGCAGCGAGAAACGCGCCGGCCCATCCTCGACAATATTGACCGGCTTGCCGCCGCAAGGGACGGAAGCTATACTGCGACGCGGTGAACAGAAACGGTATTGCTGCCCAGCCCTTGCCAAAGCGCAGGTCTCTTCGCGTCCTGCTTGTTGAGGATTGCGAATCCGACGCGATTCTGATCCTGCACGAACTGAAACACAGCGGCTACGAGCCTGTTCACGACCGGGTGGAGACGGCGGAGGCGATGGCTGCGGCCCTCAAGAAACAACCATGGGACATCGTGCTTTCGGATCACAACATGCCGCACTTCAACTCGCTGGATGCGATGACGCTCTTGAAGAAGCACGAGCCGAGCCTGCCGCTGATCATCGTGTCCGGCGCCATCGGCGAGGAGACGACGGTGGCCGCCGTGAAGAGTGGGGCTGCGGACTATGTTTCGAAGTCCAAACTGGCCCATTTGCCGTCGGCTGTGGAGCGCGCGTTGCGCGAGGCCGATCAACGCCGGGCGTTACGCGAAAGCGAGGAGGTTTTTCGCAAGCTGAGTGAATGCTCACCGGCGGGCGTTTTTCTGACGGACGCGAAGGGTTCCATCACTTACACCAATCCGCGCTGGCGAACCATCTACGGTTTGGCGTCGGGAGAAGACGCTGTCCGGGAATGGACGCAGGCGGTTCATCCGAAGGATCGCGCCAGGGTGGCAAAGCAATGGAACGATTGTGTGCGGGAAGGCCGGGAGTATGAGCAGGAGTTCTGTTTGCAACTTGCCGACGCAAGCCTCCGCTGGGTTTACATGCGCGCGTCGGCGATGCACTCCGAGCGTGGGAGATACACCGGGCACGTGGGAACGATTACCGACATCACGGAGCGCAAACAAGCAGAGGAGGCGCGCGCTCACTTGGTGCAAAAACTCATCACGGCGCAGGAGGACGAGTGCCGGCGGGTGTCGGTGGAGTTGCACGATCAGATGGGCCAGGGGTTGACAGCCTTGATGTTGGGCTTGAACGCCCTGCAAGCACCGAAGGCCGGTAGAGGGCCGGACGCCCGGCAGCTGCAACAATTGCAGGAACTGGCCAACGACCTCATGAGTCAAGTGCATCGCCTGGCTTGGGAACTGCGGCCGGCGGCATTGGACGATCTGGGTCTGGCCAGCGCGCTGAAACGATACGTCGAGGAGTGGTCGCAACGCGGCGGCATCACGGCGGATTTTCACGTGAGTGGCCAGGCCGACCAGCGGTTGCAGCCGGCCGTGGAGACGACGTTCTACCGCGTCGTCCAGGAGGCGTTGACCAACGTGATCAAACATGCTCATGCTGATCGGGTGAGCGTGCTGCTGGATTATCGGCGCGACTCCGTGCTTGTCATTGTGGAAGATAACGGCAAAGGTTTCGATGCAGGCAAGGTTATGAACAGCATCAACTCATCGGGTCGTCTGGGTCTGCTGGGAATGCAAGAACGCGCTGCGCTGGTTGGCGCGAAGTTCAACATTGAATCCACGCCAGACGCGGGAACCACCGTATTTTTGAGCCGTTCCTTGGAGGCGTAAGAATTGAAAACATCTTCGTCAACCCGAAAAATCCGCGTCCTTCTGGCCGACGATCACGCCGTCGTGCGCGAAGGGCTGAAGTTCCTGCTCAATCAACAGTCGGATATGACGGTCGTGGGCGAGGCCGTGGACGGGGAAGACGCCTTCCAGCAAGCCAAGAAACTCACGCCTGATGTGGTCGTCATGGACATCTCGATGCCCCGGTGCAATGGAATGCAGGCCACCGAGCGTTTGAAACAGACGTTTCCGAAAATCAAGGTCTTGGTGCTGAGCGCCTATGAGAACATTGACTACCTGCGCCGGTTGCTGAAGGCGGGCGCGTCGGGTTATGTGACCAAGCGATCGGCAGCCATGGAACTGACCCGCGCCATCCGCACTGTGAGCACGGGGGAAACCTATCTCGACTCGGCGTCGGCGGGCATCCTGGCAAGCGACATGGCAGGAAGATCACCCACCAGCGACCTGAAAACGGGGGAGCCTATCAGCCCGCGCGAGACGGAAGTTTTGCGGGACATTGCCCGTGGCTACTCCAACAAGGAAATCGCGGCTCGCCTTCAAATCAGCATCAAGACCGTGGAAACCTACAAAGCGCGACTGATGGAGAAGCTCAAATTGCGCAGCCGCGTGGATATCGTCCGTTATGCGTCCCATCAGGGGTGGCTGGAAGAGAACTGACGGCTGCGGGACGGCAAATGCACAGCCGATTCCCGATGTATTCCCCGAGTCACCTCAAGCCTGCTGTTTCAGTGTCAGGGAATTCCCTGACAACCTTCTCACATCCTCCCGACGTGCCCAATATGACCTGCAAGGATAGAGTGGCTTTCGGTGGAAAAAAGTAGTGACGTGTCAGGGAACGACGGGTATGATTCGGCGAGCCAAAAAGCGGTGAATTGTCAAGGTTGAGAGATGACACCGTCACAGGTAAACAGCAAACTGAAGAGAGGCGAAACAATGAGGATCCTGAGAACAGGGAAGAGCGGGCAATCGCTGGTGGAATACGGGCTGGTGCTGGCGCTGATCGCCATTGTGGCCATCCTGGTTGTGAAGGCCGTGGGCACCAAGACCACGAGCACCTTCGACAACGTCCAGACCCAG
>Ga0172379_10002314_pt1 | contig 34098 bp, 41 predicted proteins | sample GrowelOW334metaG_FD_119756 | JGI IMG/M metagenome (GOLD analysis project Ga0172379, IMG submission 119756) | Groundwater microbial communities from an aquifer near a municipal landfill in Southern Ontario, Canada - Groundwater well OW334 metaG | ecosystem: Environmental > Aquatic > Deep... | reverse complement strand
AGTAGAGGAAAATTTGCATCATCAGTGGGTTTTGTTCAATTAGATGTAGTTAGAAACTATGTAAAAAATCAGGATGAACATCACTTAAGAAACTCCACACTTTAGTGTGGAGAGGATGTCATATAACTAATTTTATAAATCTCTTCCTCTTAGTTTAGTCATGGAATTAGATAAGGCAATTCAATCTCGAAGGAGTGTTAAAAAATTCAAAAGCAAAAAACCAAATTGGAGAACCATAATTGAATGCATTGATTCTGCTCGTTTTGTCCCAATGGCTGGGAATAATTACACTTTGAAATTTATTTTAGTTGAAGATAAGGAAAAAATAGAAAAAATTACAGAAGCATGCCAGCAGAATTTTATTTCTCAAGCACAATATTTAGTTGTTGCATGTTCCAATACTTCTAGGACTGTAAATGAGTTTGGAAATTCTGGAAAAATTTGGGCAAGGCAACAAGCAGGAGCAGCGATTGAAAATTTCCTTTTAAAAATAACAGAATCTGGATTATCAACTTGCTGGATTGGGTATTTTGTTGAAGAGCAAATAAAAAGGATATTAAACATTCCAAAAGAAATTGATGTTGAAGCTTTGTTTCCAATTGGGTATGAATTTGAAAAACCAAAGACAAGAAAGGCGAAAATTGATTTGGACAGAATTTTGTATTTTGACAAGTATGGGAATTCTAAAATGAAGAAAATTCACGAAGTAGAATAGCCAAATTTCCCAAACACAACTTTTATAAATATAGTTTTAGATTTCTTTCTATGGAAATGAATATTCTTAGGAACGAAAAGGAAGAAATGGAGTTAGAAGTTGAGAGCCTTACAATTGTTGAAATTTTAAGGGTTTACCTTAACAAAGATTCTGCTGTAACTTTTGCGGCTTGGAAAAGAGATCATCCTACAAAGAAACCTATTCTTTTAGTTAAGACAAAAGGAAAATCTGCGAAGAAAGCAATTGATGAAGCGATTTCTGCTATCTCAAAAGACTTAGAAAACGTTGAAAATGATTTTAAAAAGTTGAAGTAAAAAACATTAGCTGTTTTCACAGATTAATTGAAATTTTATCTGCCTTTGAACAAGACGAAATTTTAGATATAACTTATTATTGCCGTAAACTTTTGAATTTCACTTACCATACTTAACCTCATTTAGTTTGTATATCTCTTAATTTGCTGTTAGTTCTTATCATTAACTTTATTTCCTAATTTTCTTTAATAAAATAAGTTTTATAAATCTAAAAAACATATAATAATATGACAAAAAAGAGTGAAAGCAAATATAAAATTTCCATTCAGATTTTAAAATGAAGAAAAAATCTGAAAGAAAAGAAGCTTGGTTTAGAATTATTGTTTGCATTGTTAGCGGAGTAATCCTTGGATTATGGAAAGGATTAGTTCAAATTCTTGGTTTGGTTCATTGGTTTATTGTAGTATTCAGCGGAAAGAGAAATAAAAGAATTGCAGAATTTTGCGAATATTGGAATACTGAAATGTACAAATTTATGAGATATTTTACATTTGTTTCAAACAAGCGTCCTTTCCCATTTACTAACTTGGAAAGAATGAGCAGATTTGGATAATTCAATTATAGCAATCCTTATTAATTCTTGAAAATCTTTTTTGATATGACTATTGAGAACATTGAGAAGATTTCTACAGGGAGTTTTGATTTAAACAAATGGCTTTATGGAGGATATGAAAAAGGGATTATCACAATGATTGCTGGTCCTCCTGGAAGCGGGAAAACAAATATGGCGATTTTGACAACTTGCAGCCAAGCAAAAAAAGGGAATAAAGTTATTTTCATAGATACAGAAGGAGGGTTTTCTTCTGATAGAGTTAAGCAGATAGTGGGAGAAAATTATGAAGAAGTTTTGAAAAATATTTTTCTCATTGAACCAGGTAATTTTGAAGAACAGAAAAAATATTTTTCTAATTTGAATAATCATTTGAAAAAGGAGCAAATAAGTTTGATTGTTGTGGATAGCATGGCTATGCTTTACCGATTGGAAATGGGAGATGCGAGAACAAAGGAAGGAGATGAGAATATTAAAAATATAAATTGTGAAGTTGCAAATCAAATGAAATTGCTTGCTGAGATTTCAAAAAAGCAAAATATTCCTATTGTTATTACAAATCAAGTTTATCAAGGATTTCAATCAGAAGAAGATTGGAAAAATGGAGTGGAAAGAGAGATGAATATTGTCGGAGGAGATTTATTTCAGTATTGGAGCAAATGCATTATTCAATTAAGAAATGAAAGAGGGAAACGAAGAGCAATTTTGCTGAAGCATAGAAGCTTGCCTGAAAAAGAAATGGGATTTGAGATTAGGAATGAGGGGATTTTTAGAAAGGGAATATTTTAATTTTAAAATATGGAAAATATAAAATTTGAAGTTATAAAAAAGATAAGTGAATTGGGTTTTAAGTCGAGAAATTTGAAAAATATTTCAAAGTTAGACAGCGTTTCTCCTCCGAGCATTTTTATTGGTAGCAAATTAAAATATCCTCTTGTTAATGTGGGAATTTTAAGCCCATTGCAAAGAGAAGACAATGCGTGGGTTTATGACGATGCAAAATATTGGGCAAACAATAATTTTCAAATTGGAGAAGTTTTGCGATTAAGAGATAATTTACTAAATTCAAGATTTCAATCTAATGTTCATGATTTAAGAACAAGCAAAAATTTTGTTCAGATGGCGCAGGAAATTGCAATTGCCTCTAAACCAGTTGATTTAGAAATTGAATTAAAAAATAAATTAAATCTCGGAAGAAATTCTGACAAGGTTTTGACTCCTCATGGAATGAGTGCTGGTTTGAAGAGTGCGAAAATAACTGGAAATGTAAATGTTCATCAAAAAGTTGACAAAGTCATAAATGATGACATAAAAGCAGTTGAAGGAATGGAAAGTTTGTACAAATCTGGATTTGACGAATACACTTTAAGCAAAATCCTCAGCGTGGGTGTTTTAGGAATGAAGAAAAATAAAAAATTAGTTCCAACAAGATGGAGCATTACTGCAACAGATGATGCTCTGGGGAAATTACTAATAAAAAAGATAAAAGATTACCCTCTAATTGAGAATTATGAATTATTCTATGGAGAATTTTTAGGGAATTGCTATCTAATTATGCTTTTCCCACGCATCTGGAGTTATGAATTATTTGAATTGTATCTTCCGAAAAGTTCATGGAATCCTTCTGATAAAATAAAGGCTTCGACTGATTACGAAGATTACAACGGAAGAAAGGAATATGCTTCTTCAACGGCAGGAGGATATTATGCTTCGAGATTTCCAATAATTGAATATTTGAATTCAATTAAAAAACAAGCCTCTGTTCTTGTTATTCGAATCGAAACTCCGAGCTATTGGGCAGGACTAGGGGTTTGGGTGGTTAGAGAGAGCGTTAGGAAGGCACTTGATAAAAGAATCAAATTTGACGACGAGAAAGAATTGAAAGAGAGCTCAAAAAAAATTGGAATGATAAAATATAATTTTGATATTTCTGAGATTTTAAGCAGGAGCAAATTGCTTAAGGAGAAAAGAGAACAGAAATCGTTAAGAGATTTTTATTGAAAACAAATTGGAAAAAAAAGATGTTGGGAATTAAAAATTCCCATATTTTAAAAATAAAAATAAAATTAGAACATTAAGTAAAGCTACACCTTACTTTTTTTTCTTTTTTGCCTTTGCTTTCTTTTTAGCTGCCATTATCACACACCTCCTTAATAATAAAAAATATAATTCAATTAGGTATTTAAATTTATTCTTTTTTTTCAAAAATTTCCCAAAAAATATTTTTTTCAGTGAAAATTCCTCGTCGGCAAATCAAAAAATAAAATTTTTGCAGATTTTTGCGATGTTTTTTTTATTTTTTTGCAAATTTTTTATTTTTTATTCAATATTTTCTTTTTCTAAACTTTCTTCTTCAGCTTTTTTATTTCTATATTCTTCCAATCTTTTTTTATTTGATTCGCATTCTGAATTAAAACAGAATATCCAAGGTTTTTTTCCTTTTCTTAAGCTCATAAGCATAGGAAAACCGCAATGTTCGCATATTTTGTCAGTTTTTTTAATTAATCCATTTGGGGGAAGAGAATAAGTTTTTTTACAATTGGGATAAGCATTGCAGGCGATAAAATGCCTTCTTGTCTTCTTTGAATAGGTTATTGCGAGCATTCCTTGCTTGCAAACAGGGCATTGGTTTAATTTGTTATTCTCTTTTTCCTCTTCCCATAACTTGGATTCTGCGTTCAATAACTCTTCTCCAATCCCTTTTTTATTTTTTTCAAAATCTTTTGAAATGTCTGTAATTGTTTTTTTCGCTTCATCAATAACTTTTTCTTCTTTCATCTTCAATTCGTCTAAAGAGGAGTTAAATTCTTCCTGATTTTTAATTTCTCCAAAATTTTCCCTGAATTCAACGATTGAATCCATCTCTTTTTCAAAATTTCTCGTCAATTCCTCATCAATTATCACTGGAGAGTATTTTTCCAATGTATTTATTAAAGAAATTCCCAAGTGTGTTGCTTCAATGCTTTTTTCTTTTATGTAACCTCTATCATACAAAGTTTCAACGATTGCTGCTCTTGTTGCTTTTGTTCCAAGGTTTCTTTTTTCCAATTCAGAAACTATCGATGCAGGAGAATATCTTTTTGGTGGCTGAGTTTCTTTTTCTTCTGTTCTTGAATTTATTATTTTAACTTCTCCGTTTAAGTCAGGAAGGAAGTTCTCTTTTATTTTGTAAGGATAAATTTCCATCCATGCTTTTTTTCTTACTTCTGCTCCTTTAACATTAAAAGTTAAATTATTCTCTTTTGCAGTTATTGTTTTATTATCTACTATAGCATCTTCGCAAAATAAAGACAAGAATCTTTTAACGATAAGATTGTAAATCTTTTCTTCTTCTCCAGATAATATTTGCAATTCTCCTGTTGGATAAATTGACGGGTGGGCAGAATCAGTTTTGCTTCCTTCTATTGGTTTTTCTCTTTTGATTAATTTTTCAACATGATATTGCTTTGCTAATTTTTCCAATATTTCTTTATAATTAATTGAATCAGGAAGTTTTTGGCTGGAAGTTCTTGGATAAGAAATTAGCCCTGCCAAATAAAGAGATTGTGCAACTTGAAGTGTTCTTGCAGGAGTCATCCCATGAAGTCGATAGGCTTCCATTTGCAGTCCTGTTAAATTGAATGGGGGATTTGGCTGAAGAATTTCTTCTTTTTTTGTTGTGCTTGCTATTGCAGTTTTCCCAACGATGTTTTCAAATTGCTTTAATTCTTCTTTATTGAAAATATCTTTTACATATTTTAATTCTATTTTATTTTTATTATCATCAACTTCGATAAAAACTTGCCAATATTTTTCTGATTTAAATTCTTGAATTTTCCTCTCTCGTTCAACAATTAAATTCAATGCAGGGCCTTGCACTCTTCCTATGGACATTATTTTGAATCTTCCTGCTTCTTTTATAGCACTCATTAATGCTCTTGATAAATTTATTCCGTAAAACCAATCTAAATAATGCCTTGTCTCTCCTGCAATTGCTTGTCCCCAATTTATGCTTGAACTTTTTGATTCATACGCCTCATTTAATTCTGATTTTGTTAATGTAGAGAATTTCATTCTATTTGCGTCTTTTTGATTGCAGATAAATCGCATAACATTAAATCCAATTACTTCTCCTTCAATATCATAATCTGTTGCAATTGTAATGCTTCCTGCATTTTTTGTCAAGCTTAATATTGTGTCATAATATTTTTTTGTGAAACTTCCGCTTTTTATCATATAATTTGGAACCCATGTGATGTCAAAAGTTGGGAATCCTGAACCTTTCTGAACCTGTGTTAATGTAAATAAATGCCCGACCGCACAAACAACAACTATTCTTTTTCCTTTTCGGTTTACATCATAATAAGAAATTCCATGAAGCATTTCTTTTTTTGAGGTTCCAAGAGCATCAGCTATTTTCATTGCGGCTTGAGGTTTTTCTGTTATAACTAATTCATATCCTTCTTTTTTTAGAGCAATATTTGGAATTTCATATTTTTTTTCTGATTTGAAAGTTTTTTTTACTCCTGTTTTCTTCTTTGCAGTTTTATAACTTTTTTTTGGATACTTTGCTTTTGCAAAAGATTTTTTTGTTCTTTTTGGCTTGGAAATCTCTGTGACTTGTATTTCTTGAGGCTTGTATTCTTTTTCAATTGTAAACTTCAAATCATTCTTATCTACAGGAAAATAATTCTCTGCTAATTTTTCTTCTTTGGTTTTTTTGGGTTTTTTCCTCATAATTAAGAATACCTTAAGAAGTATTTATAGGTTTTTGGATTTTAAACGATAATATATTTTAAAGGATAAGTATCTTTAAATATAGAAATTTATATTTTTCTATATGGATGACAAAGATTTTAAGGAGGAATATGAGTTAAAGGATAAAACTTGCGGAGCTCTTCTATTACAATTTAGAGAACCTAAAGTTTATGATTTAGCAATTCCTTGTGCTTATCATATTAAAGCCCTTGTTGCTATCTCTGGAAGAATCATGAAAGGTGAAGAAATAAATCCTTTAGATGTAGATTGCATAACTTCTAACCCAGAACGTAATAATTTGCAGAGACTAAAAAAAGAATATTTTTCTGAAATTTCTCCAAGAGTTTCTGAAGGACTTATGAAAATCTTAGAAGATTCAAGAGAGGAGGATTCTTTTTTATCTTTTTATATGGGAAATAGTCCAGAAACTTTAGCTCATGAATGGCATATGGGAAAAGGAGATTGGTATAGATTTAGAGAAGGAAAAAGAGAAGAAATAACAGAGGAAGTTTTGAAATATTTTAATAGCTCGGAATTTGCTGATTTTTATAAAATTAAAGTTTTATTCCGGCCTTACATTGAAAGAGTTGGTGCTGATCATATATCTAAAAAATAATTAATTTTCAATTATCAAAGAAGGAACAATAATTCCATATTCTTTCAATATTTTCCTTATGAATCCATCTTGCCTTATGAAATAATTATGCCATTCAATTCCTTTATCTAAAATTATATCTCCTTTCATTTCTTTGTTTCCTTTTTGAGTAATGCACCAAATATCTTCCAATTTTACTCCTTTTTCAACTAGTCTTATCATTGCAATTTCAAACGTTTCCCCTTCATTTGAATAATCGTCACAAATTAAATATTTTTCAAGAGAATTTATTGTTGCAATTTTTTCTTCTCTCCATCTTTCTGGTTTTTCCTTTCCTTCATACATAGGAATAAAATAAGGCATATATTCTACACCTGCCCACATAGGAGGAGTATAAGCAACTCTTTTATTTGGGAGAACTAACTTATTTTTAAAGAAAAAATTTTCTGAAAAAGGATAATGTTCTGTTTGTATAATCATAGCGTTATAAGGATTCATTGTAGAATTAAATTCTTCTCTTGATTCAGATATACTTTTCATTTTGTTTAGTTAAATTTCAAAGATTTTCTCTTTTCTTGAAACATTTATCACCCTTGTTTTTCCAATTTGTTCTTCGAGTCCTGCAGCTTCGTGAATGTGTGCTGTGATTAAAATATTAGGTTGAAATTCTTTTATTGCTTTTTTTACTGCAACACTGCCAGGAAAACCAGAGAATTCTGCTTTGCTCCCTTTTGGATGCATGTGAGTTACCATAATTTGCTTCTCAGAATTTTTTATATCTTCATGCCCTTTTTTTAATAAATTAAAGATATCAGAATCTTTTATCATATTAATTCCAACATCTCCTGCTCCTGCCCCAAAAATCCCCAAATTATTTGTCTTAAAAGAATAACCATGAATATTTTTTGTGTTTGGATACATTTCTGTTAAAAAATCTACTGTTGCCATTGACTCATGATTTCCGGGAATTAACAAAACTTGTTTTTTTGCTTTTATGAATGGTCCAATTAAATCTTTTGTCGATTGCTCTGCGAAAGTTAAATCTCCAGCGAGAATTATCAAATCAACATTTTCTTTCACTGCTTTTTCTGCTAATCTTTTTACTAATCCTGTGTCTCCGTGAATATCTCCAATTGCGAGAATTTTTGTTTTCTTTTCCATAAATATATCAAAAGAGGGAGATTAATAAATTTTGTTGATGTTTAATTTTCCCTCGATAAATCCATTATTTCTTTCATATATGTATACTCCAAAAGGTTTAAAAGTAAACTACTATCTGAATATATACGTTCGAACATACTTGTCCGAATGTGAAAATAAAATGAAAGATAACTTTGACGTATTTTTCCGAAGAAAGCCTGCATTGATGCTGGTTTCTCTGAAAAGAAATACAAGAATAAGGTATGGTAGTGTTTTGGCTAAAGAAGTCGATTGCACTTACAGCCACGCAGTAAAGATTTTGCAAACCTTAGAAGAACTTAAGTTAGTTTTTTTTGAGAAAAGAGGGCGGATAAAGGTGATACAACTAACTAAGAAAGGGAAAGAAGTTGCTGATGCGATTGAAGCAATTCAAGGACTTATCAAATAATCCGGCTACCGCCCAAAATTGAAATAGAAGTGGGTTCTTTTGAAAAAAGAACCTAACATGGTAGAAAACCTTTGGAAAAAAGAAATGGGTTCTTTGAAAATGGGTTTTTCTTTTAGAAAAGCAAATTAGGAAAATTTCCATTCGTTCTTCAAGGGACAAACGAAAGAAAAGCTACACTATAAAAGAAAACTAAAATTGTAGAAAGAGAAATAGGAATCTAACAGGGTAGAAAACCTGATGTAAATCTTTAAATATAATTAAATTTCCATATTAGCATGACAATCAAACTTGAAGAATCAGTCCACGGAATGAAATTAGAAGTTGGGACTTTGATAAAAGTAGATATATTGGATAATCCAAAAGATGAATGTTTTGGATATTTTAAACAAATAAATGATGATGGAATAATTTTTTGTCCTTCAAGAAATGCTGCTCTTTCTTCAAATTCTGAATTTAATATTTTAGTTCCAATGAATCAGATTGGGCAAGTTTATTGGATTAGCAAGATTGGGATTTATGAGTTGCAAGTTAGAAAATATGCAGACACTTCACAGATTTCTAAATAATAAAATGTTTAATAAGAAATTTTCTGGAATTAATTAGAATCTTCCTGATTTTCTTTTTTCGAATTGTTTCCATTTTAAGGCAACTTTTTTATAAGCTCTTTCAAGCCTTCCTAGAACAGACTTTCTTATATCAACAGCTTTTACAACTTTCTTTTTTCCGAAAAAGTCTATTACTCCATTTCCAACTTCTTTAACAATTTCTTCAACTTTCGTTGGAGAAAAACCTGCTTCTTTTGCAGATTTTTTTATTGCATCTTTTATTTTGGAAGGGCTGAAAGCCTGTCTTCTTTTTCCGCCTCTTTTTATGACTTGTGTCATCAATATATATGTTGTAGTATATATTTAAATTTTTAGGAAAATATTAAAATTAGAATAACTTTAATTTATTATGACTTATGACAGAGATTTAGTAAAACAAGCAGAACTTGAGATGTGGGAAAAATATCATTTAAAAATTGAAAAACATGGATATTCTTTAGGAAAAAATTCAATGATGCATACTCCTAAAGGGATTTCTCTTGTTGCTACGATTAGTCCTAATTATCTTGAAAAAGTTGGAAAGGTTTTTAGAAAAATAATTCCTATGGAATTTGAATATTGCGGGGAAAAAATTCCAGTTATCCTTTCTCCTTCATTTAATCTTTAGAAATTTGTTTTCCCCAATTCCATTTGAGTTTTCCTTTGCATTTCTTTTCAAATAATTTTAGGAATATAAATCCGAGAATTATTATTCCACAGAAAAAAATCAAACTTTTTTGAAAAGTTAATTCAATTGGATTGAAAAAATTGTTTAAATAAGCTAGAAGCAAACCTATTAAGATTAAACTTAATGTTGCAAGCCAACCTTCTATGGAGATAGGAACATATCCGTATCCGTAATTTTTTGGTTTAAACCAATATTTATTCATGTTGGAATTAAGAAACTATATTTTAAATTTGTTTGCAAATTAATTAACTTTTTAAATGAGAATTATCTCAAATTATTAATGACTCCGTAGCTCAGCCTGGTTATAGTTCTAACGAACAAACCATTCTGATGTTATGACTCCGTAGCTCAGCCTGGTTAGAGCACCAGACTCTTACAATTGATTTAGTGAATGAAAGAATCCGACTGAAAGGAGAAATCTGGGTGTCGGGGGTTCAAATCCCCTCGGGGTCATTCCTTTTTATAAGAAGATTTATATATTTTATTAGTCTTGTTTTTTTATGAAAAAGAGGGATAAGAATACTCTTCTTAAAATTTTATATTACTTTGCATGGGCCCTTGGTTTTGTTGCCGTAGCATTTTTGATTTATGGGATAATTAAATCTCTTCTTTAATATGAATTTTGAATTTTTAGAATGGTTTGGGAATTTTATTAATTTTTTAATCTTTGCATTTATCTCCATAAATATAGTTAATACCTTTTGTTTTGATACTTTTTAATTAAGTTTAACCGCTTTTGGTTTAACTGCTTCTCTTGTTATTCAAATTTTATCAATAACCGTTAAAAGAATTAATCATTTTTAATCAACGATATTCTCTACTCAAGCATAGATAATTAGTATTAACAATATTCTGCTATTATCTATACTCTCTGCTCCAACATCAATAATTGGTATTCCCTTTCTTCTTCCATTATCGATATTCTCTTCGCAAACACAGATAATTGAATTAATAATTTTACCCTCATTATCTGTATTCGCGCCATGTAAATTCGCACTTGGTGCATTTGAAGAATTTGGTTTCTGCTTCATCGCCAGCTCTTGTCTGGGTTGTCCAAAAGTATGCTTTGTCATTTCCACATTTTTTGCATCTCTCTGTTACGATGGGGAAAGTTTCCATATCTTTTTTTACAACTTCCACATTTTCTTTTTTTTCTTCTATTTTTTCACAAGAAAATATTTTTGTTTTTCCTTTTGATGTGTAACTACAACGAGGACATCCAGAGTTCTTCTTTTTTTCTACGAGAACTGAACCGCATTTAGGACAAAATTCCATCATTTGTTTTCCATTGCTATTTTTATTTGTGTAATTCTGAAAACCCCTTTGGGTTTAGGGCAAAATTCCATATTATATTTTCCCTTTTGTATTTTCTAATTTTAAGTTGTTTTATTTAAAAATGTTTAGTTTTCCTTGCAAAATCCTCTTTCAGATTCTGCTCTGAAACTTTCGAAGAAAACGAGCTTTACCCAACCAAACCAAGGAACAATTCTGAAAACTGCTTTACCAACTAATTGTTCTGAGGTAATATTTCTCTCGTCAATTCCTCCTGCATTATTATTGGGCACCAAAATTTTTGCATTATTATCTCCGAGAGTGTTGAAAAATCTCTCCCCGTTTTCTTCTTCTATGCTAATTATTCTATGAATTACTGGTGTTCCTTTTGTTCCTGAATGAAATGCAATTACATCTCCGACTTTAAGTTTTTCAGGGTCTGCTTTTACAATAAACAAAATGTCTCCCTTGCTAAATCCTCTTCTTATTTCAAATTTTTCAAATTCTGATTTGTTAATGTTGAATTCTTCATATTTTGATTCGTGTTTATCAAACCAAGTATTGAAACTGGAAAAGAAATTATTTTGATGATGCATACTGCATGATTCAACAATTGCCATTGGCAGAGATGTTCCTGTTACTAAATTTAAAAATGGAAAGAAAATAAATTTTATGAAAATAAAAAGAAAAATAATTGAGAACATCCATCCCTTGAAGCTATTATCGTTCCAAAGCAAGAACCAAAATTTTTTGAAACCTTTTTTTGTTTTTTCACTTGCACTCTTTATATTCATTAAATTGGTTGGAAAAAGTTATTTTTAAAATGTATGTTTAAGAAAGGATTAAAAATATCAAATTATTTATTAATTAATGATGATGGGAATTCTTACAAAGGCGATTTTGGAACAACACACAATTATAAATAAACTTCTTGTAGAATTTGAAAAAGTTAGGGAAGATAAAACCTCAATGGTGAATTTATTTAATTCTTTCAAATGGGATTTGGACAAGCACATGTTTATTGAAGAGCAGAATTTTTTTCCAGTTGCAAATAAGAATGATAAAATAGAAATGACTCAGCTTCAAAATTTAATGAAAGACCATAGTGATTTAAGAAAAATAATTAGCAATTTTGCCGAAGATGTTTCTGATGGAATAAAACCAGATGTGATGATTTTCAAAGAGCTTTTGCTTAAGCATGAAGAAAGAGAAATAAAAAGTTTTTATCCTCTTCTCGACGCTAGACTTTCTCTTGAAAAGAAAAAAGAGATAATGGAAAATCTTAAAGATGTTCGACTTGGATAATTTTAATAATATATTTTTTATCACCAAAATATTTATATAGTATACATAACCTTGTGTATACAGATTGTATATACGTTAACCCCTTTTAACAAACCACGCTAAACCCGTGGTTTATAATTAGATACACAAAAACAAACAATAAAAAACTAAAATGACAACAGACATATTCGATAACACTATATTATGCAGAAAATGCAATACTAAAATGCAGAAAGCAAAAATCTTGAAAAATAATTTTTTATTTAGAGCATTGGTTTGTCCTAAATGCAACGAGAAAATAATCCATCCTGCTGATGAAGCAGAATATGACAAATTCGTAAACTTAAAAAACAAAGAGTTTCATGTAAAAATGAGATTAGTAGGAAATAGTTATGCTGTTTCAATCCCAAAAGAAATTGTTTCATTTATGAGGGAGCAGGAAAAGATTATGAATGATATGGTAAGATTATGCTTTGAAGATATGGGAAAGCTGAGTTTAAATTTTAGTGAAGAGGCAAAGGAGAAATTAAATTGAAACAGGAAATTACAATTTGCCAACTTTTACAGGAAGTAAAAGATTGGAAGGAGATAGACTAATATGGCAAAATCAAATCAAATAAAATTGAAAGTTGTTGAAGCAATGCAAGACGACGCGTATAAAGGAATTGCTAGAATTGATTCTGAAGTAATGAGATCTCTTGATATTCGAAGAGGAGATGTAATTGTCATTAAAGGAAATCGCGAAACTGTTGCTATTGTTGATCGAGCTTATCCTGCTGATGTGGGGGAAGGAATAATTAGAATAGATGGAATTCTTAGAAAAAATTCTCGAACTGGAATTGGAGATGTTGTTACAATTGAAAAAGCAGAAATAAAAGAAGCGAAGAAAGTTATGATTGCACCTGCACAAAAAAATATTATGGTTCAAGGAGATTCTGATAGTTTGCGAAGAGGACTTTTGGGAAGAGCAATTCTTAAAGGAGATATTGTTGTTCTTGGGGGAGTTCAGAGAAGAAGAGATTTAATGTCTGAAGAATTTGGAGATATGGATGATATATTTGGAAACCTTGGAGATATTTTAGGGGGAATGGGATTTGGAAATTTGGGCGGAGGAGTTACTCAAATAAAATTTATGATTGTCTCAACAAATCCAAACCAGCCTGTTATAATTACTGAAAATACAGAAGTTACATTAAATCCAAAAGCAGTTGAACTTTCAGATGAGAAAATTCCAGAAATTAATTATGAAGATATTGGCGGATTAAATGAAGAAATTAAAAAAATTAGAGAGCTTGTTGAAATTCCTTTGAAGCATCCAGAAATTTTCGAGAGATTGGGAATAGAACCTCCTAAGGGAATTTTGCTTCATGGCCCGCCTGGAACTGGAAAAACTCTTTTAGCAAAAGCAGTTGCAAATGAATCTGATGCTAATTTTATTTTACTTAATGGGCCTGAAATTATGTCAAAATTTTATGGAGAATCAGAAAAAAAGATTAGAGATATTTTTGAAGAAGCAGAAAAAACTGCACCTGCAATTATTTTTATTGATGAAATTGATGCGATTGCACCAAAGAGAGAAGATGTTCAAGGAGAAGTTGAACGAAGAGTTGTTTCACAATTATTAACAATGATGGATGGTTTGAAATCAAGAGGGAAGGTTGTTGTTATTGGAGCTACTAATCGACCAAATGCTTTAGATGAAGCACTTAGACGTCCTGGAAGATTTGACAGAGAATTAGAAATTTCTGTTCCTGGAAAAGAAGGAAGGTTGCAGATTTTGAAAATCCATACAAGAAATGTTCCTATGGAGAAAAAAGTAAATCTTGACGAGCTTGCTACAATTACTCATGGGTTTGTTGGTGCTGATTTGGAATCCTTGACTAAAGAAGCAGCAATAAGTGTTTTGAGAAGATTGCTTCCACAAATGAATTTAGATAAAGAAGAAAAAATTCCACAAGAAATTTTAGAAAAATTAATTGTTGGACATGAGGATTTTACTAATGCTTTGAAAACTGTGCGTCCTTCGGCAATGAGAGAAGTTTTAGTTGAAACTCCTAATGTCGAATGGGGAGCTGTTGGCGGATTAGATTCTGTTAAGCAAGAATTGCGAGAAGCTGTTGAATGGCCAATGGAACATCCTGAAAGTTTTGAAAGATTAGGAATTAAGCCTTCAAAGGGAGTTTTGCTTTATGGTCCTCCTGGAACAGGAAAAACACTTTTGGCAAAAGCTGTTGCGAAAGAGACAGAAGCAAATTTTATTCAAGTTAAAGGACCTTCATTGCTTAGTATGTGGGTTGGAAAATCTGAAGAAGGAATGAGAAAAATTTTCGAGAGAGCAAGACAGGTTGCACCTTGTGTTGTTTTCTTTGATGAAATTGATTCACTTGCAGGCAGAAGAGGAATGGAACAAGGGACAAAAGTTACTGAAAGAGTTTTGAATCAAATGCTTGCAGAAATGGATGGGCTTGAAGATTTGAAGAGTGTGATTGTTATTGGAGCAACTAATCGTCCCGATATGCTTGATACAGCATTATTGCGTCCTGGAAGATTTGATAAAATTTTATTAGTGAATGCTCCAGATGAAATTGGAAGAATGCAAATTTTGAAGATTCATATAAAGAAAATGCCTATTAGTGATGGGAAGAAATTATTAAATGAAAAAGAAAAAGAAGAATTTTTGAAAGAATTTTCAAAACAAACTGATGGATATACTGGAGCAGATTTGGAAGCTTTGACAAGAGAAGCTGCTTATTTTGCATTGAGAGAAAATATTAATTCAGAGAATGTTCAGAAAAAACATTTTATTGAAGCATTGAAAAAAATAAAACCGAGTGTGAATAAACAGACAATTGAATTATACAAAAAGATTGAAGAAACATATTTGAAATCTGCAAAATCAGCATTGCCGATGGATAATTCTTATTTAGGATAATTTAATTTTTTAGAAAATTAGAGTAAATTATTTTTAAGAAAGAAAATTTAAGAATGAAATTAATCTGAAGTTACAATTATTTCATTACTAACTAAAACTGTATTTTCTGCTTGACTTACTTTTCCTTTTGAACTTTCTATTAATTGCGGATATTGATGGAGATTTCCGTTTGTTTCTAATTGCTTTAATGCAAACAAAGATTTTATTCCGAATTTTTTTATAATCCATCTTGAACAGAAAGGAAGGGTTTTGTATTCTTCAATTATAAAATTCAAAATTTCTCTGGCTTCGTTGCTTCTGACATTTTTATCGTTGATTAATTGATAAATCCCTGAAAGTTTTCCTTCGTAAATTTTTCCAATCCCGTTAGTTGCAAAAGGCTCTATGGCATAAACTCCTTGTTCTAATTTGGTTGAATCTTTACTTTCAATATTCATAATTGTCAAGCCCGAATGCAATTCATATTCATTCATCTCGTGCCCAGTCAAATTAATTATTGGAGAAAATTCATATGATTCAATTGTGTTCTGAATTGCTTTTCCAATTTCACCCAAGGATTTTTTTTCTTTGATTTTTTCAATTCCTTTTTTCAATGCTTCTTTGCTTGCTTCAATTAATTTTTTATTTTCTGAATTATTTTCCAAATCAACTGAAAAAGCAAAATCTGCAATCCATCCGTCGATGTGAACTCCGATATCGACTTTCAGCAAACCTTCTGCTTTTGTTTCGTCGTTGTGAGAAGGAGTGTAATGTGCAGCAATTTCATTTATTGAAAGATTCGTCGGGAACGCGGGTTTTCCTCCAAGTTTGATTATTTCAGATTCGATTTTTTCTGCTAATTCCAAAAGAGGCATATCTTTTTTTACAATTGATTTTGCATATTCTTTTACTTTTTTTCCTATTTCTCCTGCTTTCAAAATTTTTTCTTTTTGTTTTGGTGTCATATTCAGATTTAATCCCAATATTTTTTTGGACGATTGGTGATATTCCATATATCTATTATTTTTAATATTGGCAATAATAATATAAGAAAAACGATTATCCAATTTGGCGCTTTAATCATATAAGCTAATTTCATTAACGCGAGTATAGCTACAATAGAAATTATTGTATTTTTCCAGTTTTGAATTGGCCAGTCCAAACTTATTTTATTTTTTCTTTTCATTATTCTATTTTGGTTTCTTTATATTTTAATCTTCTGCTTTTTGGAACAAAATTTGAAATTTTATTTTCAGATATTTTTCCTGTTCCAAGTAAATCATCTTTGAATTTTATTATATAAAATCCTTTTTTTCCTGTTGTGAGATTTAATTCTTGTCCCATCATCCATTGCTCTGCCTGTTTCTCATCTAATTCGAAAATATTTTTGGTTATTTGGTCTTTTAGCAATTGTGTCCCTTCAATGCTCAATCTTATCTCTTTATTATTTTCATCAATTTTTGCAAAATAAACTCCTATTCCTTCTATTCGTGAAATTCTGTCTAAAATCTGAATATCTTTTTCTGAAATTTCTTTAGAAAATAAAATAATTCTTTCTCTTCCGAATTTTGCAATTTGCCCAGGAATTTCCCTTATTCCGAATTGTTCATTAAGTTTTTCAATGAATTTTTCTTTTTCTGTTTTGTTAAAAAATTTAAGCGGAACCATGTGAAACCTCCTTTTTTTGAAGCAATATTGGTAAAATTATATCTCCCAAACAGCATGGAATTACTACTGAGATTGTTGTGATTACTAATATAAAAAATAAATTCAGCAGATTCCAATCCGAAGAATAAGCAAAGATATAGAATAGTGAAGCAAAAATAGAAATAAATACATGAAGAAAATGAGGGAATTTTGTTTTTTTAATGGCAATTCCAAGTAATGAACCAAATATTGCAGAACTAAAAATTACTAGTGAATTTTCAATTGCAGGAAGATGAAAAGATATTGGGATTTGAAATAATGAACTTCCTAAATAAGGGAAGAATACATCTGATACAGAGCCAATTACTACCGAAATAAAAACTCCTATCAAGATTGAAAAAGGGATATTTTTTTTGTACTTATAAAATAAAGCAGTTGAAACCATTGCTGAAAAAAATAAGTGAATGGGATGGAAGATGTAAAAAACAGATGCAAGTGAAGGGATTATATTTATTTTTATAATTAAAAAAACCAAAACTATTGAAATAACTGAAGCTAATGCTGTGAAAGGAATATGCTCTTTTAATTCGTGAAGTAGATGTGATTTCATTTTCCTTTCCTCAACTTCGCAATGAAAAATCCCTCAACTCGGCACTTCTCATTGATGATTAATGTTTTATTTATCATTTTATTTTTTTTAATTTCGCAATGAAAAATCCCTCGGTATCAGCGTCCTGAGGATAAACTCTATGCGTTAATTTAACTTGAGAAGAATATTTTTTTCCTTCCCAACTTGTGATTCCTTCTCTTGTTTTTAATGGAAGATTTATTTTTTCAACTTTAACATTAAAATTTTTCAAAGCAAAATCAACAACTTCTTCATCCTCTTCTGGAGCATGAGTGCAAGTGCTGTAAACCAATTCTCCATTTGGCTTTAAAACTTCTATGCAAGAAGCAATCAAAGATTTTTGAAGTTTTGAAAGATTCTCAATTGTTTTTGGATTCCACATTTCTAATGTCCTTGGAGTGCTCCTTATTGTTCCTTCTCCTGAACACGGAGCATCTAAAAGTATTTTATCAAATAGAAAATTTTCTTCTTTGAATCTTTTGCATAAAGCAATTCCGTCTTTTCTTGTCATGATTACATTTGTTACTCCGCATCTTTCCAAATTTGCTGCGAGAATTTTTATTCTTCCGAATTTTACTTCATTTGCAATTAGCAAACCTTTATTTTCCATTCTTGATGCAATCTGTGTTGTCTTGCTTCCAGGAGAAGCACATAAATCCAAAACTTTTTCATCGGATTTGGGATTTAAAACTAAAACAGGAAGCATACTTGCAATTTCTTGAATATAATAATATCCAAGCAGATGTTCTATTGCTCTTCCCAATTCACCGGGGGATAAATCTACTAACTTATTATTATTATTATTATTATTATTATTATTATTATTTTCCCGCCCCCCAGCCCCCAGAGAAAATTTGTTATCTTCCATCTTTTTTGTTTGAGCAGAATTTATTTCATTATTATCACTAACACTAGGTTCATTATCATTAACTAATTTTCCCCACTTTCCTTCAACAATCATAATTTCTGGGAAATCTTTGAAAGGAATTTTTATCTTCCAACTTTTTTCTTCAAGTTTCTTTTTCAAATCTTCTGGAGAAATTTTATTAGTATTGCATCTAAAAGAGCGAACAATAGGAACTTTCAAAATTTTCATATAAGAATCAAAATCTTCTTTGAGCAATTTTTTCATTCTTTCGAGGAACAAAGGTTTTGGTTCGTAATTTCTGGAACTCATAAATTATGGAAAGAATAATGGTTTTTATGAGTTTGGATTATTATCATTTTTCCATTTCATTATCTTATCATGTAATCCCTGATATAATATTGCTTTTTCTTCTTTAGAAAGTTCTAGTTGAGATATCCTTCTCTTTTTATTAGATATCTCTTCAAAAAATATTTGCTTTTTTAAAAGAGAAGGGTTATTTTCTTTTTCGATATTTATAATACTGTTTTTTTGAGGTTTTTCTTCTTTTAAATCTGCTTCTTGTTCTTCTGTTTTATTTTTAACATGTCTAACATATTCATAAAGTCCGCTTGCGAGATTTGTTGTAATTTGAGTTGTTGTAATATAAGGAATCAATTTGGGGTTATCTTGTAATAACATATGAGTAATGACCGTCACTATAATAAGCTCTAAAGTTTCTCCAACTATTGCGAGCCCCCCCGCATCTCCAGTATCAAATTCTGCTGCTTTTCTTACCATTGTTGGATACATTACTATGTTTTGTAGGAGATAAGTAATCCATTTTAATGTACCTTTTCCAAATCTTTTTAAATCTTCTTTAACAATTTGATATTCTAAACTTCTTTCTCTTTTTGGTTTTACTTCTTTAACCTTTGGAACTAATTTAGATTCTTTTTCTTTATCATATTCTTCTAGAATTTTTTTACCTTCATCATCATCATTTACTCCCAAATATTTTAATCCCCCAATTATATCTGTTTTTGAATATTTTCCCTGTTGCATTCTTTCAAATATTGCTTTAGCATCTTCTTCAGTATATTGTAATCTTTCTTCAATTGGCATGTTTTTATAGAATTGGGCTAATTTTAAATCTTTCCAATTGTAACCCCTTTATAATAACACAAGCAATAAATTTAAATATCTATGAAAAATGTTTGGATTATGATTAAGACTAAACTTGTTAATTCAGGAAAGAATTTTGCAGTTGGAAATTCCTATGGATTTTATACTCCTTCGAGAGCAGACATACGACAAGTTCGATATAAAACTGTGTGTTTGGAAAAAGGAGGAACAACTACCAAGAATAGGAGACATGCTATTTGTGAAGTTTCTATACACAAGGATGTTACTTCTCAAGGAAATGTGTTTTGTGAGACAATTAAATTAGGAGAAGTTAATCTTCCAAGAACTTATGTTGATTCTAAAACTCCTGTTTATCATCAATATTTTCAGGGTCCGATTCATTGCAATGATTCTCCCACAATAGAAAAAATATTATGGAAAGGAACTGAAGTTTTTTTTGGAATAGTTGAAGATAAACTTGCAATTTATTCTGTTCATTCAAATAAAGGAATAAGAGAAATGAAATTGTATGGAGTAGAAAAATTGACTCAAGAACAAAGCATTAATAAAAATTATTTAAGAAGCAGAGCAGTACATGCGTTGAATAATCTTTTAAAAAATGAAACTGAAAAACAATGCAATCTTAAACAAGCATATGAAGTAAACGGGGTGCAGTGGACTAATTTTTCTTCTCAAGATTTAAGAAAACATATGCAAGGAAAAGATTATGTTAAATATGATTTTCAGAAAGATACATGGGGAGAAGATATTTCTCTTCCAGATTGTGCTTAAAATAAAGTAGTTTGTTTTTTCCCTTCTAAAAGAGTGTTTACATCTATACCAAACACTTGAAGTATATTCTCCACTGCAGGAAGCAATTGATTCTTTAAATAATATTCAATGTTGTATTCTCCTTTTTCATCAGCAAGCTTTACTTTTTCTCTGACAAGTTTTTTCTTTTCTTTTGTTTCTGCAATATAATATTCAATTACAGTTCCCATATCTATGGGGATTTTTCTTTCTGCCATTTTTTGTGCAGCAATAACATGAGGAGTTATTGATTTGTATTCATCTATTGGTTTTTTTAGCTGAGTCCTAACTGTCATTTGCTTTAATTCTATTTTTCTTTCTTTCACTTCTTTCACTATTTTTTTCAGATATTCCAATGCTTTCTTTTCGTTTCCCTCTTCTAATATTAATTTTAGAATTTTATTCTGGGTTTCTCTCGCAAGCATACACCAGTCTCTTCTAACTGTTTCAAATCCTCTAATTTTTAATTTATCTTTGTAATCTATAAGAGCATATTTCTTTTTTGCTCCAAATTCTCCTGTTCTTTTAGTAACCCATATCCCTCTTTTGTAAAAATCTTCCAATTCCAATTCCATTATTCCTGGGAGTTGGGAATTTAATTTTTTGAGAAACTGCTTTGCTTCTTCTTTTGTTTTCTTGCCTAATAAAAATCCTATAGAATCTGTATCTCCAAAGATCACTTTATATCCTTCTTCATTTGCCTTATCCATTGTCCATTTGTTAAACTTTCTTACAAAAGCTAATGTTGAGGCAGCTGCTTCTATGGAATAATATCTTGCTCCAAAAAATCCCATATATCCATAATAAGCATTTGCTAATAATTTGAAAGCATTACTCCTTGCTTTTTTTATTGCATCTGGTTTTTCTTTTAATTCTTTTTTGTATTTTTTTCTTAACTCTACAACTTCCTTTAACAAAGAGGGAAAAAATCCTGGTTTCTTTGAAAAATAAAATTTCTTTTTTTCTTTATTTAATTCCATCTCAGGAGATTCAATATAATTTTTTATTTTTTTTGCTTCTTTTTCATCTAATAAGGTGGCTTTTGACAAATTATAAGTTACCATAATTGATGCGTGCATACTTGTGAAATCAAAAATTGTTAAATTTTCATAAAGTCCTGGAGTTGGAGTGAATACAAATGCCCCTTCATATTTTTCCCTTTTCTTTCTTTCCCCTATCTCGTCGTAAGTAGGGTGTTTTTCAGGAATTTCATTAAACTTGTTTAAATTATGAATTATATAATCTTCAACATTAGCAGACATGCCGTTCCTTGAGACATTGAAAACAGGTTCTTGCATTATCTTTGTAAATTCTGATAAATCTGGCCAAATTTTATTGAAAAGATTATAAGTTAAAATAGAATCTTGTAAATTATATTCAAAATATTTTTCCCATTCATTTTCTTTTATTTTCGAGGAATGTTTTAATTCAAAATTCTTTTTTGATTCCCCTAAAAGTTCATTTGCTACTTCATTCAAAGACATTGTTTCAGATTGCATATACTGGGAATAAGCAGTTTGTATAAATCTCAATAAATCTATATGAACAATCCCATTTATCTTTCCAGTAGTCATTATTCCTCTTGAAAATTTTGGTTGGCTTCCATCAAGCCCTACATCTAATCTTATGTTGTGTTTTTCTGCTCTTGCTTTTAAATAAGGCAAATCAAATCCATCTGAAAAATAACCAGTAAGAAAATCAGGAGATACTTTTTTTATTATTTCAACAAATTTTTCTAAAAGTTCTGCTTCGTTCTTTACATATTCTACAAAGGGGAGATTTACTTTGTTTTCTCTTCCTTTCCATGTAATAACTTTTTTAAAATTTTCAGAAACAAATGAAATCATCAAAATTTCACCACTTCCTATTTTCAATTCATCTGTCTCAATATCAAATGCAAGCACTTTTGGAGAAAACTCTTTTTTTTCTATTTCTTTTAAGGTTTTTAATTTTACACAAAAATCAACATTCAATGAAGAGTCAATTCCTCCAAATTCAAGGCTGTTGTTTAATATTTCCCCTTCAATTTCATACCAATTTAACGGGAGAAAATTTTTTTCAATAATATAATGGCTTATGAATCCTATATCGTAACCTCTTCTTTTTTCTATTTCCGGCATTCCTAATCTTTCTGCAATGTCGTGCATATCCTTATAATTTGTTACAGATATTTTTAGGGCTTTTACTTCTTCTTCAAGAAATTTTTTATCATAAACTTCTACTTTTTCTACTTTTGTTTGTCTCCCTTTCAAATCAAGGTTAATAATTTCTATTTTTTCCTTTACTTTTTGTATTTGTTTTTGATTTAATTTGTCCTTTAAAATTGCCCAGAAATATACCTCACACGAATCAATTACACAAACTCTTTTCCCAGATTTATCCCTCCCAATTATTTTGATGTAATTTCTTCCTTCAAAATCAAAATAATCATAATCTATTGGTATAAATTCAAACTTCATAATATTGAATATTGACTGAATTATTTAAAGGTTAGGAATATTTATATATGATTATTTGATATTTTTTGCATGTCTACTCCTAATTGGAAAGAATATCTAGCAGGAAAACCAACAGAAAAGGGATTATCAGAAAGAACTCTCTCTGAAGAATATCTTCTCTTATGCAAAACTTTGAATATTGCTCCAGAGGATGAATCTGAAATGAAATCCGGAGATATTTTTAGGAGACTTGCAACTCGTTATCATATTTCCCCTGATTGCAATATTTCTGCTTTTACTTCTTATGCAAGGAATGCAAACCAAGCAACTTCTTATCAAAGATTATTTTTAGAGCAAAAAGCTCTTGAATCATTATATCCTGAATTATTTGGAAAAGAAGGAAAACATCCTTGCGAAGATGAAAATACCCCTACAATTGAATTATTCTTTAAAGAATTTGAACTCTTACTTAGAAAATAACCTCTTTTTTAAATCAATAAACTTTTATATTTACTAAGTTACTAATTAACATGGGACTAAGCATTCGTGATATTATTCCTCGGAGGGAAATTGAAATCTCTGACTTAAAAGGGAAAACAATTTGCATTGATGCATTTAATACTCTCTATCAATTTCTTACTACAATTAGGCAAATGGATGGAACTCCTTTGATGGATAATCAAAAAAGAATCACGAGTCATCTTTCAGGAATTTTTTACAGAAATCTTACACTTCTTGAACAAGGAATAAAATTGATTTATGTTTTTGATGGAAAGCCACCAGAAATGAAACATAAAACTCATAAGGAGAGAGAAGGAAATAGGGATATTGCAAGGGGGAGATATGAAGAAGCGAAAAGTTCTGAAGATTTGGAGGGAATGAAAAGATACAGCAGTCAAATTGTTAGAATCAACGATGAAATAATTAGAGAAAGCAAAGAACTTTTAGAAGCAATGGGAATTGCAGTTGTTCAAGCACCTAGCGAGGGAGAATCACAAGCAGCATATTTGGCTAAAACGAGAAGTGGAATTTTTGCAAGTGCGAGTCAAGATTATGATAGCTTGCTTTTTGGAGCTCCGAAATTAATTAGGAATTTAACTCTTGCAAGAAAGAGAAAAACAATTAGTGGCTGGATAGAAGTTAAGCCAGAAATTATTGAACTTGAAAAAGTCTTGAACTATTTGGAGATAAATTTAGACCAATTAATTTGCCTTGGAATTTTAGTTGGAACAGATTACAATCCAAAAGGAATTCCTGGAATCGGACAGAAAAAAGCTTTGCAAATTGTTAAGAGATACAAACAGCCAATTTTAATTTTTGACAGCATGAAAGAGCAAATTGCGAATCTGTCAGAAGAGGATAAATTTGAATGGCAGGAAATTTTTGAATTATTCCACAAACCAGATGTTGCAAATTCTTTTTTTAATTTCAATCCTATTAATGAAAAGAGAATCAGAGAAATCCTTGTAGAAAGGCATGATTTTTCTGACGACAGAGTTCAAAAGCAACTTGAAAGATTAAGAGAAATTACAGAAAGAAACAAACAGAAGGGGCTTGATAAGTGGTTTTAGTTAATTGTTAAAATTAAATTCCTATTCAAATTTATTGTTTTATTCTCCCGCCCACCCCCAAAGGGAATTTAAATTATTTTGAAAATATAAATTTCTATAAATTTTTAATTAATGGTCTGAATTTGCATGAGATTTATTTTCTTTTTTCATATTCCATTTATCTTTTGGAATAAAGAATAATTTTATTACAATTAAAATTATTCCGATAAATGCAAAGACTATTTTTTCATATACTAAGAAACTTAGAACAAGGAAAAATCCTCCAATGATTAGAAGAGAATACTTTGCGAATTTAATTATTGTGAAAATCATTGCTCCTAGAATTAACACAGGAATAATAGTAAATAGAATATCTTCTGAAACCCCTAAATCAAAAAAGAAATTTTCCAAACTTAATCCGCTTTGATTTATCTGATAAACTATTAAGAAAGAAATTGCCCCAGAGATTGCTCCTGAAACTGCTTGGTTTTGCTTGAAAAATTTGCTGAGTGCAAAAAATAGGATAGAAAATGAAATTGCGAAAGTTGCAAGAAGCAATACACTTGAAGAATCTACTGAATTTAATATATCGCTAATTCCCTGCGAACTTGCGAAATTTATTGAATTCAAGAAAATAAAAATCGGAAACCACTTTTTCATAAATGAAGTAGCAAAATAGTTTTTATAAATTTTTGTTATACCCTCTTTATTACAAAAACATTTATAAATTAGAAATATCTATTTTAGAGATGAAAAAAACAAGAGGGAAAAAGAAAACTTCTAGTTCTCACAAAGTTGCCTCAACAAAAAAATCATTTAAATCATTTAATCCTAAAGACCATATTCTTCTTTATGTTACAATTGCAATTCTTTTAATCTGCGGAGTTTTATTATTCTTTAGCAATCTTCCAACAGGAAATGCTGTAACAGGGAATATTGTTGTATCAAAAAGCATGGGTTCGGGAAATTGTGGAGTTGGAGTATATTCTGCAACCCCTATAGACTGTGGAGATAATCGTTGTGCTACTGTTCAAAGTGATTGTAATCTAGGAAAGCCAACTAATTCTTTAAATATTTTAGAACAACCTGTTTCTGACTTGGGAGAAACAATTATTAATTTTTTTAATGTTGGAGTTACTGCAGACTTAGGGATTGGAAAAACTTGGAAAGATTTGATTATTGCACTTATTGTTTTTGTAATTCTTCTTGCTGGAATGTATAATATTCTTATGCTTGTTTCCATCTTTGATGAAGGATGGGTTATCTGGATTATGGCAATAGGACTTTCAGTAATTGCTGCTCTATCTGGATTAGTAAGAGGAATAACTATTTTTCTTATAAAATTCGCAGCCGGATTTGGTGCTTTGGGAATTGTTTTGGAGATTATAATTTCAATAGGAATTTTTATTGGATTATCTTTTGGAGGTAGCAAGGTTGCTCAATGGTCTGCGAAGAGACAAGCAAATAAAATTATAGCAAAAGCTACAAGAGGAATTGGGAAGATAAGAGCAGGAGTGAGGACTATTAAGGCAGCAGGTGAAGAAGCAGCTAACGACCATTAGGTATTAATTAAATTTTTAAACTTGTTTTTGTTTTGTGTCTTATGAAAAAAATTATTTTTATTTTGGCATTGGGTTTATTGATTTTGCCTCTTATGTTTAATTTTGCAAATGCTGAAGATATATTGGAATCTGGAGTAAGTGATGCGTTAAATCCAGAGCAAATAATGAATACTTCAGCACAATTAAGTTCTCAATGGGATTATCTTAGCAAGGAATGGAAAACTATTCTTTTAGGAAATGTTTTTGTTAAAGGATTGGATTCTTTTTTTCAGGATATTAATATTGTGTTCTTGGTTTTATTTGCTAATGATTATTCTCTTTCTTTAACCCTTCTTTTAATTATTCTAACTTGGATTTATTGCCTTGTTGTTCTTTCTGGGGCACTTGGGGATTTTAGTCTTTTTTCGAAAGGAGTTTCTTTTATAATTTCTCTTGGACTTGTAATTGTAATGGCTCAAATGAAAATAATCGAACAACCTGCTAAATTTGTTATTTGGTTTATTGCTGGAGATAAACCTTGGTGGATGAAATTAATTATTGGGTTAGTTGTCTTAACAGTTCTCGTTGTAATTGCGATTCTTATAAAAAAATTTGGATTTCACTATAAAGAAAATAAGAAAAAGATGGAAGAAGAAATTGCCCGAATGAAGTTAGAAGCAGGAGCAATGGTTGGAGAATCATTTAGCAAGTCAGTAGCTGAGGATGAATAACATTTAATAATTCTATTTTTTTATTATACTTATGGAACAAATGAAATCTTATGATTTGATGGGGAACATTGCCCTTGTGCGATTTTCTGAAACATTTAAATCTCGAGACAAGAAGAAATTTGCAGAGAAAATTTTAAAAGAGCAAAAAGGGATAAAAACCGTTTTGGAGAAAGTTGGGAAAATAAAAGGAAGATTGAGAAAAATGTCCACAAAGTTTATTGCTGGAGAAGACACGAAAGAAGTTTTATACCGAGAGAATGGGTGTTCTTTTAGATTTAACATTGACAAAACTTATTTCTCCTCGCGATTAAGCAACGAGAGAAAAGAAATTGCTGATTTAATAAAAAAAGATGAAACTGTCTTAGTTATGTTTGCAGGAGTTGCTCCGTTTTCAATTGTTATTGCAAAAAATTCAAAAGCAAAAAAAGTTTATTCTAATGAACTTAACAGAGAAGCAAACAAATATGCTGAATTGAATATTGGGATGAATAAATTAAAAGGAAAAGTTGAATTGCTTAATGGAGATATTAAACTGATTGCAAAAAAAATTGCATCTGGTAAAATTCTTGCGGGGGAAAAGATTAGCATTCCTAAAACTTTTGATGTAATTGTGATGCCTCGTCCGCAATTGAAAGACAGTTTCTTAAAAGAAGCATTTTCCCTTTCTAAAAAAGGAACGAGAATTTATTATTATGATTTTGTAAAAATTGACGAGATTGATTCCATTGTTGAGAAGATAAAAGAGGAAGCAAGCAGAGTTAAGAAGAAGGTAAAAATATTGAAAGTAAAAAAAGCTGGTGAACTTTCCCCAAGCAAAGTAAGATTGCGTGTTGATTTTCAAGTTATTTAATGTGTTTACTTCTAAATAGTAACAGGTAGAAAGATTTATAAATAATTTGCTTATACCTTGTTTATGGGAAATGATTTAGAAAGCAAATGTGATGAACTTTACAGCCAGTGGGGAGACTTGCCTGGTGTGAGACCTAAAGAGTATTCTATTTGGTATGGGGGTTCTAAAGAAGGTTCTTCTTACAGAGTAATTGTAAATAAAGATAAGAAAAAAAGAAAAGAATCTTGGGCAGACTTGCTAATTAATTATTTTAAATTCCCAGAAATTTCTCTTTCAAAAGAAAATAAATTCAAAACAAAAGTTTGGAACAATCTTTTTTGCAGTGGATTTAAAGTTATTGACGAAGAGAAAAACAGAAGGATAACTGCTTACACTCCTTGGTATTCATTTTTATTCCGTCCTTTCCTTGGCGGAGATTTAATTCGGGTAAAATTAGAAGAAAATTATTATTCTTCTGAACAATTGAGTAAACCCTATTATTCTGAACAATCGAATGAATCAGTTGTTTAAAATAATTCTAAAATATATTTTACTCCTCCATTAAATTTATATAGCAAATATTTTTTCTTGTGAAATGTCAGAACAAAAGAGATTGATTACATCTGAATCAGTTACAGAAGGGCATCCAGATAAGATATGCGACCAAATTTCTGATGCTATTCTTGATAATTTAATTGTGCAGGATCCTTATTCTAGAGTTGCTATAGAAACTTTAGTTACAACAGGAAGTGTTCATGTTGCTGGAGAAGTTACTACAAGAGGATTTGCTGATGTTCAAAGCATTGTTAGAAGGGTTTTAAGAGAAATAGGATATACTGACCCTAAATTCGGAATTGATGCAGATGATGCTGGTGTTTGGATTTCTGTTCATGGACAAAGTGCAGATATTAGTCAAGGAGTTACAGAAAGAGAAAATAAAGAACAAGGTGCAGGAGACCAAGGAATGATGTATGGTTATGCTTGTAATGAGACTCCTGAGTTAATGCCTATGCCGATAATTCTTGCTCATAGATTAACTAAAAAATTATCTGAAGTTAGAAAAAATGGTTCTATCCCTTTTTTAGGTCCTGATGGTAAATCACAAGTTACTGTTGAATACAAAGAAAATAAACCTTTTAGAATAGAAGCAATTGTTATTGCACAACAGCATAAAGAAGAAATTTCTGAAGAAGAATTAAAAGTGCATATTCTTGAGAAAGTAATAAAGCCAATTTGTAGTAACATGATTGATAGCGATACAAAAATTCATATTAATGCAACTGGAAGATTTATTATTGGAGGGCCTGAAGGAGACACTGGAGTTACAGGAAGAAAAATAATTGTTGATACTTATGGCGGAGTTGGCAGGCATGGAGGAGGAGCATTTTCAGGAAAAGACCCTTCTAAAGTTGATAGAAGCGGAGCTTATATGGCAAGATATATTGCAAAAAATATTGTTGCATCTGGATTGGCAGAAAGATGCGAAGTTCAAATTGCATATGCGATTGGAGTTGCTAAGCCTGTTTCTGTTGCAGTTGATAGTTTCGGAACAGGAGTTATTTCAGATGCAGACATTGCAAGAGTTATCAATGAAACATTTGATATGAGACCAAGAGCAATAATTGAACAACTTGATTTGTTAAAACCAATTTACAAAAGAACTGCAGCATATGGGCATTTTGGAAGAAATGAAGAAGGTTTTACTTGGGAAAGAACAGACAAAGTTGAACAGTTAAGAAGATATTTACCTAATTAAAATTTATTCATCATTAACTTTTTTTTAGAGGAGAACCTTAACGAAATTTGGTTCGAAGTTGAGAGGATGAGATTACAATTTCAAATAGTCTATTTCTTCTTCACTTAATTTTAACTCTTTTTGTATTCCTTGATTTGATTTTAGGATTTGCTTTATTACAAGGAATTCTGTCATTGCTCTTTTTTGCCCAATGTGGACATATTGAGAATATTTTTGGCAAATTGATTTCTTTTGAATTGTCTTCTGATTATTCATCCAAATCTTGAGAATTCTAGTAGGTTTTTTGTAACTTGTGAATCCTGTTTTTGGAACTTTTTTTGATGAAGCAATTCCATAACTTAATAAAATATTTTCATAAACTAAAAATCTCCAATATTGCTGTTTGTAAATCCTTCCTTTGAAGATATCTGCTTTAGCCAGCAATTCATATGCTCTTGCAAGTTCTTCTCCGCTGTATTCCAAAGGGATATTTTCTTCAAGCCATAAAAAAATTTCATCAATCGGCATTTTAACAGAATCAAAAATTCCCAGCAATTCATTTGTTGGCTTTTCTTTGAAAACTCTTCTTAGGGAATTGAAAATATCTGTTTCCTTGTTTCTCTCGTCGAGAATTATTGAAAAATAATCTTTCAACTGAGATAATGTTTGCAAATCATTTATTGCTGCTCGCAAATCTCCCTTTGCATTTATTGAAAGCTCTGTAATAAAATCATCATTTATCGAAAGCCCTTCCTGCCGGGAGATATTTAAAATAATTTCTTTTATTTCATTGTAAGTTATCTCTTTTAATTGCAAAAGCTCGCATTTTTTTCTTAGCAGATTAAATTTTTTTCCCCAAATATCATTTGCAGTTATAATCAAGGGAACTGAAGACATTTCAATTAATTCCAGCAATTCAGGAAGTCCGCCATAATCTTCGTCGGAGATTCCATCAACTTCATCAACAAGAATAATTTTTGTTTCTTTATTCAAGGATTTTTGCTCTATTGCGGGTTTCAAAACTTCTTTTAATCTTCCTTTATTTCTCAAATCAGAGGCATTCAATTCAAAAATTTCAGAATTAATTTCTTTTGCAATTGCATAAGCCAAACTTGTTTTTCCTGTTCCCGGCGGACCATAAAGAAGAATTGCATTTTTTTTCTTTCCAAAATTTTTTATAAAATCCTTTACTTTAATTACCGCTTCATCTTGTCCTCTTATTTCCCCCAGATTTTTTGGGCGATATTTTTCTGTCCACATCATTTTATTTTACTCTGATTATTCCTTGTTCTTTATATTTTATGCATCCTTGTCTGCTCTTGCAAAAATTAATATTTGAATCATCGCATTTGTCACATCTTCCGATTCCTTTTTCAAAGCAAGTTATTTGTGGAAGGTAATCTATTGCAGTTATTAATGCGTCACTGTTTGTTATAATTGCTCCCCTTGTTTCGTAATATTTTTCTTCACAATTTCCTATGTGAATATTTTCCATTTTCTTTTACTCTTTTCCTAATCCAGCAAGAACAAAACTTGCTAGCAAGGATTGCAATTGTATAAATGGGTCACTTCCTTCAACAATTCTAAATTCAATTTCTCCTGTTTTTTCTGTTAGTTTTACTTTAATGGTTGGTTCAATTGGGAGATTCCATATTTCTTTTTGAATTGCTTTAATGACATCTTGCCCTGAAATGCTTTCTTTTAACATAATATCCAATAATTTATCTTTTGCATTTTGAAAATCTCCAGAGAGTGCGTAATCAAGAACGACTTTTATATCACGGGGTTTTGTGTTTGAAATTATTGTCGCGATTAAATCTGAATTTATCAAAGGGGAAATCGATGCTGTTGACTGCAAAATATTAATGCATCTTCTGCAATCGCCTTCACATCCTTCGTATAAAATTTCAAGTGCTTCTGGCTTGATTGTTAAATTTTCTTTTTCAGCAATTTTTAAAATTACTTTCTCAATATCTTTTTTCTCCAACAATTTGAATTTGAAGATTGCACAACGAGATTGAATTGGGTCAATTATTTTGCTGGAATAGTTGCAAGATAAAATAAACCTGCAGGTTGCAGAATAGTTTTCCATTGTCCTTCTTAATGCTTGCTGAGCTTCAGGAGTTAATGCATCTGCTTCATCAAGGAAAATTATTTTGAATGGAATATTGCCGAGGGATTTTGTCCTAGCAAAATTTTTCACCTTTTCTCTTACCACATTTATTCCTCTTTCATCAGAAGCATTTAATTCCAAATAATTTTCTTTCCAATTTTCTTTGTATAATTCCTTTACAACAATAAGTGCAAGTGTTGATTTTCCTGTTCCTGCTGGGCCCGCAAATAGCATATGCGGAATATTCAATGAATTAGTAAGTGCTTCAACTCTCTTTACAGAATTATCCTGTCCTACAAGTTCAGCGAATTTAACAGGACGATATTTTTCTGTCCAAATTCCATTGCTCATACTAAGATATTTCCAATTTAACTTATAAAGATTTGTGTATTTTTAGAAATATAATATTATTCTGCTAAATATTCTTTGCACATTTTTGCTAACCCTTCAAAGAATTTTATTCCCTCGTCAATTTCATCTGAAGGGGCATTTCCCTCATGGGCTATTTTTTCAAGAACTAATTTTGTTTTCTTTGCATTTGAAATTTTACTTAATAAAACTTTTCTTTTTTCTGGGTGTTTTAATAATTCAACCATTTCTATTTTGCTTAATGGAGAATAATTCAAACCCTCTTTATTAGATTCTATTTCTAATCCTTTGCCGTAATAATCTGCGATTTCGTAATTATCTGATAAAACATACAAATTAGGAGTTTTCCCTTCTTTTAATCTTGTTAATTCCTTAACTGCACTTGTTGTTCTGAAACCTATTCTTGAAAAAAACGATTTATCTTCTATAGAATTCATTTTATTACTTAGATTTTTCCTTTCTCAATTTTCTCTTATGCTTTTCTTTTCTAAGTCTTTTTCTTTGCCATTTCCATCTCATCTGGTTCTTCTTTTTCCATCTACGGCTTGATCGTTTCATAAAAGGAATAGAAAATTTTGATTTTTAAAGATTTGGGTTGATAGAATTATTTAAATTTCCCAATAATTCATTTAGAGTTTGATGATGATTTGAATAGCGACTAAACCATTCCACTTCCATTTTTCTTCTATTCATTAATTCTTCTGAAGTAAATATTTCATATTTTCGCTCTTTTGCACCTTCTGCGGTTTTAAGAACACACGCATCTTTATTTATACCTGTTAAAATTAAATTTTTAATCTGTTCTCTTTGTAACGCCTTGATTAATTCTAAATTTTGATGATCTTTTCCAGAGATATCTCCCATAATAATAGAGTCCCTTGATAAAAAACCATTATCTTCATATTTAGAAATGAAATAAACTTTATTTCTTTGCAATTCTTCTTTTAATTCTTTGGAAGTTATTCCATATTTTTCTTTTACACTCTGATATTCTAAAGCAAAAATGGGAATTTGATTTTCAGAAGCGAAATTTAACAATCTTTTCTGAGCACTAATCAATTGTTCTATTTCCTTAGGCAAATTTTGGTTTATAAAATAATCCTGCATATCTATAAGCAAAATTCCTAATTGTTTCATAAAATTTGGATTTAGAAATTGTATATAAATCTTATCTATTTTTTGTAACTCCAATTTTTGAACAGAATTTTTCTATTGGGCATTCTGAACATTTTGGGGAAATTGGAACACAGATTGTTTTTCCAAATTGAACAAAAATTGCATTAAAGTAATATCCCTTGAAAATGAGTAATAAGATATATAAATAAAAATTCGTTTATCTCATCATGAATAATAATATACAACTTAATGATTTAAAGGATTCATTAGTCTCTTCTTATATAAAACTAGATTTAATCTTTTTAAATAAATTGCTTAAAGATGCCTCTAAGTCGGAATTTCCTTATAAAAATAATTTATTCGCTCAAAATATTTTTTGTCCAATTAATAAAAATAAACATATTTCAACTACTATTTATGGTTGGATGAAGGGATACAGAACTATTCCTTTTTCAAAGTTGATTAAGATAGTTGAATTGTCTAATTATTCTTGGGAAGATATCTGTAAAAATTTGATATTTATTAAAGCAGGGATAAGAAAAGGAGAAGTGAGTCCCAAATTCCCTATAAATATTGATTATAAACTTGGTTCTATTGTTGGACATATTTTAGGGGACGGTTCAATAGATAAAAGATTTCATTCTGTATTTTATTCTAATTCAAATAAAGAACTCTTAATAGAATTTTCAGAATATATGGAAGGTATTTTTGGAATAAAGCCAAGGATATGGGTACAAGATGCTCCTAATTATGGAAAAACTAAATGGTTAAAGAGGATAACCAATTTTAATGAAATTCCAATTGGACATAATGTTGGTTTATTTTATCCGAAAATATGTGCGGATATTTTATATTCTATTTTAGAGAAGTTTGCAGAAGGAAATAATAAAAAAATAACCTCCAAAATAAAAGAATTAAATCTTAGTTTTAAGAAAGGTCTTATTCGGGCTTTTTTTGACGATGAAGGTTCTGTAAATTCATCTAATTACAGCGTCCGATTTCATCAAGATAGAAAAGATATTTTAGAAGATTTAATAAATATTCTTAAAGAGTTAAATATTAAATCAAATCCAATTCGATCGTATAATAAAAAAAATAAACTTCGATATTACTTTAACATAACTAGTTTCAGAGAATACTCTCAGTTTTATGAATCAATCGGATGTACTTCTTCTAAGAAAAAGAGTGAATTTATTTTATTGATTAATAAAGTAATGAAGAATAAATAAAAGAGATTAATTACCTACTGCGTGAAACACCTATGCGTGGACAGAAATCTCTTATAGGACAAAGACTACACTTTGGTGATAAAGTTATACAAATTTCTTTACCGAATTGGACAAATATTGCATTAAAATCGGCCCAGTACCTTCTTGGGAGTATT
>Ga0172379_10002313_pt1 | contig 34109 bp, 34 predicted proteins | sample GrowelOW334metaG_FD_119756 | JGI IMG/M metagenome (GOLD analysis project Ga0172379, IMG submission 119756) | Groundwater microbial communities from an aquifer near a municipal landfill in Southern Ontario, Canada - Groundwater well OW334 metaG | ecosystem: Environmental > Aquatic > Deep... | reverse complement strand
GTGGCGGATTTCAAGGTCGTCAAGGGTCCCACCGCCATCAAAAGCGAAGAAGGACTTCTTACCGCTTATGTCTTCGTCGACTTTACCGGCCGGGATATGGGCGGCTACGTGGAAGAGGCGAAGAAAAAAGCGGCGACGCTGAAGATCCCCGAAGGCTACCGACTCACCTGGAGCGGGGAATATGAAAATCTGGTCAAAACCCATGAGCGGCTGAAAATGGTTATCCCTCTGACCCTCTTCGTCATCTTCGTTCTTATCTACCTGAACACGCAATCAACGGTAAAAACGATGATTGTCCTGCTCGCCGTGCCTTTTTCCCTGGTGGGTTCCTTCTGGTTCCTCTATTTCCTTAATTATAACATGAGCATCGCCGTCTGGGTGGGAATTATCGCCCTGGCCGGACTCGATGCGGAGACGGGCGTGGTTATGCTCCTGTACCTTGATCTGGCCTATGAAAAGTGGAAGAAAGAGGGAAAGATGCATACCCTGGCCGACCTCAGGGAAAGCGTCATGTACGGGGCCGTGAAACGGATCCGCCCCAAGATCATGACGGTGAGCGTTATCCTGGCGGGACTTATCCCTATCATGTTCAGCCACGGGACGGGTGCCGACGTCATGAAACGCATCGCCGCCCCCATGGTCGGCGGCGTCATCACCTCCACGATTCTCGAACTGGTCATTTATCCGGCAATTTATATGATCTGGAAGGGAAGAAGCTTCAAAAAATGATTCATGTTTTTATGCTCTTGCATGCTCGGCAAGATGCATTTCAGTATTTCCATCGCTCATGATGGACGGGCAGCCGGTTCAGTATTTCCCGATAAAACTGCCACTTCGGCATAAATTGATCCATGAACGCCGTGAAACGGTTATTGTGCGTAGGTTCGAGAAGGTGCACCATTTCATGAACAACAAGGTATTCGAGGCACTCGTGCGGTTTCTTCGCCAGCTCGCTGTTCAGTCGGATGCTGCGGCGAGCGGAACTGCAACTGCCCCATTTGGTCTTCATCCGCTGCACGAAAAACCGGTCCACTTTCACCTGCATGGCAGCTTCCCATTTCGCGATCAATGACGGAATGGCTTGCCTGAGCTGGTCCCGGTACCAGGCCTCTACAATAGCCTGCTTTTTCTCTTCATCGGCCCCAGGCCGCACCTGGAGCAGCATTTTGCTGTGCTTAAGCTGCACCTGCGGCGGTTGGTCGCTTTCGGTCACCTCCAGCAGGTAGCGCTTTCCCCAAATGTAATGGCTTTCGCGATCGAGGTATTCGCGCGCCGTTTCACGTTCTTGCTCGCGCAGCTTTTGTTGTTGGCTCTTGATCCAGCCAAGCTTGGTGATGGCAAACACGCGTATGTTGTCGAGGTTCATCCGGAGCGGCGCGGAGATGCGCACCCTGCCGGCCGGTGGATACACGCTCAGATGGATGTTTTTGATGTCCTTTTGCACCACATCGACGGTGATCTCACCAAGCATGATCTGCGCAACCATCAATATTCCCTCTGCTTCTCTATGATGAGGAAGATGCGCTCCACCTCGGCCATGTCCTGCAAAATCTTATATAATGCCCCTTTGATGAGATTCTCCTTGGGCTTAATGCCTCGCCATCCATCTTGCCGGGTATGCTTGACGGTTTCGTCGATCCTGATCGCCAGAGCAAGCACATCCTCATTGTTTGTCGTCTTTCCATAGGGTGCGGAAGGCTCCGCCACACCGCTCGTGCCACCAGAAGCGCCCCTCTGCATGAGGTTGTTGTAGAGGGCACGGCGTCCCGGCGTATTGAGTGACTCCGGTGTGTCTGCTGCTTGGCCGGCCGCTACCTGCTTCGCCAGCGCAGCGATCCTTTTCAGGTATTCCTCATACTCGATGGCCTTCGCCTTCCGGGCAGCAATGATCTCGTCCAGCAGTGCCGACATCTTTTCGTAATAGGCCGGGTCGTTCAGGTGTTCCTTGATGATCTTGCTGCGGACGTTGTTTTCGATGGTTTCGGCAACGGCCTCCTTGTTCGCCTTGAGTCCGTTCGGCAGGCTGTTGATGGCTGCCGCGATACCGGTTTTCACGATCAGCTCCAGCAACGTCATATTGTCAAAGGGTGAAATCTTTCTGGGCTCATCGGCTTCGATGTAAGTGTCGATGAGATGGCGCATGTCGGCCTCGTAGGCTTTTAGGTCGATGTTTTCTCCACTGGCGTTGCGGATGATCTCGCGCAGTTTCAGGTAGCGGTCAAGCGCCTGACTGATGCGCTGGATGTCGGCATCGCTGTAACCGGCTTTGCCCAGTTCGTCCGCAATATTGGCGTAGGCGCGCACCAGGGCGACCGCTGCCTTGTAAAGGGCGGCGCGCTGCGTTTCGTGCGCCTTCAAGTCCTCCGGGATTTCGGTGTTGCCACAGAAATAATGGATGTGCTCCAGCTCCCCCTGGGGAGGCTCCACGGGCTCGCAGAGGAGCGCGACGGCTTCCAGCGCATTGTCCAGCCGTTCCCTGCCTTTGGTCAGGCGGTCTTGCAGCAGAATCTCGGGATCGGCGCCGCCCGCGCTATGATCCAGCTCGGAGGTATAAACCGCGATGGCGTTCTCAACTTTTTTGAAGAGGTCCTTGTAGTCCACGATGTAGCCGAAGTCCTTGTCCTCGCCGTCGAGGCGGTTGGTGCGGCAGATGGCCTGGAACAGCCCGTGATCCTGCATGGACTTGTCGATATAAAGGTAGGTGCAGCTCGGCGCATCGAAGCCGGTCAGCAGCTTGTCCACTACGACCAGCAGTTTCATGTTGGCCGGCTGCTCCTTGAACAACTTCTTGGCGCGATCCTCATAGGTCTCGGTTTTGGACTTGCCCGGCAGGGCTTCCACATTTTGCAGCAACGCCGTATAGATGTTGTAAATGAACTCCTTGTCCGTCTCCGTGTTCGCACCCGTGTCTTCCAGGGTGATGTCTTGCGCCTGCGGGTTGTAGGAGGTGACGACGGCACACTTGCCTTTGAAGGGCGTCTTCCGGAACAGCTCGAAATACTTGCACGCCTCGTAGATGCTGGAAGCCACAAGGATGGCGTTACCGCGCTGGTTGGAGAGGCGCGGCTTCACGCCGAAGTCAAAGAGGATATCGGCCACCACCCGATCCATGCGTGATTTTGAGCTGAGCACGTGCTGCATCGTACCCCACTGCTCCCGCAGGGCGGCCTTCTGCCAATCGTTCAGTCCCTTGGTCTTGGCATCGAACCAGGCGTCGATCTTGCCTTCCGCGCCGAGGTGCTGGTCAATGTCGCGGGCCTCGTAAACGAGATCAAGAATCACCCCGTCCTCCACGCCTTCGCTGAACTTGTAAGTATGGATGTAGCCGCCGAAAACTTCCAGGCTGGTGGCTTTATCCTCCTTGAGGAGCGGCGTGCCGGTGAAGCCGATAAAGACCGTATTGGGCATGAGCGCCTTCATTGTGCGGTGTAGTTTGCCGCTCTGGGTGCGGTGGCATTCGTCCACGAACGCAAAAATCTCGCCCACCGTCTGACAGGGTTGCGCCTCCAGTTCCTTGATGAACTGCTCGAAATCCTCCACGCCCTTCCTGCCGAACTTGTGTACCAGCGAGCAGAGCAGGCGCGGTGTGCCCTGGCCGAGCTTGGTCATGAGGTCGCGGCCGCTTGCGGCACGGGTCATGGGATGACTGGCGGCGACGAAAACGCCTTCGATCTGTTTGTCCAGTTCGTCGCGGTCGGTGACAATCACCACGCGGGCATTGGGCTTGTTCTCCAGAATCCATTTGGCCAGGAGCACCATAACGATGCTTTTGCCGCTGCCCTGGGTATGCCAGATGATGCCGCCTTCGCGGCGGTGAACATGCGCCTGAGCCGCCATGATGCCAAAATACTGGTGCGCCCGGGGCAGTTTCTTTATGCCGCCATCGAACAAGACGAAGTCGTGCATCAGCTCGATCATCCGCGCTTTGTTACACATCTTGAGCAGGTATTTATCCAGTTTGAAGCGGCTGTCGTCCGCCTCGTCTTCTTTCCATTTCAGGAAATACTTCTCTTCCGTCTTGATGGTTCCGTATTGCATGCCTTCGGAATCGTTGCCGGCGAAGATGAATTGCACCGTGCTGAAAAACCACTCGTTGAACGCCGGCTGCTGATTGGAGATGTTCTGCCGGATGCCGTCGCCAAGGGAAACTCGGCTATTCTTCAGCTCCAGGACGGCCACGGCGATGCCGTTTATGTATAGCACCAGATCGGGCCGCCGCTCGTGGTTGCCCCGGAGGGTGACTTCCTCGGCAATGGCGAAATCATTTTGCGTCGGGGTTTCCCAGTTGATCAGCCAAATAGTCTCGGTGTTCTCGCCCGCCGCGGCCTGCACCTGCACACCGTAGCGCAGCAGGCTGTAAACTGCCTTGTTGTTGTCGTAGAGGCTGCGGTTGGGGTTCCCGGCCTCGGTGCGCAGCCGGTCGAGGGCCCGGCTGATCTGAGCCGGACTGTAACCGCAGTTTCGCAGGTAGGCTGTAAGTATCCCTTCCTCGATGTTGCTGTTGTCCGGGCGGTCGGTCCAGTCGCCAAGGTAGCGATAGCCGAGTTCATCCCGAAAGAGGGCGATGACGCGGTTCTGTGTGGCACGTTCCGGCTGGCCGATGGTGCTCATTTCAATATCTCCCAGTGACCGCCCTTTTGCGGGCCGACATACCTCAAACGACCTTCTTTAACCAGCTTGGAACTGGCTAGTTCCACCGCACGCAGCGACTTTTCAATCTCGGCAGCAACCTCGGCAAGCGTCATGGACGGATCTGCTTCTAAGAGCTGGAGGATTTTCACCGAAGTTTTCACCGAAGTTTTCACCGAAGTTTTTTGGGATTCACCCACCAACCTGTGCTTGGTTTCTTGTCCACCGAGGGCTGCGGCCAGGTGTTGCGGATTTGCCTTAAAGGTCAGCATCAGACCGGACATGCCGGCGTCATACGCAGGCGGGTCAATGCCATGCTCCCGGCACTCCCGGTCGATCTTTTCGATGCCGCGCCCCCAGGATTCGATATAACCTGCACGAAAGAAAGCACTGGCAATCAATGGGTTGAAGGGTTTTGAGGGATGCTTGCCCAGGAGCCGTTCCAGCGTCCAGTCCTGCGGCAGCTCTCCGGCATTCCAGAAAACAATCTGATGTTCGTAAACGCTGATCTGGATTGGAATGCCGCTGCTGTAATCCTTGTGAACGATTGCATTCAACAACGCTTCGCGCAGCGCGCCAAAGGGAAACAGAAAGGTTTCCAATCGTTGAAGCCCCTCATAACTGATATAGGCCTTCAAAAACTTTAAACGCAAAATATCGAGCGTTTTATTAACCTGCTCGAACAGGTTGCCATGAATCTCGTCCTGATAGCGCAGATCGTCGTCCGTGACGAAGAAACCAATTTTGATCCAGGCGCCGCTGACGTATCGCTCCGGCCTGTCGGAGAACAAGAGACACGCCGCCCGCTTCAGATAGGAACCATCGACCAATTCCAGATTTTCCAGAATGGCCTCTCGGCTATCCTGCAACACGGCTTCTTCCATACGTCCGCTACGGACTGCCTTCTGAGCAAACAGGCGGAACGCATCGGCACTGCAAGCATCGGCACGAAAGGCCGGCTCGGGGACCCCATCCCAACGGCGTCCCCGTTTTTTCAGCATGAAGCGCTCCAGCGCCACACCTTTCAGTTCCTGTTTGGTACTGCCGCTGCGATAGTGAAATGCACCCTTGTAGCTGATCGGGCTGGGATAAGGTTCAACCCGGATTTCGATCAAATCCCGGCCGCTCTCTTGGACCAGATTCACATCCACCATAATGCCCAGGACGTCCCGCACCTTGTTGGGTATATCCTCCAGCAACTTCGGCGCATTAGCGATGCCCGACACCACGCCTTTGTCAGTCTTGCCGATTACCAACGTACCGCCCTGGGCATTAGCAAAACCGCAGATCCATTTCAGGTACTCATCGCGCCATGATTGCTTCCATTCGATGTTCTGGTTTTCTTTCATACCAGTCGTATCCTCCTGGTGAGCAGGTTGTGCATCATACCCTGTTTGAGCGATCGGGTTTTGGCGAGCTTCGTTTCGAGGGCGGCTACTTTCGTTGTCCTTGCCGGGGAAAATGATGGCATCTTGCATAGGTAGACCGAAAGCAGCCAGTTTTCTGTGTTATTGCTGTTGTCTATGTAGTCGGTCCAATCGCCAGGGTAGCGATAGCCGAGTTCGTCCCGGAACGAAGTGATGATGCGGTTTTGTGTAGCGCGCTCCGGTTGACCAATGGTGCTCATGTTAAAGCCTCCCGGGCAAGGGCATCAATTTGCATTTGCGAATACCGCAGACCGTTGCCAGCAACACCATTAAGAACAATCCTAAATGAATTCTATAGAATGACACAAAGTTATGATTTCATTGCTTCTAAAAAGCGAGATGGTGTTTGCTGCTTGTAATCCCCCCATGGCATCTTTCTTACTCGTGGATATGAGATCAAGAGCCACCGTCTAGCCCGTGTGACAGCAACATAGGCATTATTTCGTTCTTCCTCTATTTGCTTTGCAGTTGTTGCTCGGTAATCTGGGAAGACACCTTCACACATACCCATCAGAAAAACAATATCGTGCTCCAAGCCTTTCATAGTATGGACAGTACTCAGCGTTATGCCGTTGTTTATCATCTCTTCTGAAAGTTGTCCGAGGGAAAGAGCATTCCGGAATGCTGCCAACGAGTTACCGAGACCCTTACGTTTGAAATTGGTCCACAATGCAAGATAATTATCAATTTCCTTAATCGACATCTCTCGCTCTTCATCGGTCATACCCAATGAAGTCTCATCAAGCGCTTGCAATATTGATTTACAGAGTTTCGGAATGTTTGGCTCATCCAAATCGAGTTCATTTATCGTAATCAGCAATCGCCTAATGATGTCAGCATCTTGCTTTTGAGCGAATTCAATCAATTGATCTGAGTCAGACCAATCGGTTGGATATCCCACATTGATGGCGTCACATAGTTTTTTGCCATCGACCCAATCTTTAGGATTCAACTTATACCGAATTGCGTAATCGAGAACCTTGCCGATTTGAGTAATCGGTTCGGCACTTCTCTCACCCTTTTTGAATGCAAAAGGTATCTGGCGCTTCTTAAGTTCATCTTCCAGTGCGGAAAAAACAAATCTGTTCCGGGCGATGACGACAAACTTTTCAAGGCCTATTGTGTCTTCGAGTTCCTCCGAAGTTGTACCTATGAATTTCTGAACAGTATCACAAATCCATGATGCCTCATCTTCTTCGTTGGCGTGTGATGTGATTTCACATATTCCTGGTAATACAATATTTTCTTCATAATGAGCCCCTGGCTTCAGCTTATTTGCTGCCTGGATAACTGTTATCGTACTACGATAATTCTCAGTCAAACGGTGGGCTGTTGGATTGAAGTCGTTTACAAAATGTTCTGTCAGGTACTTTTCACTTGAGTCGTTGAATCCATAAATCATCTGATTAGGATCACCAACCATCAGAATGCTCTTAATAGAATCGCCGCAAAGCGCTTTAATGAATTCATACTGTGCTTTGTTGAGATCCTGGGCCTCATCTACAAGGATATGCCGGTATTTTGCTCTGTAAACATCACCACACCAAGCTTGTTCGATTAGTATTCGCCTTGCGAAGAAAAGCATATCATCATAGTCAATTGCTTGGGCCTCTAAGAGCGCCTTCTGATAAGCTTGGTAGTATTGGAGGAACTTTCCATCGTCACTGTACTTCTTCTTAATTTCCTCCTCAGAGAGAAGATTTCTTTTCACACTTGAGAATGCTTCCAACAGATCTTGAATGATTCTCTCACGCTTTTTCTTTACTTTTACATCATCCACATTCAGAAAGTCATCAACATCAATGCTTTCGTCACGAAGAGACTGCAGAAACACTGCTGAGCGATCTTTATCACGATCATAAATATGGAGTTCGCTTGGAAGTCCTATTGTGTGGCCATACTGGTCAAGGATTCGTTGGGCAAGGGAGTGAATGGTTGCCAACCAGCATCTTTCTCCAAGATCTTCAACATCTGCAAGCCTTGCCTTTATCTCTTCTGCGGCTTTATTTGTGAAGGTAATAGCAATAATACCTTCTTTTTTCGTCGATTGGAGGATGTAGCGAATTCGTTCGGTCAAGACTCGTGTTTTTCCTGATCCGGCGGAGGCGAGAACTTGAATTGGTGCTCCAATTTCAGCATGCACAATTGCCATTTGACCCTGTGACAACTTAAGCATAGTGGAGCTCCTTTCTCACTTTCCCGAAAAACTCGGCGAATTTTAGAGGTAGCTGGTCCTCATTCAGCAAGCACAATTGATTTGCGATTGAAGGTGCATATTTTGTCTTTCCAGTATGAAGGATGTCATGAATTGCACGTTCTCTTCCATTCACAGAAACGTAATCTCTAATAATATCCTCATAAATTGACTGCTTGCATGTGCTGCAAGGAGGTGCCGCCGTTTCTCGCCGACCAGCAGAGGTGCCATTCTTGCCATCAATCCACTCTTGAACAAATAGCGATTTTTTTTCCTCCACGTCTTCGATCGCCCTCTCCACTAAGTCAGAAAAACCATTTTTTAACAAATAGCCTTCAAAATCGGTATCGTCAAGTACAGTAACTCTATCGCTGTTTTTTAGATCAACATCTTTTAAAAATACTTGTTTCCATGCCTTCTTTAACTCTTTTTGAGCTTTTGCATCTCCATCACTGAATACAAATATAGGAATGGAAAAGTCGCGCGCCATGATAAGGAAAGGCCTATATCGACTGCCTGATCCTCCAACGCCTACAAATGAGACATCAAGTTCATGTGCAGCGTTAGAGAACAATTTTTCAAAAAGTAGCGGCAAAGCCTGTTCTTCAGTTTCGCCTTCACAAAGAATGATTGCTTTTGAAAATAGGATGTCTCCCCTGGAATGAATCACTTGACGTTTTATTTTCCGCATTTCTTCATCATTAAGCGAAGACAACTGGGCTGGCTGGCAGCCATTCAGTTCTTTCTTTAGAGATCGCAAATGTAGGGGATTCGCCATCGCAGCGAGGTACGGTGAGTGCGTACTGAGAATTACTTGTCCTTGGGTATCAGCAAGCTGCTTAAAGAGTGTTTTCTGTGCATTTGGGTGCAAATGGGCTTCCGGCTCTTCTGCGGCCATCACTGGGAAAAAGGGTTCTACTTCGCTTTTATGTCGTTGGGCAGACAGCTCTATAAAAGCTTTAACGGTCAACATGGATGCCCAACTGCGGGTACCCATACCGTGATATTCCATTGAAAAGGTATTTTTTTCATCTTCGCCAAAGTGTACAGTAAAGTTTTTTGATAAGTCACGGATCTTCTTTGGAAACGGCGTGATTTCAGTATTGCCGGCACAACCGAATGACATGTTTAACTTATCAAGATGAGCCTTCAAAGAGCTCAGCTCCAGACTCTTGCCGACAGCGTCACTGTTTATTGCATCAATCTGCTCCTCCAGCTTTGCCACAACATCTGTATCGTATTGAATGGCGGAAAGGATTTTCCCGGCAAATGATGACTTATCCCGAAGCTCCTGGTGCAGGTCCCTCTGTGCTTCAATTCCAATAAATGGCATGCTTTGAATTCTTCCCGTGAATTTATTCTCCTTAACCTTTTGTGTGAGCCAATTTTTGCGGTCTGGCCAGGATGACAAGGAATAGCGGATAGAATCAACCCCCCCCTTGGTGATATTCTCCTGCGCACGAGTTCGCAATGCGACATACTGTTTTCCATCTGCTTCTGCCTGAATCTTAGCGCCGAATTCTTCTTGCCACTCCTGGCTAAATGTATTAGCTCTATTATCCCCCTTGTCAACAGGGATAATTCTCATGTCTATGAGAATCTCTTTCGATTTGATTCCAGTAACTGAAATGTGAAAGTCCTCATCACTGACATAGCGAGTGTAATCACCTAATGCTAACTGAATCGCTTTGATCACAGATGTCTTGCCCGAATTGTTGGGACCAATTAATACTGTGACACGGGGCAAAGTGATTTCAAAATCAATAAGCCCACGGAATCCATTAATTCTGACTACATCAATTAGAATGCTCATTCACTTACCTCCCTTGTATCTACTAGCCGAAGCCTCCCGGTGAGCAGGTTGTGCATCATGCCCTGTTTGAGCGATCTGGTTTTGGCGAGTTTCGTTTCGAGTGCGGCGATCTCGGCGTCCATGTCGGAGAGGATGGCGGCGATGGCGGTTTGTTCGGTCGCATCCAGTGGAAATGGAATCTGGAATGAATTTAGACTCTTGTTTGTGATCTGATTAATGGTCGCTCCAAGATGCTCATGAATCTGACGCTTGATCACATCAGACTGGAATTGGTGATAAACGAAGTTGTGAAAGGACGTCCTGAAAACTGCCATGAAGGCTCCAAAGGTCATTCCTTGGGTTTGTTCATCAATCTTGGCACACTTGCCTATCAAATCACGACTGCCGTTCCTAACGCAGATAAGGATGTCGCCAGCTCTGACCATGATTCTTTCAGGAATTTCAGTTTCGACAAAAACGTTATCATCAAATCGGAGCCTGCCATCGAACACATTTGAGGAACGAAGCACAAGTACTCCGTCGGATCTAACATCGCTCGGCTTGTAAGTAAGGCCTATCAGAGATTCACCAATGTCCCCCAACCGTTTCACCACCCACCCATGTGGCACGTTCGGTAGGGGCAATTCATGAATTGCCCCTACGGTCTCGAACCCCGGCAGGCGTTTTTTGCCGGTGAGCAATTCCTGCATGGCGCCTTGTTTGACGTGGCGTTTTTTGGCAATGAGTTGCTCCAGAGATTCGATGAGGGCATCCACATCGCTCAACGCCTCGGCGATGGCTTCTTGTTCGGCCTTGGTGGGTTTTAATATTCGAAAGGCTCTGATTTTAGTCATTGAAAGACTGGGCTGAGCACCTGTACTTATTCTTTCTGTTATTTCTTTGCGTATTAGGTCACTACGGAAATAGCAGAAGAGAAAGTCAGGAAATAGGCCGACCTTGCAAGTTATTCGTGCCGTATTTGGACCCAGATGATAGCTGTTGTTTTTGTCAATCAGAAATACCGGCCCAATGGTGCCAACATAGGCGAATACCAGATCCCCAACCTTTAATTTGCTTCGTGGTAATTTGTCAGAGGTTGACCTTGGAATCGTTTTTACATCTGAAAGATCCAGAGAGTTATGCGTGATATTTGTTCCGCGAATGACGATAATGTCGCCACCATCTTTGTAGCTGTTAAAGTGACTGCTGTATTCAAATCCTGCTAACTTAGTAATTTCGGAGTGACCGCCTAACTCGACAGCCTCCCAATCCTCCGGGATCACCCCAACCTCGGTCTGTTTGTAGCCGTTCGGAATGTCAATCATCCGAACCTCCCGATTTCGTCATGTTCCGTCGTAGGGGCAATTCACGTAGGGGCAATTCATGAATTGCCCCTACAATGTTACACCGTGCATTGTTCTCTGCCGCCCCGACAATATTTTCCGGGTGCAATTTGTCCTCAATCCACCGTTGCGGGTTGGAGGCAATGTATTCGGCAATACGGTTGTAATCGGTCTCATTGCGAATAATGTGTTCATGATAATTTCGTTGCCATACCGGCACGCCGGGAGTGTCCCGATCTATGTTTATCCGCTTTGCGGTGATCATTTTGAAACGGCCAATGATTGTAGGCAACGCCATTTTTCGGCGTTGTTGGCGGATGGGTGGGAACGATTCGTGTTGGTGCAGGGGCAATTCATGAATTGCCCTTACATGAATTGCCCCTACACCGATGTATTCGTTGAAAATCACGACGCCATGAAAATGGTTCGGCATCACCACCGATTCGCCCAATTCAATTTCCTTACGGAGTTCTCCCAAGCGAATCCATTCTGCCGCAACAATTCGCCCGGATTGATTCAGCTGCATCTCTTCGTCTACGATCTCACCCAACAAACATTCCCTTTCATGAACGCAAATCGTGACGAAATAAGCCCCGGCTTGCGAATAATCATATCCGTTCAGACGGATTGAACGGCGATGGTGAATGTCCGGGTTGTAGCGAATCATAATGCAAAAGCCTTTGTCTACTGCAATTGGTCAGCAGCCTGCTGACCAATTTGTGCAACGGTGCGTTGCACAATTATCCGGTCCACATGGGGCAATTCATGAATTGCCCCTACGCCACCATGAATTATCCCTATGGACAAAACCCCATTTTTGCCAGGTGCCGGTTCACCTTCGCCTCCAGCTCGGCAACCTTCAGGGCCGCCTGCGGCAGGGGTGTTTCGTAACGTTCGGCCAACTCCTTAACCCGCTGGGTGAGGGCCTGGCTGATCCGGTCCATCTCGCCGTGAATGGCGGCGGCGATGGCGGTCATCCATTTGTCATCGACGACCAGAGTCTTGATTTCCGTCTCGGTGAGCGTGGGGTATTGGGCATAGGCCAGCGCGTCGAGGGCGGCCTCGGCTTCCTTGAGGCGCTTCTTGAGATCGGCCTCCTCGGTGTTGAGGCTAAGCCACAGCAATAGTATCTGTATTTCGGAGACGCCTTCGTCACCGTAGGGCGCGAGGGCTTCCGCTGCCTTCGGGAGCGAACTGGATTCCCGCCTGCGCGGGAATGACGAATCGGACATTTGCGGGAATGACAAAACGGACATGGCACGGGCCTTGTCAGCCCCATTCTGCTCGGCCTGGAGCTCTTTCAGCCGGGCTGTCACATTAGCCTTGTTCACCTTCTCCAGCTCCGAAAAGGCGCCCTCCTCCCCGCCCTGTTCCTCTTCCAGTTCGGTCATCCGGACGGTCACACTTTCCAGCATTGCCTCCTGCTCGCGGATGGCCGTCTGCTGCGGCGCGAAGTAGCGGTCTACGATGAGCGGCTTGGGTGCCAGGTCGCAGGCCCAGCCCTTGTCCACCTCTTTGCCTTTTTTGTTGGTTTCGATGATGCGGTAGGTCTCAGCCTTCCAGCCATCGGCGGCAATCAGGTAGCAATCGTCCTGCATGGTTGCGGCCCAGTAGTCCAGGAGATGCTGATAGACGTCGTATTTGGCAATCAGCGGCTTTTCCGCATAGTGGGCGAGGAGGTCTTCCGCCAGCTCCGCGATGACGATCTTGGGGTGGCAGTTCGCTTGGAGGCCCTTCAGCGTTGCGGTGCTCCGCTCCCGCCAGTCGGCAAAGAGGGCCTTCATGCACTCGATGAAGGCAACAAATTCCGGATGCCCGTAAATCGTGGGCTTGATGGCTTGCTTGGCTACCGCCAGATCCAGGTATCCGGGGCGGTTGGCTTTGAACAGGGTCTGCCGCAGTTGGGGGCAAACGTCCCAATAGGGTTGCAAGGCATCCACATCGGCCATGGGGATGCCGCCCTTCAGGTGTCCTTCAATGTCCTGAATGTCTTCGGCCTGTTGGCTGTCGATGTAGCGCGGGATGTTGAGGTTGAAGTCGTTCCTTTCGATCTCCGCGATGCTGACCATGCGTGAGCACTTGGGAATCTCCAGGCGCTTGTTGAAAACATCGACTATCTGGTGGAGGTCGCAGTCGCGCAGGCGGTTTTTGTTGCCGTCTTTGAGGTAGCCGCTGCTGGCGTCGATCATGAAGATGGCCTTGCGGGTATGGGCGTTTTCCTTATCGATGACAATGATGCAGGCGGGAATGCCAGTGCCGTAGAAGAGGTTGGCAGGCAGGCCGATGATCCCCTTGATGTATCCTTTGCGGATGAGATTCTTGCGGATGTCGGCCTCGGCATTGCCGCGAAAGAGCACACCATGGGGCAGAATGCAGGCACCTTTCCCCATGCTTTTGAGGGATCGCACAATGTGCAGGAGATAGGCGTAATCGCCCTGTTTGGCCGGCGGCGTGCCGAAATGGCGGAAGCGCTCGTGCGGGTCGTTTAGCGGATCGATGCCTGTACTCCAGCGTTTATCGCTGAAGGGTGGATTGGCAACCACGTAGTCGAAGGTTTTGATCTGGCCGTCATCGCTGGTAAAAAGCGGATTGGCCAGCGTGTTTCCCTGCTTGATCAGGGCCGTGGGATTGTCATGCAGGATCATATTCATGCGTGCCAGGCCGGAGGTGGCGGCGTCCTTCTCCTGCCCGTAGAGCGTGACCTTGGCGCGGGCGGCTTCGCCTACTTTCAGCAGCAGCGATCCCGACCCGCAGGTCGGGTCATAAACGGTGGTGTCGTTTGTCGTGTGGGCCTCGCGAATGCCGATGATCTGCGCCATGATGCGGCTGACCTCGGCAGGCGTGTAAAACTGGCCTTTGCTCTTGCCGCTTTCCGTGGCGAAGTGGCGCATCAGGTATTCATAAGCATCGCCCAGGATGTCATCGCCCTCGGCGCGGTTCTTGCTGAAGTCGAGGGCCTTGTTTTCAAAGATGGCAATCAGGTTGGTGAGGCGCTCCACGATCTCCTGGCCGCTGCCCAGCTTGCTCGGATCATTGAAATCCGGCATGTTCGACAGTTTGTTGGCCGTGGCCAGCGGTCCAATGATCTTCTTATTGATCTGGTCGCCGATGTCGGGCTTTCCCTTGAGGGCGACCATGTCCTTGAAGCCGGCGCCTTCGGGAATCGTGATCGGCGCGTAAGGCACGCCGGCGTATTTGTCGCTGACGTATTTGACGAACAGCAGCACCAGCACGTAATCCTTATACTGCGAGGCATCCATGCCGCCGCGCAACTCATCGCAGGATTGCCAGAGGGAAGAATAGAGTTCAGATTTCTTAATCGCCATGGCGCCCCTTTTTCAAAATGGCCTAAGGTTGGGAAACGTGCGCAAAGTCGTTAGGACTTTAAGGAGTTTTGATGAAGTTTCTATACTTTTCTTTGGGTTATGTCAAATCAGGAAGTGCAGCAAGCTTGACAAATTACACATCCAAAAAAATATGAATAATTCATACAAGTAAAGTATTCGAATACATTGAGTAATTCACGAAACATCAAAAAAATAAGCTAATTCCTGCCCCGGCCATGATTGCCGCGATTAAGAAATCTCGGCGAATCAATGCCCGGTCTTGAGATCTCTGAGATTCCGGAAGGACAACTGCAGAGGCTGGCAAATTATGACAGACGTTCTTGATCTTCATGGGGAAATTTTGAAATTATTGACGATCAACAAGGCTTAAGTGTATGTATTTATAAACCAATAGCCTTAGTGCCTAATATAATAAAGAAATTATCTGTTCCCAGTAATTATTAACGCATATCAAATGGTTATCCACATATGCCTGTCGAAGAGCGGAACTCATGGTTCGTGTTGATGACGTCCCTCAATCTGAATCACTTCCGGTCGCAGGCAAACTCTTGGCGATCATCACGGTAGAAGATACAAGCAGTCGTCAGTTCTTTTCTAAGCCTTGCCCGGGCGCGGTGCAGCCTTATTTTCGCCGCCGGGAGGGTTAACCCGAGGATATCGGCGATCTCCGAGTCGCTCAGACCTTCAAGTTCACTAAGGACGATGACGGATCGGTATGTCTCTGGTAGCGTTTGGATGATTTCCCGGATGCAGCCGTTCATTTCCTGACGGATGACCCGCTGCTCCGTGGAGGCCATCACCTCACCTGTCCAGATGTTTTCATCTTCTTTAGTTTCCGTGATGGCCTCCACGGGCAGGAGCTTTCCCCCGGCGTGACAATTAAATGGATGACGAAGTTTATCGAGGGCGGCATTGGTCGCAATCTGATAGATCCAGGTGGACAAGCTGGATTCACCTCGAAATGCTTCCAATGCCAGACCGATTTTTACAAATACCTCCTGAGTCAGGTCTTCCGCTTCGTTCTCTCCGACCATACGAGTCAGATAGCGGAAGATCTTTCCTTGGTACGCGTCATAAACCTGCTGAAATCGTATTTCCCCACTCTCCATAATAATCCTCACAGCCGCATTTTTACTATATCATTCCATTGCTATGAGCAACAGCAGGAGGCTTCGCGGCTATCGCATGCTTGTTGAGGAAGATCATTACCAAGGAGGCTCAGGGCGAGTTTGTCCATACTGGCTGCCGCTCCCCTCCGGACCCCTTTGGCGACTTCCACCGCCGCCATGATCTCGCTATGTTCAATGCCGGATTCCAGCGCCCTGCCAACGTGATATTCCAGGCAGGGGTGGCAATTTGCCCCTACGGACGCTCCCACTGCCAGCAATTTCTTCGTTCGATCATCCATATTCATTCTCCTTGTTTTCCCTTCATTTTTTCTATATCTATCTTCAGATCACCGATCTCTTTTTTCATCTCATCAAGTTCGGTGGAACCGACTCCACCGAAGCAGCAGAAACGCCTGTTGCCCATTCTCGACTTGAAAAACATGCACATCATTATGCATAAGGCAATACCGACGAGCGGCACTACCCACCACCATGCCCAAACGGGCCACGACCCTCCACACCACCCGCACATAGCTTTCCCTTCCCCTTTCCGGTTCGATCAATTTTTTTACGGGGTAATCGGCAATACTATTTCGACGCTCCCCCACCCTGGACAAAAGCGGACAGCATTCCCATTTTGTCGCCGCAGAAAGACTGCATCTTTTCCATTATTGCCGACTTATCTTTTTCAGGCATATCCTTCATGTTACTGCATGGGCACATCGCCGCCATCTTCTCACAGCAGGCCTTCATCTTCTCCTTGTCCTCCTCCGGCATGCCGTTAAAGAATCCCTGCATCATTGAACCAAACATCTTTTCCATTTCGTACCTCCTTAGGTTTTTTGTGCCGATTTAACTCTATAGACGAGAAGAAGCCCTCAAAAGATACACGGAAAAAATAATTTCTTGCTGGTTAATGACCGGGGAAATTGAATGCCATATCGATCAAGAACAACAGGTTCCCCCTGCCTTGCCCGCGGACGGAGTTTTCGGATCGACGAAGCAACCGCAGGAAGCGCTTTCCCGGTTCAGCATCCCGTTAATTACCGCCGCAGCGCATCCAACCCCGGCCTCAACGGACACGGCGCCGACTGGACAATTGAGACTACAGGCCCCGCATTCCATGCAGGCATCGCGTGTCCGGATCCGGACACGTTTTTCATCGATCGCCAGCACCCCATGGGGGCAGACCTCCAGGCACATACCGCAACCGGTGCATTTATCACTGTCAACCCTTAAGGTGACTACATCCTTCAAATAGATCAAATCCTTCATTTCATCCTCCTTAAAAAAAACGAGAGACCACAAACATGGCAAACCCGGAAAGACCGGCGCCGATTTCCAGAGGCAAGGCCCAGCGCATTTCCCGCTTCACCCCGGAAAGAGACGTATACGTGGAGGCGCCGGTGAAGTTCATGGCCAGATAGGCGGAAAGTGCCGGAATCATAAGCAGCCATGCTCCTCCGAGCAGGATCTCCCGCCAACTCCGGAGATCACCTCCCCATGCATAGAGCAGGGCGACGGCTACCGGCAGTCCGATGGAGATACCTTTTGTTGTAAAGGCCCGTCCCGGCAGATAGGGGAGCAGCAGGGGGGTCAAGACCGCGCCGGAAAAAATGGCGCATAAAAAAGCGATCATCGAAAATATACCGTCATGGGTCATACTTTGTACAAATCCCCCTGCCCCGCCGAGACCACCGATGAGCAGCAGGATGGGGATGATGATCATGGCGGGCTTCAGGACGGCGATTATCTCAATGGGAATGAGGACGGCGCGCTCCCGCAGAGGAAAGGCTTTCCGTCGCATTGCGGCTGTAGCCTTGAGGCCGGCGTCGAGATAGGCGGCGACATCCCGGGCGAGGATCGGTCCGTAATGGACCTTGAAGCCCGACTGTTTTCTGACCAGATGGGCGGCTACGCCGGGAGCGCCAAGTTGAGGCAGGATCAGATTGCGGTGCTTCACCACATCTTTCAAGCCGCTGGCCGTGATCCGGCGGATGAGTTCCTCCGTCCCGAAGGTTCCCTTACCGGCGGCACACCAGACGTTGATTCCATCCGTATCGAGGACGAGGATCCAGACATTCCGACCAGGCAGGGCCTCCCGGAGGCAGTCGAAGGTCATCTTGTAGTTGGCCGTAACGAGGACGGGTGAAGACTCATCGGGTGATCCGAGGGCGTAGAGGCCCGGATCGACGGCATAGTGCATCCTGCCGACTCCCCAGCGCGCCTTGATCGACCCCCATTGGTCGCACCATGTCAGTGCTGACGAAACCTGGGGAATCCTTCCCGAAGGACCTGCCACCGAACCGGTTACAAACGCCTGATCCAGACGGGGCGGGCTCAGCGGGATCTCGCTGCCCGAAGCCGCGCGGGCGGCAGGGGGCGCCATAGGTAGCAGGACCTGCTTGTTTGACGAATCATTTGCACATGCTTTCATTATCGATTTACCTCACATCATATTTCTCATGACCGGGCCGAGAAACTACCTGACCCGCCCGGCAAGATTGTCGGCTTTAATCAAAGTCAGACAGCAAACCGCGCCGTCTTGGTGATTACAATAACGGCTGTCTGCCTATGCCTTGACAGCGGCAACCTTGATGCTGGCGACGATGGACAGGCGCTTTTCTAGAGTTTGATCACTCCACCAACATCAGGCAGTATATGTTTTGCGTTTCCGTCTTTTCTTTCAGCGCCTGGATGGGAAGCCTGTTATTCCGCGCCGTCTGGTAAACATCGATCCCGCACGATTCCATAGAAGGCCGCGCCTTTTGCCCGAAATTGCAGGTGACTCCTTTTAGTTCTGCGCATTCCTTGCATAAACCGCAGGGGCCGGCGATATAGACAAAGGCCTTGTAATACCCTTCTTTGAAAATCTCCCCTTCCAGTTCGACCAGCGATGTCATCAATTTATGAGTATGTTTTCCGCGGTCGGGAGTTTTCGGCGCTTCGAGATGAAAGAGGATAGCCTGCCCGTAGCTGTCAAGGACCTTGCGCGTCTCTTCGGGCGTTGGCGTGTTCGGAGGGCAGCAGTGGCTCAAGCCGTAACCGGCACAACCGAACTGGCATTTCAATCGGACCCAGGACGCGGTAACCACGCTGGAGGGGAGAATCGGTTGGGCATGGGTGAATCCTATCGCCACTCCTTTTCCGCAATATTTCTTAAGATCGTCACTCGTCATATATCCACCTCATAATGTAGTTCCTTTGTCTGCCTATGCCTTGACGGCGGCAACCTTGATGCTGGCGATGGATGTTGCCAATTGGTCCGCCATTGCTTTCAGGGTTTCGCCATCGCCGATGGCCTCCTGCACCGCCGGATAATTGACCAGTTCCTGCATGGGGAACAGGGTCTCGGCGATGATTTGCACACCCCCAAAACCTGCTGCCGCGATCTTTTGCAGGTAGTCGTCTTTCCTCAGCGCCCCGGCAACACAGCCGGTGTAGGCGGCAACAGACTCTTGCAATGCCGCCGGCAGTTCTTTCAGCAAGACAATATCGGACACCATCAGACGGCCGCCCGGCTTGAGAACCCGGAAGGCCTCCCGGAAAACCCGTCCCTTATCCGGGGAAAGGTTGATGACGCAGTTGGAAATGACAATGTCCGCCGTGTTATCGGCTACGGGGAGATTTTCGATCTCCCCTAAGCGGAACTCTACGTTCTGATACCCGCCTTTTCGGGCGTTCGCCCGCGCCCGGTCGAGCATTTCGGAGGTCATATCCACACCGATGACCCGGCCCGCCGCCCCAACTTCCCTGGCAGCGAGGAAGCAATCGAAGCCCGCCCCTGCCCCCAGATCAACGACCGTTTCTCCCGCCCGCAGAGAGGCTAAAGCCACGGGATTTCCGCAGCCCAGACCAAGATTCGCCCCGTCGGGCACGGCCTGGAGGTCTTCGGGGCGGTAGCCGACGCCTAAACTGATATTTTTCACAAGGCTTTCACCACCGCAACACCCAGCAGACGGCAGACAGCATGTCCCCGCTTTCGTAGCAATATTGCCGTAACGGTCCCGCACGGCCTTCCTGATTTCTTCTGCTTTCATTTTCCTATTCCTCCTAAGTTGCCCATGATGGGGCCAAGAAATTCCCTGACCCGCTCGGCAAGATTGTCAGCCTTGATTAACGTCAAGCAGCAGACCTCGCCCTCTTTTTCCCAACTGATCAGGGCCAGCTTATCTCCGGCCTTAATGTTCCCTCGCTCCCGCAATTCCTTGGGGAGCACCATTTGCCCCCGCTCATCGACGCTGATCAGTGCTTCGATGCGGCAACAACTCGTAACCCCGCTTGCGGATACACAACAGGATTCCTTCTTCTGATCTGTTTTAACCATTTCTTTCACCTCAAGTTGATTATTCAGATGCATGCCATATAATCAGATTCATCAGTTGGATCAGAATATAATTAACGGCAAGAGTTTTGTCAAGGATCAAATGAGATATTTTTTTAAATAGACACTGCCGGGCTAAAATGTTAAATTTGTCTTCAAATGGTAAGGGGGGGTTTTATTTATGAAAAAGGCAATATGGATGATGATGGTTGTGCTGCTGGTGGCGGGTACCGCCTGGGCCAAGGATTTTACCCTGACTAAGAAGGCCGGTGATCTGACCGTTGATATTAAGATGGACAAGAATCCCCCCGTTGTCGGCAACAACAACATGGTAGTCGGCATCAAAGATGCGTCCGGCAAGGACGTAACGGACGCCAAGGTAGCAGTTGATTACGGGATGCCCGCCATGCCGGGGATGCCGGCGATGAACTACAAGGCAAACGCCATGCTCCACGGGAACACGTACCATGCCGTCATGAATCTTTCCATGTCGGGATCGTGGAACGTCACGGTGAAGATCAATCGCCAGGGAAAGGCGGTGTCCACGAAATTCAGCATCGACGCCCGGTAGGGTCGGAGTAAACGCAACAGCATTATAGTCAGACCGCGGTTTTTCAAGGGGTAAACTTGGAAAGGAGGGATTAGTGCCCATGACTTCCAGTATCAGACGGCTGATGATGGTCGTTCTCGCCTTTCTGTCCCTTCTGGCAACAGCTTGGGCAGCCGATGAGCTGGACCTGAAGCCCCTGATCGCCGAGGCCCTGAAGAACAACCGGGAGGTTCTTGCTGCCGAGGCGCGTGTGATTGCGGCGGGTACCGGATCCAGCAGGCAAAAGGGATGCCCGATCCCCTGCTCTCCGTGGGCTATCAGAATGAGGGACTTACCCAATAACGGTACGAAGACAGCCTGGATGCCCAGTGGATCTTATCCGCTTCCCAGACCTTTCCCTTCTTTGGAAAGCGGGGCCTGAAGGGCGAAGAAAAGATTGCCGCTTCCGCCGCCTTCCTCATCGATTCCGAGGCCCAGTTAAAGGGTGTCAAGCCCCTGAAGGGACCGGGACGTTAGATTGACCTATCCTAAATATTCTCGATATTCACGCATAATGACCTTATAGATGGTCATGTAAGATAGTCATCAGGGAGGGTCCAATGAACACATCAACGGTCAGCATTGCCGAAGGGAAAAAAGGTTTCAGCCGTCTCATCCAGGATACCCAGGATAAGCAGGAAAGTATCATCGTGACACGACGGGGACAACCAGTGGCCGTTATCGTCCCTTATGAGGAATACAATCGGACCATGAGAATGGACGGCTACCGGAAAATAATGGAAGTCCGTGAAATGTATATAAAAACAGGGATAAACGCCAGCGAGATTTATGAGGAATCCCGGAAGCAGTTGGAGGAAAGAAAATGAATCGGGTCGTCCTTGATGCCAGCGTGGTCCTCAAGTGGTATCTTCCCGATGAGTTATACGGTAAAAAAGCCCTCGATTTATTGGAAAAATTCATACTCGGGACGTTGGATATTGTGGCGCCGACGCTGCTGGAGTACGAACTCCTGAATGCGCTGATAATGGCGGGGAAGCGGGGACGTCTCGATGCAGGCGCAGTCATGACCGCTCTCGAAGGGTTTAAATCCCTGAGGATTTCCCTTCTTGGCCCGGCGGGGCATTACGACAGAATTATCCACTATTGCCATGCCTATACCCGTTCTGCCCACGATGGCAGTTATCTTGCCCTAGCCGAACGGGAAAGTCGTGAACTCGTCACTGCGGATGAAAGACTGTTCAACAGCGTGAAGGCCGAGCTGAACTGGGTGCGGTGGATCGGGGATCTGTCTTAGTAAAGCAGTATTTTTTCTATCACCAAACTACGGCATCAATCGCATTTATTCGAGCCTCATTTATGCAATCTTTCTTACGCAGTGTTTTAAGGCTGCCGAATGGAGAGGGAAAATGAAAATACTCTTTGCCGCCCATGAAAATGCCTGGGGTGGATTCCTCGGGTTGCTAAAAAACGGGCTTCCTCAGCATGAATTTGCTGCCAGCGGACGATTTGGATTCGAGACCTTAAAAGGATTTGATGTATTGATTCCCACCATGAGCGCCGTGAACAGGGAGCATCTTGCCGGCAGCGATCGGCTGCGGCTAATTCAGCAGTGCGGCGCCGGTCTGGAGGCTGTTGACCTGCAAGCCGCCGCGGAAATGAACATCCGGGTCGCCAACGTCCCCACCGATATATCCGGCAATGCCGATTCCGTGGCCGAGTTGGGCATCTACATGATGATCGGCTTATCAAGAGATCCCCGAAAAATGGCATTATGTCTTGCCAACAGACAGATGGGGGTTCCTCAGGGGCGCGCCCTGAGTGGGAAAACAGTGGGCATTATCGGCCTTGGCGGTATCGGCCGTGCCCTGGCAAGACGTCTCAAAGCATTTGACGTTCACTTAATCGGCATCAAACGCCAAGATCCTCAAAAGGCTAAAGCGGAACTCGGTTTGGAGTGGGTCGGAACCCCGGAAGATATGAAAGAACTTCTTGGCAGGTCCGACTATGTCGTCCTCTGTCTTCCCCTGACAACCGAAAGCAGGAATATGATGGAGCGGCATACTTTTGACATGATGAAAGGAGATTCAATTCTGATCAATCTTTCCAGAGGGGGACTGGTTGACCGGGGCGCCTTGGAGGATGCCCTGACCGCAGGGAAGATCGGCGGCGCCGGCCTGGATGTATTTTGGGAAGAACCGCCCGATCCCGATGATCCCATATTCAGATACAATGTAATGGCGACCCCGCACATTGGCGGTGTAACGGACGTCTCCATACGAGGTATCGTTAGGGCGGTAACTGAAAATATCAGGAGATTGGAAACGGGCCAGGACCTCCTTTATTTAAAAGCGTAAAGTGCTTTCGATAAAATATCCTCCTGTTATTCACAAAAAGGCCAGACATATAAATATGAACGGTGTCGGCTTGTTACCGTTAATGTTTCAGATTGAATCTTTTGTTGCTGTAGTGTATTGTAGTACAGGAGGTGCCCTATGAGAAGTGTTCTATCTGTTAGTTTGCCGGAGAAAATGGCTGCTGAACTGGACATCATTGCCAAGGAAACAGGAAGGAATAAAAGCGACATTGTGAAAGAGTCCTTGGGGGAATTTTTGTGGGAGAAGAGATTCATCCGAATGAAGAAACGTCTGAGCCCCAAAGCTAAAGCAGCGGGCTTTGTTACGGATGACGATGTTTTCAAGGAAATATCGTGAGGGCGGTATTTGATACAAATGTTCTTATTGCCGCCTTTCTTACGGAAGGGCTTTGTTTCAGCCTTCTGATTCGCGCTCGTAAGCAGGCATTTAAGCATGTTTTCGTTAAATGTGTCTTTCAATCGAAAAGAAATACTTTTCCCGATAGTAATGTGGTGCACCTTTGTAGGTGGCTTTTGCCAATTCATCGAATGATATAGCCATAATATTCTATAAATCAATTTTCCTTTCATCGATTAAAATCCTATAATTATCATTCCCAAAAGACCTCACAAGCAAAGAATATGGAGGTGAGCCATGACCACAAAAGAAGCGATAACTCTGTTCAAATATTATCTTCAATCAAACCATAAACGAAGGACTATAGAGAGCTATAGCCACCTGCTGGAAAGGTTTGGATCGATTCATGCTCAGAGAGAATTAGATGCCATCGCTCCCGATGAAATTTTCCATTTTCTGGAAAGCATGACGAAGAACCTTGCCAAATCAACACGAAGACTCCGATATGCCCAGTTGAAAGCCTTTTACAATTTCATTATCGACCGATGTTCCCTAAACATGAGAAATTCCTGTAATGCATCGTTGCTGAGTAAGTCATTCAAGGCACCGAAACAGATTCCCCGCAAGATTCTCGACCGGGAAACTGTGGATGAAATGATCTACAATACGAAAAGATTGCAGGACCGGTTGATATTGGAGCTTCAGGCGCGCTGCGGGTTGCGGATTGGTGAGTTGCTGAAGATCAAGATGGCGGATGTTTCAGACAGAACGATTACCCTGTGGGAGCCCAAATCTGGCAAAGAGGCGGAAAGAGCATATATGCCTGAGAACGTATCAAGAAAATTGGCAGAATACATCAAGGATAAAGCCCTTCAAGGGGAAGACCGAGTATTTCCAATATGCTATTCGACGGTAAGATCTCTTGTCAAAGGATTGGGTGCCAAAGTGAAAGTCTATGTTTCACCCCATGATCTCCGTAGATATTCAGCGACTTATGCCAGCAGAAACGGTGTCCCTCTTGAAGTAGTATCGAAAGTAATCTTGAGACATCAGGACTTGAATGACGACCCAGATCTATCTCGGCAAGATCAGTGATTCAGAGGCGATCCGCTGGATGGACAATCTTCACGGAAAATGGGACCGTTCAACATAACCAATTGGAACGTTGAGGTCTTTGGGGTTCATAAATTGTTGTCAGACCATCCGTAAGGTGTTATCCTAAGGCCAAATATGCGTTTTTCAACCAGAAAACATTGGACATGCTTTCAGGAAAGATCTGAAGAGTTCAAACGGTATTGATTGATCAGGTGATTTCTCTTGACAGATATGTCTATTTTTCTTAGGCTTTTCACATATAGTTTTGTGAGGAAGAGATTATGAGAGCCGTAAAACGTAAAGTAACGGATATGACGGTGGATGAACTTAAGGGTATCATCCATGAAGCGATCTCCGAAGATATGGAAGTTTGGCGGGAAACCTTCGAGATCATGGCGGATGGCACGCTGATGGGACAGATCCGGCAGGCAGATCTGGACAGGGCAGCCGGTAAGAAAGGTGCCTTTGTTGCCTGGGATGATCTGAAAAATGCATAAGATTCTTTTTCATCGAAACGCCGTCAAATTCTACCGGAAGGCTGACGACGCCTTGAAGGAAAGGATCGCGGATGCCATTGATGTCATTGCCAAAAATCCCCACCTTGATAGCCATATCAAGAAGTTGAAGGGGGACCTCAAGCACATGCATCGTTTCCGAATGGGTGATCTACGTATCATCTACGAGATCGATAATGCGCAAGAGACTGTGTGGATCAAGACCATTGAATGGAGAGGCTCTGCCTATAAATGAAAGACTCACCCGATTGATGCAACTTACGGGTTGAAGCATACGGGGGCTTGGCGGATCATTTTATCACCTTGATGACTGCGGAAGCCTTCCTGTACTCAATGATTGACGAATTTCGAGAACAATGCAAGAGTTCGAACGGAATTCTTGAATTGCTGTGGCCATTGCAGGGAGGGAGCACCTTCTCAACCGGATGTGGAAATAGAATCCCTCTCTGACCTACCGTTCCTTAAGGGTTTTTGACCGGAGGAAATTGAGATATGTTGTGGTAAGAAACAAAATGGCCATCATCAGATGTCAAGAAAATCAAGGAGGGAATTATGACTCAGACGGTAGTGAAGAAGCTTGACAGTGGCGACCTTTTTCCAAAAATGGAATTTAAGATTACCAACGGCACAACATTGACGCTACCCGAGAAGAATGATGGAATCTGGTGTGTCCTGCTGGTCTACCGAGGGCGCTGGTGACCATTTTGCCATCAGCAGTTAGCTGATTTTCAAGAACGTCTTAATGAATTTAGTCAAAAAGGTATCAAGATCATTGGAGCCTCTGTTGACAACCTGGAAGATGCGCAAAAGATGGTTGACCGACATAAACTGAACTTCTCATTGGCGTACGGCATGGATGCAAAAGAATTTGCTGGTATGACCGGGGCCTTTTTCGCTGATAAGAAGGGGTTTATCCATGCAACAGCCTTCATCATCAGACCGGATGGCAACATTGATGACGCCGTTTATAGTACTGGACCGATTGGCCGCTTAACGGCAGCAGACACATTAATGTTGATTGATTATCGTATGAAAGCAGAATCGCAAAGCAAATCATGAGTGATGCTGTCACCAGTGACGTTCTTTCATGTCGATCTGACATGCGGATGGGTAGCTGAAGAATCACCGAAATGCCAGGATGAAAAGGATATCTTCTTTTATACATCTTTCGGAGGCGGCAATATTTGGGTGATGAGCATCCATGTAAGGATAACCCATAAGACAGTGAAAAGTATTAGGCTCATGGTTGCAGCGATTTCGGCGGGGTCCTTCCTGAAAGCGGTGAATAGAATATTTTTATTAACATGGTAGATTTCGAATGCAAATCGTGATAATTGAGATGTGAAAAAAAGCATATGAATAAGATCCATCCCGTTTAATCATTCGTGAGGGACGCATGGAATCGCCAATAATTACCCCGTATCTTTTGAAGAAGGTCGGGGTTTTTTGTTGCAGGCAAGGAAGATACGGGGAACTTTCCTGGCGGCGTCTTGAATTTAGTTGGCGGCTCTGTCCAAACGATTCTAAAATCATTTAACTTTTCATTGGAGATGATGGGCCAAGGATTGATATGAAATTTGTGATCTTCCCTACAGAAAAAGAAGCAGAGGAATATCGGGTACGGCTACAAGCGCATCACGACGCTGGGCTAAATCAGGACAAGACAAGGCCCAAAATAATTGATTGCGTCGTCAAAACGTGGCGGGGGGAATACGCACTGTCACTCCTGGACAGCACATGGCCGGACGCGGGCAACGGGATTATTGCAGATAACATCGAAGATCCAAGGACGAAATTCCTGGAAGAAATTGTGAAGTATTTCGAGGCTACTGCTGCTGGTGGTCCAATTGATTCAGTTGCAACGTCAGCATGTATTGGGGCATACATTCAGCTATGTAGTTTGACCATTAATGAGCCAATAGATAAGCATATTACATCGACCGAGACCGGAGCGTTGTTCAAGATTCACCTCCCCGCTAATCCCGAGAGCCTTCTGTCTCAGTTGATTCAGCCACTCATAATGCAACGCGATCCATCGGCACTTTGCCTATTACTCGACACTCTCAATCGCTATCTTCGAGACTCAACTATACATTATTACGTGAAGTTGAGCCTCCTCAATGTTGAAAATCGGATTTTGCGCTGGTCAGTGATTGCCGATCTGCCAGTTGAATCATTGGACCGTGGTATATCTTTCTGCAATATTCGGCGTGCTCTAGTATTAGAAATTATCGAAAATCCGCTGAATTATTTCGCCGACCAAGATTGGCAAGGAATGGCCCAATTCTAATCGCCTTGCACCGTCTTTACGTAGATACAGAGCGCGATCTATATCTACGTATGGGTATGCTCAGCGCTGTTATGCCGTTTTTTGATGATGTATTGAATGCAATCCGAAGGCAAAGCGTGATCCTCACCGGCGCGTTCCATTCAGCAGTTGTCGCTAATCATCGCGCTATGCTGGCCACAGCAGAAGCCATGCGCGAGAAAATCGACTCATACAGGGACGCACTTGACGCGACACAATTAGAGGAATTGGATCGGGCGATTGAATATGCAGGAGATCCAAATGACGGGGACGTCCGGGGCGTCATTATACAATTGGCGAATGCCTCGTTCCGCGGCATAGATCCACGGGAACTTTATACTGAAATCCAGTTCGTCCTCCCGTTTGGGATGCACGATAAATTGGCAGAGGAGAATAGATCCATTAGCTTTCCTAATGGATCTCATTTCCAAATCCTATTTATGAGAATCAAATCGAGTTACGAAGACCCGATGATAGTCTATTTAGCGAATATCGGGGGTGAAAGGATTAATGGGTTGCCAAGCGATTTCTTGTCTGATGTAAACCCAGACACAAAGACGGGGTCCACCCTTGTGCTAATCCAACTCGACGGGTGCGCCACGCTGGATTTTGACGTGACAGGCGATGGGGTTATTGAAGAGAAACCCCTTGAAGACGAGAAAGCTGTCAGAGGAGGTCTTTACTTTCCTCACAAGGAATTAGCAGTAAGTCTCTTACGGGCTCTCTACCGAGAAGCGCCTCCCGAATTCCCGATTGAGTGCAAATTGGAACATCTTAACATCGACGCTTTCAGTAATTTGATCGTCGACTATCGGCGAAAAGAATACAGAAAGCTAATCATGCACCGAAAAGCATATCTCTTGACGAGCAGGGATGCGCTGCTTCGGGCTCACAGCAGGTATAGTGATCAGATCGGTGAATTGTACCGCCGCGATAAACAGGTGAGCATCAAAGCGTTGGTCGATAATTTCGTCATAAGGACAAATGAGTCGTTTCGGGACTTTGTTTATAAAGTAGTCGAGTTAACCGTGAAAGAGTATGTAGAGTGGCATTCATGTTGGGAGTACCTCTGGGAAGGAGACCCAAAATATCCGAAGTTGGAGCCACACGCTCATCCACTCATAAATTCCTATTTAAGAACAGTTTTGGAGATGAAAGGTATCAGGGTATCGCGAGAGGTGCGAGTGGCCAACGGCGCAGTCGATTTCTTCTGCTCGTGCACCACGAAGCGAGACGATGTGCTGAAGGTCTGCATTGAAGTGAAGAATGCTCACGGCGAAGGATTGGAGAGCGGAATCTCAAAGCAACTGCCTGCCTATATGGACGCAGAGCAGACGCGTCATGGGATCTATCTCGTATTATGGTACAAAGGCGCAGATTGGCAACAACCTAAAAAGTTTAGCTCAATTGACGAAATGAACGCAAAGCTCGAAGCAACTAAGCCGGATAAGAACTACTGTATTGATGTGATATCTGTGAATTGCTCGAAGCCTATACAACCATCGAAAATGTAGCTTGAAAGAAAATAGATCGACTTTCCCTATCAATCTTTCTTTCCATAATGCGCATCATTGTAAATCAAGATAGATTGAGGACTTGTAGATACTGTTCTTGTCAAGCGAGAACTTGATTAAAGTTTGGGTCATATTTTTTCCCGGATTTTAGGACTCCAAAGATAACGTGAACCAGTTTCCGCATAATCGCACAGACGATAACTTTTCCATTTTTACCTTTATCTTTTAGGTGTTTATAAAAAGCGATCATTACAGGATTGCATTGAATAGAAACCAATGCTGGCATGTAAAGGGCTTTTCTGAGCCGCGCATGTCCGATTTTGGATAACCTGGGTTTTCCCTTAATCGATGATCCTGAGAGCTTTTCCCGCGGTGCGAGTCCGATGAAGGCTACTATTTCACGAACATGGTTGAATTTTTCCAGATCATCTAATTCTGCCAGGAGTCGAGGGATAGTTGCCTTGCCCAGAGAAGGGATAGAATTCAGCAATTCCTCCTTCTCTTTGAGATGTGGATTTTGTCCTATCAAGTCGGCAATTTGTCGCCTGATTTTTGCAATTTCCTGATCCAGATAAACGATATGATCTTTGATAAAAAAAGTTACAGATTCATGCGCCGTGCCGATACGATTCTTCTCCTGGGTGCGCATATCGATCAAGCTATCAACCCGTCTGACCAGGGCTTTCAAGGATCTAATCTCCGGTAAAGGCGGAATCCATTCCCTCGGCTTCATAGCCAGACAGAACCGGGCAATCAGGGCGGCATCCATCTTATCCGTCTTGGTACGAATCAGCTCACTCTGAGCAAACCCCTTGATACGGGCGGGGTTGACAACACTTACCATGTGACCGGCTTCATGAAGATAAACCGCTAAATCCTCTCCATAACTGCCAGTCGCTTCCATGCAGACGTGAACCTTTTCAACCCCCTGTCTCTCAAGCCAGAGCGTCAGTGTCTCAAAACCTTCCGCTGAGTTTTTGCAGGTCTTATGTTTGGTCTTCCCATCGACAAGAAGTGCAGCATCGAATTTCTGTTTCGCGATATCTATCCCAAGAACAACTGATAAGGACATAACAAACCACCTCTCCTAATGATAACTACAATCTTCAGTAAAAAAGCTTCGTTCGAATCAATCTTGCAAGTGCAAACTCATTCCCTTTTGAGAAGGTTTATGATACCGTTCGAGTTACTGAACAAAGCAGTGGGGGGAGGATCTACTCTACAAACCATGCTCATGGGCATTAGATGAACTACAGATTCGCTCCTCCCATTTTACCCCAGACCGCATACTAGCTTAGCTCATAACATTCATTGATCCATAAGAACACAAGATGAAAGAGATGAAAGTTAATGACCGCTGAAATGGAGTAGGGGGAAGATCTGTTGCACAATCTAGCGACTGGCTGCGCAGCCGAAAATGAAGATGAATTCAACATGATGATCAAAATAGCTGTGTCACCGACAATGGCAGTTTTTTAAGCGGCGCGGAAAAAAGTTCGATGCATCGACCCTACTTAACAATTTGAATTAATTGCTTAATAAACCGACCACTTTTATGTTTTCATGTTTTAAATGACGGATGGCCCCCCCCGGATCAATGTCATAATCATTGCCGGATAGAGAATAAAAAAGGAGGAAGAATATGGATTATCAAGCCCTTTTGAAGAACAGACGCGCCATTCGTGATTTTCAGGACCGGGAAGTTCCCCTGTCCGTGCTGAAAGAGATGCTTCAGGAGACCTGCCTGGCCCCGACGGCGAGCAACGGCCAGCCCTGCCAGTTTATCATTATCCGGGACCGGGGATTCATGAAAAGACTCTCCACGGAAAGCAAGAACAACTTCCTTGCCGATGTTGCCAAGAATCCCGTCTCGCCGCTGAAAAAATATGAGGCCATGCTGAAGGATGAGCAATTCAATATCTTCTATAACGCCCCCTGTGTGGTTTATTTTATCGGTCCCAAAGGCGTCGGCTCACTGGATGTCGATACGGGATTGACGGCGGCGTATTTCATGTTTGCCGCTACGGCGCGGGGCTTGGGGACCTGCTGGATCGGTATGGGGACCCCTGTCCGCACTCCCGAAGTCCTGAAGGAAATGGGAATTCCTGGGGACTGTGAAATCGTCGCGCCGATCATCGTCGGCTACCCGACGGAGGTCCCGGCCGCCTCGGAACGGCATGACCCGGTAATCCTGAAGGTCATATAAGCGGAAGCTGACGAAAAGTACAAAAGTAGTCCGGAGCCCAGACAACCATGATCGCCAGAATTATTGACTTCAGTGCCCGGAACAAGTTCCTCATCTTATGGTGCCGGTTACCGTGGGTACGCATTATTATTGATCATATATAGCGCTTAAGTAATATGAAAGGAGAAAATGATGGAGTGGAAGGCCGGGTAGGACATTGGCGTCGATTTTATCGATAAGCAACACAGGCAACTTGTAGAGATAATTTCCCGGCTGGAAGCGTCATTGGCAACGGATGCTGAAAACAGGGAGATGGGCCGGAAGATCAGGAGATAAATATGGTGTCCCCAGAATGAACCTTTGGGGTTCATGACTTTTGTTATTAAACGGAGGCTGATTATTCCTAACTACAGTAAATATCTGGAAAAAATTAAAGCAGGGCAAAAGGGGTTGAATCCTTTTATGGATTTCATTGGCATTGAGCCTGTCGAATTAAAAGAAGGTTATGCTCAGTTTCGTATGCCTGTCCGTCCTGAATATTTACAGGGTGCAGGCAAAATGCAGGGTGGCTTGATCGTTGCGCTGGCGGATGAAGCCATTGCCCACGCCATGGTTTCCACATTGACCCCCGATGAAGGATTGACCACGATTGAACTCAAAAGCAACTTTCTGGCAGCGGTAAGTTCGGGAGAGCTTATTGCTACAGCAAGCGTGTTTAAAAAGGGCAGCAGTCTGGTTATCGGAGATTGTTTGGTCACAGATGATAAAGGAAAGAATATCTGCCGTGTCTCAGCGACGTTTCTCTTGTTAAAAGGTAAGGAAAAGAAGGTTACATAAAAGAGGTTCATCCTGTTGATACGTATAGCTTCCTCTTGTTCTGGTGGAAGTACAGGTGCCTATTCTCTATCAAGTTCCTTGCGAATGGCTACGCCGAGCTTCTCGATTACATAGGGCTTCTTTACGTATTCACCCGCTCCGAGTGCTTGGGCTGTTCCGACCCGATCGGTCTTGGCGAAGCCGCTGACGATTATCGCCTTCTGCTGCGGATGAATTTCCAGTATCCGGCGGTATGTTTCCAGACCGTCGATGCCGGGATCCATGATCATGTCCAAGACGATCAGATCTGGCTTGTTTGCTCTAAGATATTCCACGGCAACCTCGCCACTCGCTACCGTTGTCACCCGGTAATTCAGGTCCTCCAGAATTGCGGCAGCCAGCAAACGTTGCTCCTTTATATCATCCACAACCAGAATGATTTCTCCCCGACCGTTGTATGTACCATGAGACAGACCCTGATCCACTTTTGACAAGGCATCTCGTACCACCGGAAAATATAGGGTAAATGTACTGCCCTTATTCTCCTCACTGCTCACATCTATATACCCGCCGTGGTCCTTTATGGTTCCCCAGACCACCGCCAGACCGAGGCCTGTTCCGCTCCGCCGCCCCATGACTTTCTTCGTGTAAAACGGCTCAAAGATCCGTCCCAGATCTATTTGTGAAATCCCCGAACCCGTATCCGATATCGTCAAAACCACGTACTCCCCTTCCTGCGTGTTTTCGTAGCCCGGGATTGGTGCGTCCACATAGCGACTCTCTGTTGTGACTGTGACCTCACCAACGCCTTGTATCGACTCCGCGGCATTCGACAGCAGATTCATGATCGTCTTGAAGAGATGAACGGGCGATCCCTTGATGTTGAACAGATCTGTCTCCAATTGACTCCGAAACAAAACGTCGGGGTGCTGAAGTTTAACGAGTTCGAATTCAGGCGCCTTGAGGAAATCGGTCACGATCCGGTTGAGGTTTACCGTTTCCGATACCGAAACACCCCGGCGGGCCATGGTAAGCAGATCCTGGATGATGGCCGCCGCCCTTTCACTTCCCTGTAGAATGTTCTTGGCGTATTTGCCGGAGCGACTTCCCTCCGGTAATTCTCGCAAAAGTAATTCGGAATATCCAACCATAACGCCTAATACATTATTCAGATCATGAGCCACACCACCAGCCAGCACCCCCAAAGATTCCATCTTCTCTGAACGCTGCAGGCGTTCCTCCATTTTCTTACGATCGGTGTTGTTGCGAATACACTCGATAGCGGCGATGATCTCGCCCCCGGAATCCCTCAGTACGGATGCAGTTGCGGACAAATGGACATTCCCGGGCGCCAGCGCCGGCGTGTAGGCTTCTCCGATAATAATATCGCCCGTTCTCTGAATGGACGTATATGACTTCTCTTTTTCCAGATCCGGATGAAGGGCAAAATCGATGAGAATGGGCCTCCTCTCCCCGTAGAAAGGATGTGCGTACTCATAATTGCCCTTGCCCAGCATCTCTTCCGATCTGACCCCGGTCATGGATTCGATGGCGCGGTTCCAGACCATCACCTTACCAGCCCTGTCAATTACCAGGGTCGCGTCCGGAAGAAATTCAATGATGTCCGCCAGTCTCCTCTGGGTTTCTCTTAGCGTCTCCTCGGCCTGCCGACGCGCGGTGATGTTCCGGCTCACAGCAAGTATCGCTGTAGGCCTGTAGTCCTTGCCGCGCAGAAAGGATAAGCTGGTCTCCAACCAGACGGTAGCCCCGTTCTTCTTGTATTCTTCAAGCTCCATGACACGGATTCTATCGGGACATGCCGTTCCGCTGACTTCCAATTTCATCTCTTCTTCAAAGACCGCAAGAACGATCTGCAAAGATTCAGGAGTCATAATCTGGTCAAGGGTCTGCTCCATGGCTTCTGCAACTGTGAATCCAAGGACACGCATGATAGACGGGCTGATATAGGTAAAGCGCAGATCCGTATCCATGACCGATATGACGTCGGCCATGTTTTCCGCCATCAAACGGTATTTTCCCTCACTCTCACGCAGCGCATCCTCCGCCTGCTTTCTATCAGTGATTTCTTCTGCCACTCCTTCCAGCCACAGTTTAGCAGGAACAAGTCTAGTACCATGTAACTTTTACAAGTTCGGATAAAGACGCTTCAGTTTGATCCGAGCGTCCGATGTCGTAAATTGCCAGACAATATTTTTCGTGCTGTTATTTCGTTCTCTTTCCCATGCAGCC
>Ga0172379_10002312_pt1 | contig 34114 bp, 30 predicted proteins | sample GrowelOW334metaG_FD_119756 | JGI IMG/M metagenome (GOLD analysis project Ga0172379, IMG submission 119756) | Groundwater microbial communities from an aquifer near a municipal landfill in Southern Ontario, Canada - Groundwater well OW334 metaG | ecosystem: Environmental > Aquatic > Deep... | reverse complement strand
TTGCTGGATCTTTTGGCGGATATGTTTTGGCAAGTCGGACCGACTGTGGTGCAGATTATTCTCACAGCAGCTATTTTGTTTTTTGTCGATTGGCGTTTTGGAATAATCTTTTTGCTTTGCGTCCCGATTTTTGTGGTAGTTACCAGAAAGTTGAACAAGGAAATTTCTCCGCTTCGAAAAAAACGGCACGATGACTATGAGATGGCTTCAGGAAAAATGGCGCAAGCGATTATCAATATCAATACCGTGAAATCTTTTGTCCAAGAAACTCGCGAAGCGCGAGAATTCGGAGGAATTACCGGAAAAATAAAAAGGAATTTTATTTTCGAATCTTTCAAAATGCTCCGATATAATTTGGGAAGAAACTTGGTGATTGATCTGGGAAGAATCGCGATGGTAATCCTTGGAATTTATCTGGTTTGGAAAGGCGGAATAAGCGTCGGAACTTTGGTTTTTGTCATCACTATTTCGGAAAAAGCTTTGTTGTCTTTGTATCGCATTTCTCGGCTTTATGATCGCATTATGGACAGTAGTGAAGCGATTGAACGGTTGAGCGATCTTCACAAAGAAAAAAGCGGAATAAAAAATCCGAAAAACGGATTGAAACCAAAATCAGTTGTCGGGCAGATTGAATTTCAGAGTACTAGTTTTCATTATAACGAAAATAAAAATGATGCGCTGGCAAATATTAATTTGAAAATAAATGCCGGATGCGTGACAGCGTTGGTCGGGCCGTCAGGCGGAGGAAAAACTACTTTGGCGCGGATGATTTATCGCCACTATGACCCGCAAAAAGGCAAAGTACTTCTGGACGGAAAAAATTTGAAAAATTATGATCTCTATGCTTTCCGAAAATTTATTTCTATCGTTCCTCAGGAAGTGGAAATTTTTAATTCCAGTGTCAAGGAAAATATTGCCTATGCCAAACCCGGCGCTAGTTTTCAAGAGGTGAAAGCGGCGGCGAAAATTGCCAATGCGGAAGAGTTTATTGAAAAATTGAGTGGAGGATATAACACAATCGTTGGCGAGCGGGGAATAAAATTGTCTGGTGGACAAAGACAGAGAGTGGGCATTGCGCGGGCGATTCTAGCCAATCCAAGAATTTTGATTTTTGACGAAGCGACTAGCAGTTTGGATTCATATTCTGAAAGATTGATTCAGGAAGCGATGCAAAAAGTGAGCCAGGGAAGAACCGTGGTGATTATCGCCCATCGTTTGAGCACCATCCGGCGGGCTGACAAAATTGTGGTTTTGGAAAAAGGAAAAGTGGTGGAAGAAGGCAATCATTATCAATTGGCGTCCAACAAAGGCGGACTGTACGCCAAACTTTTGAGTTTGCAGGAGATGGGAGATGTGGATTGACATTTTCACAATCTTGTGCTATACTCTTATGTTAGTATAATTTAGCTTAATTTCAAGCTAAATTATAGTTATTTTACAACAATTTTTTGGAGGGCATAAAAATGCTTGGATTTATTAGGAAAAATACTGTTTCTGGTTCTATAGGCAGGTTATTAAATTATGCAGTTGGAAGCACGACTTTAGGTGTTGCGGTTTGGATATTCAAATTCCCACCTACAAATGATCCTCACGCGTTAGCGATGGTTTCAGGTATAATCTTGCTTACGGTCGAGTTTATTTTTTTTGTAAGTTGCGAAAATATTGCAAAAGATTATGAAAGTGAAATAAAAAATCAAAAAAAATTTCTGGAGACGGATAGGAATGACTACCAAAAAATTCTAAGTATACTTGAATTATCTGATAATGGGCTTGCAAAATTGGTAACAGAAAAAGCTTATTCAGATTTAGAAAATACCTTATCAAATGAAGAAATATGTTTGCAGGATGTGGTTTGTGTCGATGTTTCATTTGAAAGACCGAAAATTTCTTTTGAAATAGCTCTTATAAGAAAGACCATAGAGGGTGAACGTGATGATTTAAAAAGTAGGATTGAAGCTTTGAAAAAGGAGGAAATAAAAAAACCCAAATCCTACGTGTTTTTTGAGAAACTATTTTCTCCAAAAAAAGAAGTTGCAGTTTGCTGAATTTATCAAACTTAGCAAATAAAAGGTGTCCGATGATTTTATCACGGATGCCTTTTTTAATTTCAGTATATAATTATCCAATTTTACACATTCTCTAATTCGCACGAATTAGAGAATGTGGAAGAATGTGGTATAATTTTATAAGGAAAAAAAGCTATTTATTTGGGCATAACTATTATAATTAAAAAATCAAAAAATATGGAAGAAATTAAAGATTTGGAAAAAATAATGAAAGCATTGGCTAATCGTCGGCGGCTGGCAATTTTGCAGTTTCTCAAGAAACAAAAGCTAGCCAGCGTTTCGCAGGTGGCGCGCAAAATAAAGCTCTCAGTCAAATCTACTTCCAAGCATTTGAGTATTTTGGCAACTGTGAATATTATTGAAAGGGAACAAAGGAGTTTGAATGTTTATTATTCTTTAGCCTCGTATCAGAAATCTGTAGGAAAGTGTATTATTTCACTGATCTAACTAGTATTTAAAAATATTATTCTATTTTTACGGTTTTGCGGCATCCACTTTTTGTGTCAGTAACTCTTTACATCTATTCTCTAATTCGCACGAATTAGAGAATAAGGATGGATGTAATAACTAGATGTAATAAAAAAGTGAAGGTGGTTTGTATTAAAAAATGGGAATAGAGAATAGTAATGAGGTTATTTATTAATTATGAAAAATTCGGATTTTGAACTGGAAAAAAAGATGTTGGAAAAAGGGTTTGATTTTGTGATTGGGATTGATGAAGCGGGGCGTGGTCCTTTGGCTGGGCCGGTTGTAGCGGCCGCAGCAATATTTAAAAAATCCGAAATTCTAATCCGCCAGCTGGCGGAGAAATCCGAAACTCAGCCCAAGGCTGATCCGCCTTTGGCGGAAAATCTCAATGACCAAAATCCAAACGATAAAAGTTGGAATTTAGTCAGAGATTCGAAAAAGTTGTCCGCTAAACGGAGAGAAAAAGTTTTTGATTTTATTCTGGAAAATTTTCATGTGGGTGTGGGAATTTGCGATCACGAAACCATTGATCGGATAAATATTTTGGAAGCCAGTTTTTTGGCGATGAAGAAAGCGGTCAACGATTTGCTCCGCAAATCCAAATCCCAAATCCCAAATCCTAATTTCCAAATAAATCCCAAATCCCAAATTTCAATTTCTCAAAAAAAATTAATTATTTTAGTGGACGGGAATAAAAAAATTCCGCATTTCTCGATGGAGCAATTGGTAGTGGTGGGAGGAGACAAGATTGTGAAATCCATTTCCGCAGCGTCCATTATCGCCAAAGTGACACGGGACAGAATAATGATGGAGCTGCACGAAAAGTATCCACAATACGGTTTTGACAAACACAAAGGGTATGGTACCAAGTTTCACATGGAAATGATTTTTGAGCACGGACCTTGCGAAATTCATCGAAAAAGTTTTGAACCAATGCCGTCCCTTGCCAAAAGGAAAAAAAGATGATATACTGAAGACGTTTTAGTTAATAATTTTTATTGAAAATCCAAGAGCGAAACTTATTTTTTCAGCCCAAGGCTGATCCGCCTTTGGCGGAGAGTTTTGAGATTTGATTTTTTATTTTGAAACATGTCAGTACCAAAACAGCACCACACAAAAACTCGAAGAGACCGAAGGAGAAAATTACACGCCCTCAAAACAATAAGCGTGCAAAAATGCCCTAAATGCGGAAAAGTGAAAAAAGCGCATCAAGTTTGCCAAGCTTGCGGATTCTATAAAGGCAAAGAAGTCTTTAATACTCTCAAAAAAACTAAAAAGAAGAAATAACAAACATGGCCAATAGGCACCTTCAAAGATCAATCGCAATGCAATCCCTTTTTGAATGGGATTTTCAAGGATGTCATAATGACAAATCCGGTGAAATAATTGCGCGCAACGTGAAAGAATTTGCTCCCGGAATGGACGACTATTCTTTTGTCACTTCTTTGGTGGATGGAACCATGAAAAACAAGAAAAGTATTGACGAATTGATTGGGAAATGCGCTCCTGAATGGCCGTTGGATCAAGTGACGGCTATTGATCGGAATATTTTGCGTTTGGGAATTTATGAATTGATGTATGGAAATTATGGAGAAGTGCCTCCCAAGGTTTCCATCAATGAAGCTATTGAATTGGCTAAAACTTTCGGTGGAGAAAGTTCCGCGCGATTCGTGAATGGAGTTTTGGGAACGATCTATCGCGAAATGGGCGAACCGATGAAAGATGATGAATCGGAAAAACACAAGGAGAAGAAAGAAAAACCCCCCGAAAAGTCTAAAGACCTCGGGGCAAGCCCAGAAAAGGCTGACAATCCTAAAGCAAAAGAAAAAAAAGAAAAAAGTAAAAAATAATTTTTAAAAATCCAAATTTCAAAATCCAAAGTGCTCCAAATAAAATCTAAAACCTAAAAATTTAATTGGTTGGATTTTAGTCATTGATTTGGTCCGCCAGCTGGCGGATTGAGCTTTGACATTTGCATTTCCAATTTTATGTCAAAGGATCTTTCAAAAACAATCGGAGTCAAATTTAAAAATCCCGAACTTCTTGAACAAGCGGTAACTCATCGGTCGTATCTTAATGAAAATCGCGCTTATAAACTGGATCACAATGAGCGGCTGGAATTCTTGGGTGATGCAGTCTTGGAACTTATTGTTACCGAATATCTTTACAATAACTTCAAAAATCCAGAAGGAGAACTCACCAGTTGGCGGGCGGCTTTGGTCAATGGCGAAATGCTTTCCGGAATTGCCAAAGAAATGGGCGTGGAAGAATTTTTGCTGATGAGTAAAGGTGAAGGAAAAGATACTGGGCGAGCCAGAGTTTATCTTTTGGCCAATGCTTTCGAAGCCATCACAGGCGCGATTTATTTGGACCAAGGTTATGATGTGGTCAAAAAATTTATTTTGAAAAACGTGGTTTCCAAACTGGATGAAATTTTGAAAGATAAATCATATATGGATCCGAAAAGTTTTTTTCAAGAAAAAGCCCAAGAAGAAGAAAAAATTACTCCGTCATATCGAGTCATTCGCGAATGGGGACCGGATCATGACAAACATTTTGTGATGGGAGTCTATCTGGATGCGGAATTGGTGGCGGAAGGCGAAGGCAATTCCAAACAAGAAGCCCAAAGAGAAGCGGCTAAGAATGGACTGAAAGCGAGAAAATGGGCATAATATCGAAAAATTTATAATTTTCAATTATCAATTTACAAACAATTTTCAATTAAAAAATTTTCAAACAATAATTCGTTAGAAATTTATTAAGAAACCATCTTTCCTGGAGGTGGATTGAAAATTAGTTAGTGGCAATTTTAATCTTAAATTATCCACAGGTTGGCTTGCTTTCATTTTGTTTTTATTTGTGGCATAATATAGATAGCTTAAAGCTATTTAAAAACTTCTTTTGAAAAACAAAAAAAAATTCTCCAGAGGCGAATTCGTCTTTGGTGGAAAAAGAAAATTAAAAAAAATAATCATTTCACTGAGTGTGTTCCTGGTGATTTTTTTGCTGGCTTTAGCTCTTAAAAATAATGTTTTGGCGGGCAGTCCGATTACAAATTGGTTGTGGGGCGGAAGCGATACTAATTTCGGATGGATACAAATGGATGGACATATTAATGGGGATGCGGTTAATGGCGCTTCTTTTGGAGTGCGAATTGATAATAATTCTGCCAATGGTTATGCATGGAGCGAAAATTTGGGATGGATTGATTTTAATCCTCAAGATCATTGCGTCCCATCTCCGGAAATTCCTGGCTCCGGACAATATCAAGCGGCTTCATGCGCTAATCCTGATGTGGCTCCTAATGGAATTTCAGTGGGAAATAATATTTTATCCGGATGGGCAAGAATTGTCGGAATAGCGCAGGAGTCTGTCAATGGAAATTCCGGAGGCTGGGAAGGTTGGATAAAAATGTCCGATACTGAAAAAGGTTATGGGGTAGATATTACGAAAATGGATGGAAAAGTGCCGCCGGATCCTACTGACGCAGGTCCCACTTATGCTTGGTCAGATGAATTGGGATGGATAGATTTTGGAGAAGCTAGTTATGTTTATTTAACGGCTTCGTTAACTTTTGAGCCTTCTAGTCCTGGAGGATGGGATAATAAAGTTTATAAAGGATTGGATAATAATGTCGATGTTATTTTAACTGCTAGCAAAACAGGAGGCAATGCATCAGGTGAATTAACTTATAGTTTTAAATGCAATGATGGAAATGTGGCAACGGAATACACCGCAGAATATACACACAGTTGTACTTATAATAGTCCGATAGGTGATAACCAATATACTTTATCCAGAATATTTAATCCGTCAGTAACGTTGAAACAAGGAGATATAATTTCGGATTCTGCGTCAGCTAGAGTTGAATGGAAAATTTGTGGCAATAACCAAACTGATCTCTCTAATGGAGAAGCCTGCGATGCTGGCACAGGTTTTAATGGTTCTTGCGAGGAAAATCGTACATGTAGCACTACTTGCCAAGCGAATATTTGTTCGACGTCAAATCAATGGAATGATTGGAAAGAAGTTGCCCCATAAAAGTTATTCACCCTGTTAAATACGCTATAAGCGTCCGGCTTCGCCGGAATTTAACAGGGTAAAGTTATAATGTTTTAAAACTAAAAATTGTCCAATAAAAAAATAAAAAATATGAATGAAAAAGACAAAAAAATAATATATGTAACTGCAATTGTTATTCTTGCAGTGTTGCTTTTGGTTTTTATTATTTTGATTGTCAAGGAAAGCAGGAAAAAAACAGTTCCGCAAAAAACAAACAATTCAGAAACTTCTCAACCTTCCTCCGTAGTGCCCGTCACTCCGGAAAATATGAATAAAGGCGCAGGCGCTCCAATTCCGACTCCGTCAGACAATGCTCCGGCGATAATTCCCGTCACTCCGGCAAATATGAATACAGGCGCGGGTGCTCCCGTTCCAGCTTCAGTCAAGTCAACCACCACTACAACTAAAAAAGCTGATTCATCTATTCAAAAAGGGAGTACGCGCACGCCGGATGCTCCAATATAATTTTTTTATTAATAAAAATGATTAAGAGGATTCCAAAATTATTTATCAATTGCGCGATAGCGGTCATCATTGGTGTTTTTCTTGGAATTTCTTTGCAAACTGTCAAAGCATGGTCCAATCCCACAGACACTCCTCCATTAGGTAATTTGGGCGCGCCAATAAACATAGGCGATGCGCCTCAAACTAAATTGGGAATTTTGTCGGTGCCCGAAGTGAAAGATACGAATACGGAATTTGGCAATTACGATATTAATCCTAGCGATATATCTCATATGTGGGATGTCTATGCTGAAAGTTGGGTGGAAGCGCCAAGATTTTATGACACAAGTGACGTGACTTTTTATGTGGCTCCTACCGTCGGATCAGTTATGAATAGTGCTACAACAGGAACAGGCAGAGCCGGTTTTGGCGGACCTGCTGGCAATGAATTGTGGGCTGACTGGATAAACTTTCAAGGAGGCGCAGGGATTGCGTTGAATGTGGGCAATGGTTCAAAAACTGACACTCTTGGAACTTTAAACGCCAATAAACTATGCCTTGGCACAACCAGTGAAGACGCGACTAATTGCCTTACTGCCGAGTCTATCGGAGGTCAATGGACAACCAATGGAAACAATATTTATAACAGCAACTCTGGAAATGTCGGAATTGGGACGAATAATCCAGCAGAAGGCAAACTATCAATTTATCAACCAACTATAACTAAGAATGGTCTTTTTATTGATAAACCTAGTTCTGCTACCATATTTGGCCAACAGTTTGCAAATCTATATATTGCAAACACTGATCCTACTCCGAATAATTTTGCAAAAATAAATTTTGGAAAAGGTCCTACTGGCGGTGCCGCTTCAATTGCAGCTGTTATTACCGATCACAACAATAGTTATGCGCACCTTGGATTTTGGACACGTGATGCAGCCGGAATTGGTGAGCGTTTGCATATTGATTCTGGTGGCAATGTCGGCATCGGCCTGTCATCCGGATTCACTTCCAAACTGGATGTTTTAAATACGAATGATAATATTCTTAGTTTAAAAAGACAGGAAGGAGCATCAATTACTTCAGCTAATTTTCGCGTAGGAACTGATGGAGCGATGGTTATCGATACTAATACCGGCACAAATAATAGCGTAACTGTTTCCGGAGATTTAAATGTCTTAGGTAAATTAAATGTAAGCGGCGCAGATGTAGCGGAAGAATTTGCCACCACGGAAGAGTTAGATCTTGGCACAGTTGTGGTGATGAATGATGGAGGCGTGAAAACCGCCAAGCCAAGTGAAACAAAATACGACCAAAAAGTCATTGGCGTGGTTTCCGACAATCCCTCAGTGGTGATGGGAAAAATTTCTGACAAAACCAAGGCCGTGATCGCCATGGTCGGCGTGGTCAAAGTAAAAGTGACAACACAAAACGGCAACATAGAAAAAGGCGATTTGCTGGCAACATCGGATTTGAAAGGCCATGCCATGAAAGCGACTGAAGAAAAAGTCGGCACTGTTATCGGCAAAGCTTTGGAAAATTTTTCCGGGAATACCGGGGAAATAACCGCTTTGATTAATTTGCAATAAAAAAATTAATTTATGCGAATAATTAGAAAAATAATTTAATAAAATATAAATTAATCAACAAAAATAATATGCTTCCAAAAAAAATAAAATTCAATACTTATCTGATAGCAGCAGTCATTCTGGCTCTGGGTCTTTCGATTTCCATATCAGCGGTTTTTGCCACGGGCACAACCGGATTTTGCATCGGTGGCGATTGTGTAAGTTCATGGGCTGAAATGGGAAGCAAAATAGTGACTACCAGCGGACAATGGACGACTAATGTAAATAATATCTATTACAACACTGGCAATGTCGGTATTGGAACGGCAAATCCGGGGGCGAAATTGGAAATCGATGGCAATGAAGATACAACACAGCTCATCGTGAAAGCTAATGCTACTCAAAGTAACACTCATCCACTAATACAATTACAAAAATCTGATGGCACAGTCCTTTCTTCTTTTAGTAGTGATAGTCCAAATAACACCTTTCTTGGTTTAAATGCAGGCAAAGTAAATAATATTTCGGGGGGTCCGTTTAATGGTCAGAAAAATACTTTTATTGGCTCAAATGCAGGTTACTCCAATACCACAGGCTACTTTAATTCAGCGATGGGCGGTAGTGCTCTTTACTCCAATACCACAGGCATGTATAACGTAGCTTTGGGTACCGACGCGCTCAATTACAATACCACAGGCAACTACAATTCAGCTGTAGGTGATTCTGCCCTCTTTTCTAATACTAGCGGTGGTTTTAACTCAGCTATAGGCGGTTACGCTCTTAATCGTAATTCCACAGGCTCAAATAATTCAGCTTTGGGTTATCAAGCTCTCGCTCGTAATTCCACTGGCTCAAATAATTCAGCTTTTGGCTATGATGCTCTCTTATATTCCACAGGCTCAAATAATTCAGCTGTGGGTATGACTGCCCTCCTCTATAATACAGGCAGTAATAATTCTGCATTTGGCACTTCAAGTTTATATACAAATTCCACCGGAGGAGCTAATTCTGCATTTGGCACTTCAAGTTTATATACAAATTCCACCGGTGCATATAATTCAAGTTTTGGATATCAGTCTTCGAGATTTAGTAACGGTTCATTTAATAGTTCTTTCGGAATGCAATCAATGTATAATAATACATCAGGAAATAATAATACAGCTGTGGGATATTATTCGTTGGGAACCATCACATCAGGTTCATATAACGTAGCTATCGGTGATTCTGCTGGTTCAATAATTTTTACAACTAATGGTTATTCTAATAATACTTTAGTTGGCTCACAAACAGGCAGAGCTTTAACAACCGGATCAAACAATTTGTTTTTAGGTTATAAAGTGGGGGATAATGTTGCTTCAGGGGCAAATAATATTATCATCGGATACGATATTGACGCGACATCTGCTACGAGCGCAAATACGCTTAACATTGGCAATCTTATCTTTGGCACAGGCATAGATGGTGCGGGTACGACCGTAAGCACTGGCAACATCGGTATCGGGACGAATGATCCGAAATCAAAATTGCATGTTGTAGGTTTGTCGGAATATGCAGATAATGTTGATGCTAAGACTGCCGGACTTACAGTGGGAGCATTTTATAGAACAGGCGATATTCTTAAAGTTGTTCATAATTAAGAAATTTAAATCATAAAAAATAAATAATTCACCCTGTGAAATACTCGCTAAAAGCGAGTCCGTCAGAGACGGAATTTCACTGGGGTAAACAAACCTATGGCAAAAAAATCTATCATCGCAATCGTAATTCTGATCGTGGCATTCGTGCTGGGAATTCTCCTCGGAATAAAAATAAATCGGAATAATTCTGGGACAAAAAATATCGGTCCCGATACTTTTCAAGCCGGCTGGGACGCAGCCAAAAAAAGACTCTCCGAATCTGAGTTTGGGATGCTTGGCGCGCCGGGAAACGCGGAAATAAAAACCGTGAGCGGAAAAGTGGAAAAAGTGAGCGGCAATACTGCCACTATTAAAATTACTCCGCTGGAAATTTTGGCAGATCCCAATCTGGATACCCGAGCAATTGAAATTAGAAACGACACAAAAATTTATCAATTTGTGAAAAGAGACCAAGTTCAATATCAAAAAGAACTCGACGCGTTCAACAAACAAATGAACGAATTCATAAATCCCAAAACACCGCCGGAAAGAATTGGCGAACCGATTGCTCCTCCCGAAATGTTTGAAAAAAAAGAAGCCAAACTTTCTGATATCCAAGCAGGCCAGCAGATTACTGTTGTCGCTGGTGAAAACATCAAAGATTCCAAAACAATCAAAGCTGTGGAAATAACCATTCAACCCGAATCAGCAATTTTTCCAACAGGAAATATTCCAGCTCAGACAGGGCCGGCAGGAGGTTTATCTGAAAAATTATCCATTTAGCGGGTAAAATTAATTTTGTAATTAAAAATAATTAACAAAACTCAAATGTTCTCAAAAAAAATAAAATTCAATACTTATCTGATAGCAGCAGTCATTCTGGCTCTGGGTCTTTCAATTTCCATATCGGCGGTTTTTGCCACGGGCACAACCGGATTTTGCATCGGTGGCGATTGCGTAAGTTCATGGACTGAAATGGGAAGCAAAATAATGAGTAGCACCGGCCAATGGACGACTAATGTGAATGATATTTATTACAATGGTGGTAATGTTGGAATCGGGACGGCAAATCCCGGGACGATTTTAACTCTAGGTTCAGATCTTCCTATTATAACAACTGATACTGCAGACGGATCGGATAATAAATATCTTGTGTTAAATGGCGGAGGACCTTCAGATGGATTGGATATGGCAAGAGGAGCGGGAATTTTAATGAATGGGAATGAGCAGAGTAAATATAAATACGGCGCTCTGCCTGGCGGTAATTTATATCTGGCAGCAGGCAATGCATCTGCTGGCGGTCAAATACTTTTTTATACAGCTACTCAGCGCAGGATGACTATGACATATGATGGAAATGTCGGTATTGGGACGACGGATCCTGAATTTAAACTAAGCCTCGATAATGACGGAGGGATAATTGCAAAAGGAACTAACGATAGCGGAACTGTTTTAACTACTACAGGAGAAGGAACTCGGCTCATCTGGTATCCTAGAAAGGCAGCATTTAGAGCAGGCGCGCTATGGAATAATTGGGGTGGCGGAAGCAATCAATGGGATGATGCTAATATCGGGAAAAGTTCAGTTGCATTCGGAGGGAACACGCAGGCTAGCGGCCAGTATTCAGTTGCTATGGGGACTGAAGCATATGCTACTAATCTTGCTTCAATTGCATTAGGCTATGAGCTAACTGCTTCGGGTAGCCAGTCAATGGCATTGGGAAATGATGTAACTGCTACCGGAGAAAAGTCAGTAGTATTGGGAGAATACCTAACTAATAACGGAACCAGTTCAATCTTAGTAGGAAAAGGATACGGTGACTCCGATCGCCTTATTAATAATACTGCCACTTCATTTATGGTTGGTTTTATGAATAGCTTAAGCGATACCACGCCGGAGCTATTCGTAAAAGACGGCGCTGTCGGCATCGGAACGACAACACCGAATGCCAAATTACAGGTGACTGGAGGCGATATTGCTGTTACTGATTCCGAAAAGGGTGTAATTTTAAAATCTCAGAATGGGACTTGTTATCGCGTGTCCGTCAATAACGATGGAACTCTTAATTCTGCTTCTATTACTTGTCCATAATATATGGAAATATCCGCAATCCAAGCATTAATATTGGGAATAATTCAAGGGTTGGGTGAATTTTTGCCCATTTCTTCCACCGCGCATTTGATTCTGGCTCCGTATTTTTTCGGCTGGTCGGATCCCGGACTCTCATTTGATGTGGCATTGCATCTGGGAACTTTGATTGCAGTGGTGGCGTATTTTTATTATGACTGGATAGAAATATTCTCGCAACTCATAACACACAACTCGAAACCCAAAGAGAAGTTACTTGAAAAAAGTTGCGAGTTACGACCCGCCTGCAACGATGTTGCAACTTCGGGCAGGGTTGCGAGTTACGGATTAAAAAATAATTTATTATTTTTTATAATTATTGCCACAATCCCGGGAGTGATAGCAGGATATTTTTTTGAAAAAGACGCGGAGACTATTTTTAGAAATCCATTGCTTATTGCTTTTACTTTAGGCGCTGTTGGGTTAATATTATATGTGGCTGATAAATTTTCCAAAAAAGAAAGAAATATTAGTGAAATTAGCCTTAAAGACGCAATTATTATCGGACTGGCGCAAGCGGTGGCGATTATCCCGGGGGTTTCTCGTTCGGGTGCAACCATCACAGCCGGATTATTCAGGAAATTGGATAGAGCTTCTGCGGCAAAATTTTCTTTTTTGCTTTCCACCCCGATTATTTTCGGCGCGGTAATTTTGAAGTTGCCGCATCTTTTGAAAGAGGGGATAAATATGCAAATAATTATTGCAGTTTTGGCTTCGGCAATTAGCGGATATCTGGCCATTAAGTATCTTTTGAAATTTTTGGAAAAATCCAGCTACGCAATTTTTTTCTGGTATCGATTAATTTTAGCGGTTGTGATAATAATTTTTTACATTAGCCAATAAAATAATAAAAATAATTTCTTTAACGACCTTTCGGGAAAAATATTTGAAGTTGTGGATTTGTGTGACTCCTTGCTACTTGTATTATTATTTTAATACTACAAGCGGCCGGGAAAAGAAATTATTTTTATTATTTTATTTTAAATCATATTAACTTATATTTTATGGAAGAGAAAATAGAACTAGCTATCATTGGTGCTGGTCCGGCAGGACTTTGTGCTTCGGTTTACGCTTCCAGATACAGCATAAAAAATGTTGTTATTGGAGGAATTGCCGGCGGGCTCACGACTGAAACTCACGAAATTGGAAATTGGCTGGGAACGGAAAAAATAACAGGCTTTGAATTCGCCCAAAAATCAGCTGAACACGCCAAAAGTTATGGCGCGGAAATTATTCAAGCATCAGTGGATCAGATAGAAAAAACTGACGACAATTTCAAACTATTTTTGAGTGACGGAAAAAAAATGGAAGCCAAGACCGTTCTTTTGGCGATGGGAACCAAGCATCGGCATTTGGGAGTTCCAGGAGAAAAAGAATTGTTCGGCAAAGGTGTTTCATATTGCGCGACTTGCGACGGATTTTTTTATCGCGGAAAAACCGTAGCTGTGATTGGCGGAAGCGATAGCGCGGCGGGTGCCGCCATGCATCTGGCTGGTATTGCGGAAAAAGTATACATCATTTATCGCAAAGAAAAATTGCGCTGTGAAAATTATGTTTTTGAAAAATTGCTGAACAATCCGAAAGTGGAAATAATTTATAATACCAATATCAAGGAAATTAAAGGCCAAGAAAAAGTAGAAGAAATTTTGTTGGATTTTTCATATAAAAATTCCGATGCATTGAAAGTCGACGGAGTTTTTGTGGAAATTGGGCTGAATCCCAGCACTGACTTGATAAAAAATATGGATATGCAGTTAGATGAAGAAGGGCATATCCGAATAGATGCCGATGGGAAAACCAGCGTTAAAGGCATTTGGGCGGCTGGAGATATTACTAATGGATCTAATAAATTCAAACAAATCATCACCGCTGCTGCCGAAGGTGCGATTGCCGCGGCTAGCATTCAAAAATATTTAAGCTAAGTTAAAAACCATGCCCGCTCGGGCAAGCAACGGCCGATACAGAAAACAGAGAAGCAGTAGATTATATCGGACGGCTTATGTTTTAGATATGTAGTTTTGACCATATGGTCAAAACTACATATAGTATTTAAATTTTATTGCAGAGTTTTTATTTATCTTATGAAAAATTATTTGAAAATAAGTATTTTTTTCACTCTGGTATTGATTTTGGCTGGTGGTTTTTTCTTTTTAAAATTCATGCGTTCGGAAAAAACCGCTAAACGAATGACTAATGCGAATTTTTTTAATGAAGAGCAAGAAGAAAGTGAAATTCAAACTAGCGAGGAAACGAAACCGGAAACCAAAATTTTGTTTGTTGGAGATATGATGTTTGACCGCTATATCCGCCAAGTGGAAAGCAAGAATGGAAATGAATTTGTTTTTGAGAAAGTAAAAAACTTATTGAGCGGAGAAGATTTGGTGGTGGGAAATTTGGAAGGACCGATTACGGAAAATGTTTCAAAAAGCGTCGGCACAGAATTCGGTTCCAAAGAAAATTATATTTTTACTTTTAATCCTGAAATTGCCAAAACGCTTTTTAAAAAAAATATAAAACTAGTCAATATCGGAAATAATCATATTTTGAATTTTGAAGAAAATGGAGTGGAACAGACAAAAAAATATTTGGACGGAGCTGGTATAAAATATTTTGGAAACGTGGAGCACGATGAAAGAAATATAGGGGTGGAAATTAATGAAATTAATATTGGTTTCATAAATTACAATCAATTTTCCCAAATAGATATTCAACAAACGCTCAAAAGCATTGAAGAGACGAAAAAAAGATATGATATAGTGGTTGTTTATGCGCATTGGGGAATCGAATATGAGAAAAATGCTTCGCAAAAATCCAAAGAATTTGCTCACCAATTTGTGGATGCGGGCGCGGATTTGGTAATTGGAACGCACCCCCATGTGGTTCAAGGGAAAGAAGAATATAAAGGCAAACAAATATATTATTCTTTGGGAAATTTTATTTTTGATCAATATTTCAATCCGGATGCTACGCAAGGCTTGGCGGTAGAGGTGAAAATTAATCCCGCACCTTCCTGCGGAGAATTAAGTCCTGAAGAAAAAGTATCACAGCAAGCTATAAATAATACTGGAAGGTGCGGGACAAGCCCCAAAACTTTTCAAATAGATTTTAAAGATATTAAACTCACACTTCAAAACAACGGACAAACAAAAATAGCCGATTAATGGCTATTTTTTGATGTGGGCTTATCAAGATTCGAACTTGAGACCTCGTCATTATCAGTGACGCGCTCTAACCAACTGAGCTATAAGCCCGCGAATTTTGCGTAGTGGACCGTGCCGGACTCGAACCGGCCACATCCTGTTTGCAAAACAGGTACTCTACCAGATGAGCTAACGGCCCTATCTTAACTTCTGTTTAACTTGTTGCTATTATTTTTATTGGTACTCGGACCCTGTCCGCCTCCGCCCAAGGCGGACAAGTTTGGCGGAAGATGAGCTAACGGCCCCTATAAAAACTAAATATAATTATATTACACAATAAACCCCTTGTAAACCATTATTCTACATAAAATTAATAATTTGTCCAGCGGATGATAATTTTGTAGGTCAGCAACTCTTTTGACAAAGAGCGTAGAAATTTATAAACTAGAGTAGTCGTCTTTAAGAAAAAAATTGTGAAGAATATCAAGAAACAAGACTCAAAAATATATCAGGCAATTCAAAGCGAAATCAAACGCCAGCAGGAAGGTTTGGAAATGATTGCTTCGGAAAATTATGTTTCTGAGGCGGTTTTGGAGGCGCTGGGGACGGTTTTTACCAATAAATATTCTGAAGGCTATCCTGGCAGGAGATATTATGGCGGGCAAACTTATACCGATATTGTTGAAAATATCGCTATTGAACGAGCCAAGAAAATTTTTGGCGCAGAACATGTGAATGTCCATCCACTTTCTGGCGCGCCAGCCAATATGATTGCTTATTCCGCGGTTTTGAAACTGGGAGACAAAATTTTGGGAATGGATCTGTCGCACGGCGGACATTTGACCCATGGACATCCAGTGACACTTTCGGCTAAGATTTATAATTTCGTCAGTTATAAAACCGGAGCGGATGGAAAAATTGATTATGTGGCGTTGGAAAAATTGGCGGACAAAGAAAAACCGAAATTAATTTTGGCCGGGTTTTCTGCTTACACGAGGCAATTGGATTACAAAAAATTTCAAGCCATTGCCAAAAAAGTGGGAGCAATATCAATGATAGACATTGCGCATATTGCCGGATTGATTGCGGGAGGCGCAATTCCAAATCCGGTTCCATATTTTGATATCGTAACTACCACCACTCACAAAACTTTGCGCGGGCCACGTGGTGGAATGATAATGTGCAAAAGCGAATTTGCGAAAGCCATTGATAAAGCGGTTTTTCCTGGTTTTCAAGGCGGTCCGCACATGAATAATATTTGCGCGTTGGCGGTAGCTTTGGGAGAAGCACTGAAGCCGAATTATAAAAAATACGCCACGCAAACTATCAAAAATGCCAAAGTTTTGGAAAAAGAATTGAAAAAATCTGGATTCAAATTGATGTTTGGCGGGACCGACAATCATATGGTTTTGGTGGATGTTTTCAAGAGCAAAGGCGCAACTGGGAAAGAAGCGGAAGTAGCGCTGGATGAAATTGGTATCACGGTCAACAAAAATATGATTCCCGATGATCCGAGAAGCCCGATGGATCCAAGTGGCATTCGCATCGGGGTGCCGGCAGCGACTACGCGAGGGATGAAAGAAAAAGAAATCAAATTGATTGCGGGTTGGATAAACGAGGCGATTGAAAACAAGAATGACAAAAAAGTTTTGCAAAGAATTCATCAAGAAGTGAAGAAATTGTGCAAAAAGTTTCCAATATATAGAAATTTAAAATAGATATATCGCAAAAATATCTTATTTTTACTCATGTTATTAATATACAAATATATTATAAAAATTAGATTACGAATTTTTCGAAAATTAATATTATTTCTTAATTTATAATTATGCCAAAGAAAACAATCAAGAAAGAAAAAAAATATAAAAGACCATCATGGGATGAATATTTTTTGAATCTAGTGCCTGTTGTTGGATCCAGAGGAACTTGCGATCGGGGACGGTCAGGATGCGTGATTGCAAAAGAAAGGAGAATTTTGGCTACTGGGTATGTGGGTTCTCCTATCGGAATAAAACATTGTGATGATGTTGGACATGAAATGCATACGGTCAAGCATGAAAATGGAAACGAGACGCGGCATTGCATTCGCACTAGCCATGCGGAACAAAATGCTATTGCCAATGCAGCGCGATTCGGGATTGCGCTAGAGGGGGCAACATTATATTGCCAGATGGCCCCTTGTTATGTTTGCGCCAAGATGATTATTAATGCTGGGATAAAAAGAGTAGTTTCAGTTATGGGATATCATGGAGCGGATAAAAGCAAGGAAATTTTCAAAAAGTGCGGAATAAAATTTGAACAGTCTAAAGATGAAATGCAAAAATATAAAGACATGTAATTTTTAATTTTAAGTTTAGTAAATTATGGAAAAAATAATTTTGGGTTTTGCCGGTGAAATCGCCAGTGGAAAAGGAACAGCCACAAAATATGTGGTAGAAAAATATAATGCTGTTCCTGATAGATTTTCCACAATGTTGAGGGATATTCTGAAGAGGGTATATGTAGATCAAAGCCGAGATAATTTGCAAAAGTTATCAAGCGCGCTCCGCCAAAATTTCGGAGACGATCTTATGGCAAAAGTAATTTTCGAAGATGCAAAGAAAAATAAAAATTCGATATTAGTCATTGATGGAGTCAGAAGATTGCCGGATATTAAATATCTCAAGAAGTTACCGGAATTCAAATTGGTTTATGTGGAAGTGGATATGAAAAAAAGATTTGAAAGAATAACTAAGAGAGGAGAAAATTCCGATGATAACACGAAAACTTTTGAAGAATTTCAAAAAGATCATGAAAGGGAAGCGGAACTTCGCATTAAAGATCTGAAGAATCACGCGGATTATGTGGTTGAAAATGGCGGAACGCTGGAAGAACTTCATGCTCAAATTGACAAAATAATGGCGGAATGTCAAAATGGCCGATAAGGAGAAGCATCTTTTTCGGTCTTTAAAATTAAAATAAGAAAATAACTTCAAATAAGGAGATATTTATGATTAAAGTAGAGTTAATTCCGCATACAAATGTTGATCCGCTGGTTTTGGCGACACATGCTGGAAGGACGTGTTATACGTCAGAAATGCCAAAAATAGAAGAAGTAACTGATTTTGGCGTGAAAAGAAAGCTTTTTGACGTTGGACATCATACGACGTTGCAGCATTTTTATGTAACTTTTGCTATAGAAGGAATTTCAGTGGGGGATATTACTTTTGGATTTCATCTTCCCAGTCCGTTTTATAATTCCGATCAAAGATCTGGGAGATATTCAAAGATGTTTGACAACACTGGATTTGATGAAATTGAAGAATACATCAAAGAATTCTGGCCAGAAGTTTCTGAGAAAAAATTCAAGGAAATTATGGAATATGTCAAAAAAGGATCGGAAATTTATGGAAATAATATCGAAAAAGCAACAGAGATAGCAAGGGAATTTTTAAAGACAGAAAGGCCAATGATGCCTGAGGATGTTTTGGAAAAAACGAAAAAAGGAAAAATTGCTCAAGAGCAACTAAGGATGTTTATTCCACTAATTACCCCAACCGCATTTGATTTCACAATCAACCTATCTGCTTTGGCGGCTTTTTATCGTACTGCCTGGACTCCAGCCATGAAAGATGTCATGGAAAAAATGAAAATACAAGTTTTGAATAAATTTCCCATGCTTGAATTTATGTTTAGAGAAGAAGATAAAAGCCAAGAAGAATGGTGCACTCTTTTTAAGGAGAAAAAAATTGGGTTGAAATATTCTCCGAAGCTGAAATTGCTTTCAATTTCCAATGAAAATTTTTCCGTTCCGGAATTTTCTGATTTAAATCCGGTAGATAAGTTGCATTTTTTGCCGGAATTTATGGAGAATTCTGTCGGAGAAATAAAGACGCAAATAGAAATATCCTTGGCCACAATGGGTCAAGACCAGAGGCATCGCACAATTCGGAGAAGCGCGCCGGAATTTACAGGAAATTTCTATATGCCTCCGATTCTCAAAAAGATGAAACTTGAAAAAGAAGCATTAGAGTACATGCAACTTTGGCAAAAAGTTTCTAAAAATATTCCTGGGACATTAGCGATGATATTAGCTCCCTATGGAGCAATGGTAACTTACAAAAAAATAGGTTCATTCAATGCTTTTGCTCATGAACAGGCTAAAAGACTTTGTTGGAATGCGCAAGAAGAGATTTATCACCTGGGAAGATTTTTACGAATTATTATTGGAAAAAAATTTGGTAAAAAATCAAAATTTCTTCGAATGCTTGAGTCTCCATGTTATCGCACTGGCAGATGCGCGGAAGGAGGCGGATATTGCGGACGAGATATTAAATTACGGAAAGCCGGAGATTATTTTCCAAAAAGATCAGTTTAAAATTTTTTTGAGGCCTGGAAAATTGTATTTTCCAGGCCTTTTATTATGTGATAAAATAGGAATATGAAAAAAATAGGAAAATTTATTGTGATTGATGGAACGGATGGCTCTGGAAAAGCGACGCAAACTGAGTTGATTTGTAATAAATTAAAAAAAGAAGGATTCCAAGTGGAAATGATGGATTTTCCGCAATATGGAAAAAAATCAGCCGGACTGGTGGAAGAATATCTCAATGGAAAATTCGGATCAGCCAAAGACGTGGGGCCTTATCGGGCTTCGATTTTTTACGCGGTAGATAGATATGATGCCAGCTTTGCGATTAGAAAAGCTTTGGAGAAAGGAAAAATGGTTATTTCCAATCGATATGTGACGGCCAATATGGGGCATCAAGGAGGAAAAATAAAAAATAATCGGGAAAGAAAAAAGTTTTTTGATTGGCTGTATAATTTGGAATATAAAATTTTTCAAATTCCCAAGCCGGATCTGAATATTATTCTGCATGTGGATGCGGCGGTAGCGCAAAAGTTGGTTGATAATAAAAAATCCAGAAGTTATGTGAACGGGAAAAAACGCGATCTTCACGAAAAAGATTTGAAGCATCTGCGAGATGCGGAAAAAGTTTATTTGGAAATCGCCAAAACTTTCCCTAAATTTTATTTAATTGAATGTGTGGAAAACAGGCAGATTATGAGCCGGGAAAAAATCGCGGATTTAATCTGGAAAAAAATAAAAAATATTATTAAATAAAGCTGAAAAAAATAAGAAGCTCAAGCATAGTTGCTTGGGCTTTTTTGTTGTCCGAAAAATAAAATAGAAATAAAAAAATAACATTTATACGCGTCCCTTGACAAAATATAAAAAGTAGCATATAATGGTTGGTTATTTAAATAGTGGCTTAAATGAGGTAAAAAACGATAAATAATTAACAACATTAATATCATTATGTCAAAAAAACTTATGAAAGCGTACATATTTTTGAGCTTATTTGCGGTAGGCATTTTTTTATTTTTCGCCTTAACTTCGGTTGAAAATACAAAGGCTGAAGGAGGTAGCACTCTCTATGTCAAAACTACTGGGAATGACAGCAATCCAGGAACTGAATCTCAACCGTTTTTGACTATTCAAGCAGCCGTTGATGTAGCTGATGCGGGAGATACGGTGTTGGTTTATCCGGGGACGTATAAAGAAACTGTAGCCACAAAAAAAAATGGAACCGAATCTCAAAGAATTATCATTAAGGCTTTCAATAGAGCAACTGAAACTTCCGATTCTTCTATGTGGTCCACAGTTGATGGAGAGAATATTAGATCAACTGCTTTTATTATTAATCATAAATATAATACAATAGAAGGTTTTCTATTTTTAAATCATGATCAAAAAGGTGTGCTTGATGATACTGCTGTTGTTGATGCTAATAGATATAACATTGGTCAAGTAGATGGATTACGGATTCAACATAATGTTTTTGAGCATACTTATAAGCATGATGATGCTAATGTTGGGGCAGAGGTTTATGCAAGAGAGGGAACGGATGTATATATTGGTTATAATAAATTTAATGGTATCGGTATGGCAGAAGTACCTACGGCTTATGCACCTGACGCCGCAATGTTGTTATACTATCTTAAAAATTACATCGTAGAATATAACGATGTCGGTGGATATATTAGATATGGCGGAATGAAAGTTTATAAGAGTAAAGGCAATTCTTCGATCCAATATAATTATTTCCATAAAGGCGTATCTCCTGATGGGCAAACGACAGGGCAAATTTATTTTAGAAATACCGATATTACCGAAACAGTCAATATTCACCATAATTTATTTAGGGACAACGAGAGTACACATATTTATAATCAACAAACTGAATGGTTTGAAAAGAATAATCATTTTTACAACAATACTATTATAGGTGGTAAATACGCTTTTCTCATCAGAAATCAAACAGGAAATCGTCCTGATCTCGTGTGGGATCAAAGCGAGTGGATTTCTTATCATGATAATATTATTTCAGGGTCTACCTATGCTTATGTTAATACAAATGCCGGACGACATAGTTATTACACTTCACTTGGGAATGTGTATTATGGAGTTACTCATATTGATCATGGCGATTATACTGTTGCCACGGATGAAATAACTGCTTCGCAAAATCCTCTCGATGATAAATATTTGAGCGTATCTCCGTATGGCAATAAAGGAGCTAATTTGGACGTAAGCGTTTGGCCTTTTGAGTTGAAGGGAGGAACATCTACCACAACAACAACTACTACCACAACTCTTGCGCCACCTTCTAATTCTGGAAATTCTTTTTCTTCAACCGACATATCCGCTCCTGATAAAAGTAAAGACACAGAAGTGAAACTCGATTTTGACGGAACTGAAAATGCCGCTTATTTTATGGTTTCCAGGCATAAAGACTTCGATGGATCTGAATGGAAAACGATTAAGGATGGCGTAAAAGTTGATTTGAAGAAAGAATCGGGGAAACAAAAATTCTATGTTAAATTCAAAGATGCTTCTGGAGCAGAATCGGAAACATTTTCCGAGACAGTTGAATACGCGCCAAAAAAGAGGGAAATAAAAATGTCTGCCAAAACTGTAAGCAATGGAGACATCCTTGTTGAGTCAGGAAGTAATTTTACTAAGAATAAAGAAGTGGATCTATATTTCTCAAAACCGGGAGGCGGATATCATCCTGTGGTAAAAGTTACGGCGGATAAAAAAGGAAAATTTTCAATAACCTATAAAGTCAAAAAACCAAAAGGGCAATATGATTGGTATGCGATTGATGTGGCAACCGGAAAGAAGAGCAAGACGCTGAAATATTTTGTAAACTAATCCTTCATGTTTTGATATAAAAAAGTCCGAGCCTGAGTGCTTGGGCTTTTTTGTTTTTGGCGTTGTTGTGTTAAAATTATAAGTATGAAAATAATGGTAAAAAAATTGGATTTGCAGGCATTCTTGCCTAAATTTGCCTATCCGGGCGATGCGGGTATGGATATTTTTTCAGTTCAGGATGTTATTATTAAGCCAAGTGAAAGAATGACTTGTTCGACTGGAATCGCGATTCAGATTCCAGATGGTTATGTTGGGTTGATTTGGGATAAATCAGGGTTGGCCACAAAAAATGGAATCAAAACTATGGGTGGAGTAATTGACTCGGGATATCGAGGGGAAATAAAAATAGTTATGATAAATTTGTCTCAAGAAAGTTATGAAATAAAAAAGGGCGACAAGATTGCGCAAATGCTGATTCAAAAAGTGGAAAATACGGAAATAACGGAAGTAGAAAATTTGGATGAAACAAAAAGGGGAGAAGGCGGATTTGGAAGTACAGGGATAACCGGAAATTTTTAATTTCCAATTTTAAATTTTTTCCGCCTGAGGCGGATCCGCCTTTGGCGGAAAATAATATTACAATTCTCAATTTCTAAATGTTTAAAACATTAAAAATTTTAATTTATTTATAAAATTACAAAATTAAAAATTATAAAATTTTTATATGAAATACAAACCAGTTATTGGCATGGAAATTCATGTTGAACTTAAAACTAAGTCCAAGATGTTTTGCGATTCTAAAAATGGATTGGGAGAAGAAAAAAAACCGAATGTGAATATTTGTCCGGTGTGTACCGCTCAGCCGGGAACTTTGCCAGTGCCTAATCGGCAAGCCATTGAATTTGTGCAAATAGCAGGACTGGCTTTAAATTGCGAACTGAATTTGAATTCTAGATTTGACCGCAAAAATTATTTTTATCCCGATATTCCGAAAGGTTATCAAATTTCACAATACGATCAACCATTATGCGGAAAAGGATTCTTAGAAATCTCAAATCTCAAATCTCAAATCTCAAAAAAAATTGGGATTACAAGGATACATCTCGAAGAGGATACAGGGAAGCTTATTCATCCCAAGAATGCTGGTTATACTTTGGTGGATTTTAATCGAGCCGGAGTGCCATTGATGGAATTGGTGACAGAACCGGATATTGAATCTGGAGCGGAGGCGCGGATTTTTTGCCAAAAATTGCAGCAGATTTGCCGATATTTAGGCATTTCTGACGCTGACATGGAAAAAGGACATATGCGCTGTGAAGTGAATATCTCACTCTATAAGGATGGAGAAGAAAAATTAAGTGGCACAAAAGTGGAGGTAAAAAATATCAATTCTTTCAAATTTGTGGAAAAAGCTATCGATTACGAAATTGAAAGACAAACCGAAGCTTTGGAGAATGGAGAAAAGATAGTGCAAGAAACCCGCGGATTTGATAGCACAAAAAATATAACAGTTTCCCAAAGAAAAAAAGAATCTGCCCATGATTATCGTTATTTTCCGGAACCGGACATTCCGCCGTTGAAATTCACTCGGGATTATATTGAAGAATTGAAAAGAATATTGCCGGAATTGCCGGCGCAAAAAATCAAACGTTTTGAAGAAGAGTATAAATTGCCGGAAGAGGATGTGGAAGTTTTGGTATCCGAAAAAGATTTGGCTGAGTATTTTGAAAATGTAGTCAGTGAAGTGAAAGAAAAAATAGAGGCCAAGGAAATTTTGGCTGAAGAACAAAAAGTTTTAAAACTGGCTGTTAATTATATTCTTTCAGAATTAAAGAAGCATCTTATTCAAAATAATCAAGAAATAAAAGATATAAAAATCACTGCGGAAAATTATGCTGAATTGGTCGGTATGATTGCGGACGGAAAAATAAATTCCAGCGCGGCGCAAGCGGTTTTGGAGGAAATGTATAAAACTGGCGAAGAGCCGGCTTGGATTATCAAAGAAAAAGGACTGGAACAATTAGATGATGCAGGAGAATTGGAAAAAATTGTTTTGGAAATAATAAATAAAAACGAAAAATCCGTGGCAGATTACAAAACCGGGAAACAAAACGCTTTGCAATTTTTGATGGGGCAAGTAATGTCGGCAACGAAGGGCAAGGCCAACCCCAAGATAGTTTTAGATATGCTCACTAGGTGTTTGACAAAATAACTTTCAGGGTGTATATTATCCAGAATAGTCAACGGGCTATTTTAGTTATTTTAACTTAATTATAGGAGGATTAGTGCATGAAAACATTAGGCTTTGCTTTGGTGTTCTTAATCGCATTTTCTTATTTAGCGGTAGCTGAATCAACACAGGTAGTTATAGACTTGAATAAAATAACTCCTGAAGAAGCACAAGCTGTCATGCAAGCCAAACAATCAGCAGAAGGCAAACTTGCTGTTCCAAAAACAGTTGATGAAGCTGAAAAATGGGCCAATACGGGCATGAATATTGCAAAAGCTCTGGGCGCAGCCTGTAAAGAACTGTCCATTGGTGTGAATGAGTTTGCAAGGACTCCGGTTGGGCAACTGACTACCTTGCTAATCGTGTGGAAAGTTATAGGGCATGAGTTGGTAAATATTATTGGCGGTAGCATAGCCTGGATATTTATTACACTGGTTGTATTTTCTTCATATCGATACTTTCATATGAGTTTGAAAATGAAGAAAGCTGATAAAACAGTTGAGTTTGTCCCAAGGTATACTTTCAAGAATGAAGATTACAAAATGGGATCAATAGCAATTCATGCAGTTATTTTCGTGGTATTTACGGGAGTTTGCATGTTAATTGTTTTTCACTAAGCAATAAGGCTGAGATGTGTCAGAGGGGATCAAATGAAATGATCCCCTTTTTACTTTTTAGGAGCTACTTTTAAATTATTTTTTAAACGTGATATAATTAAATAAAAGAGAAACTATATCGTAATCGATACTTAAATTTATAATAAATTCATCCTGTTAAATACCGCTTTGCGGTAGTTCTGCCACGCAGAATTATTTAACAGGGTAAAAAAATATGCTATTACTTTTTCAACTAGAAGGATGTCCTTATTGTCAAAAGGTTAAAAATGCCCTAAAAAGCATGAAATTGGAATGCACTTATCTTCCGTGTGAGTTAAACGGAAAAATTCATCCAATGCTGGAAAAATTGGGGGGAGAAGATCAAGTGCCTTTTCTGGTCGATACCGATACCGGAAAAATGATGTATGAATCGGATGATATTGTTGAATATCTGGAAAAAAATTATGGGAAAAAATAGGATTTCAAAACGTTTGACAGACTTTTTTGTGAAATGTATAATGGAGAAAATATGATTTTGAAAAAACACCAAACAAAAAAAGAAATTTTAAGCGCACAAGAAACGCCCAATAGGGCGATTTTTTTTATCTATAATTAAATAATTATTAATTCACCCCGTGAAATACTCGCTAAAACCGAGTCCGTCAGAGACGGAATTTCACTGGGTAAAAAAAACTATGAAAAAACTGGGAAGCGTCATCAGCGCTCAGCAATTCGACAAAGTGACCATTGAAAAAGTTTTGTCGATTGCCAAAGAAATGGAAAAAGTTAGCAAAAAACCGTCGCAATTATTAAAAGGGAAAATAATGGCGACTTTTTTTTATGAACCAAGCACTAGAACGCGTTTGAGTTTCGAAACCGCCATGAAAAGATTGGGTGGGGAAGTTATTAGCACGGAAAATGCCAAGGAATTTTCTTCGGCTGCCAAAGGAGAAACATTGGAAGATTCCATCAGAATTGTAAGCAATTACGCAGATGTTATTGTGCTTCGCTACCACAAAGAAGGCGGAGCTGAGAGGGCGGAAAAATTTTCCAAAGCCCCGGTAATCAATGCGGGGGACGGGCCCGGTCAGCATCCGACACAGGCCCTACTGGATCTTTATACTATTAAAAAGTCTTTCAATAAATTGGAAGGACTGAAAATAGCCATGGTCGGCGATTTGGCTAATGGGCGGACTGTAAGATCAATCTGTTATTTTATAGCTAAACATTATCCCAATAATGAAATTATTTTTGTCTCTCCCAAGCAGACAAAGATGAAAAACGATATCAAAAAATATCTGGATGCAAACAAAATGAAGTGGCGAGAAACGGATAATTTGAAAAAAGTTCTCCCGGAAGCCGATGTTATATATCAAACCAGAGTGCAGAAAGAAAGATTTGAAGACAACCCGGCTGTTTATAAACAAGTAATGAAAGATAGTGAAAATCTGATACTGAATAAAGAAAGTTTGAAACTGATGAAAAAGAATGCGATTATTATGCATCCACTTCCTCGAATTACGGAAATTACCTATGATGTCGATAAAGATAAGCGAGCGATGTATTTCGAAGAGGCGCAAAATGGATTGTATGTCCGTATGGCGCTGCTAAAAATGATTTTTCTCGGATATTAATCTGAAAAAATAGGATGGTAGATTCATAGTATTTGATATTTTAATACAGTTTGATTTTTGATGTGATTTTGAGTTGATTATGCAAGGGATTATAGAATTGATTATTCGTGAGTTTGGATTATAATGGATATATGAAAAAGGAAGTGCAAAAAATTGTTGCTGATGCAATAAAAAACCTTCAAAAAAGCCAAAAATTGGCTGATTTTGAGGTGCCGGAAATTGGAGTGGAATACGCGAAAAATGAAAAATATGGGGACTATGCCACTAATATTGCTATGGTCCTGGGAAAATTGGTCAAAAAAAATCCGATGGAAATTGCAGAAGAAATTGTTGATGTATTAAAAAAGGAACCCTCTCCTCTAACTCCTCTCCCGAAGGGCGAGGAGGACATAAAGAATGTTTTTGAGAATATCGAAGTGGCGGCTCCCGGATACATCAATTTTTATTTATCAAAAAAATATCTTCAAAATAAAGTTGAGGAAATAAATAATGAAAAAGAAAATTTTGGAAATTCGGAAATTGGAAAAGGGAAAAAAATAAACAATGAATTTATTTCCGCCAATCCGACCGGTCCGCTTCACTTGGGAAATGGGAGAGGGGGATTTTGCGGAGATTCTTTGGGAAAAGTTTTGCGCAAAAGCGGATACGAAGTGGTAAATGAATTTTATGTAAATGATTTTGGAGGGCAAGTAGTGAAATTGGGGCATAGTGTTTTGAAAGATGCGGAAGCAGTTTATGCCGGTGAATATATTGAAGAATTAAACAAAAAATTGGGAGATGGAACGGATGTGAAAGAAACGGGAATGAAAGCGGCGGAGATTATTTTGAATGATATTATCAAAAAAACTATTGCGGAAAAAATGCAGATTACTTTTGATTCATGGGTTTCCGAAAAAACATTGCATGAAGAAAAATATGTGGATAGGGCAATTGAAATGTTGGTAGAAAAAAAATTGACTTATGAAAAAGATGGCGCTGTGTGGTTGAAAACTACTGATTTTGGAGACGATAAAGATCGCGTCTTGGTAAAGTCCGATGGACAAAAAGCCTATATCGCGTCTGACTGTGGTTATATATTGAATAAAATTGAAAGAAAATTCGACAAAATGATTGAAATTTGGGGAGCGGATCATCATGGCTATGTCAATCGTTTTCGAGCAGCAGCGCAAGCTTTGGGATTTTCCGGAGAATTGAAATTTATTATTGTCCAATTGGTCAGGTTAATGAAAGATGGAAAGGAAGCTAAAATGAGCAAGCGCGCCGGAAATGTAGTTTCTATCGATGAGCTGATTGACAAGGTGGGTCATGATGTCACTCTATTTTTCTTTTTGATGTATTCAGCTGACGCGCATATGAATTTTGATCTTGGATTGGCGGAAGAAAAGTCTCAGAAAAATCCTGTTTATTATGTGCAATATGCGCATGCTAGGATTTGTAGTATCTTAAGGAAATCTCAAATCTCAAATCTCAAATCTCAAAAAGAATTAGATTTGTCATTACTTTCACAAGAGAAGGAATTGAGTTTGATGAAAGAGCTGAATAAATTTCCGGAATTGGTGGAAGAAATTTCCAAAAATTATGAAGTCCATAAATTGCCGTATTACGCCATCAAATTGGCGGATAAATTTCATTCATTTTATGCTGATTGCCGGGTGATTGATGAAGCCAATCCGGAACTGACTCAGGCTAGACTTTCTTTAGTTAATGCTGTTAGAATAGTATTAGCGGAAACATTAAGGTTGATTGGAGTGAGTGCTCCGGAAAAAATGTAGCATACGAAAAGCGCTCTACGAAAGCGCCCATACGAATAACTTAATCGTAATAAATAAACAGTGTCGGTAAATATATGAGAATAGGCATTGATGCAAGAACAATTTTAAATCCGGAAAAGGGCGAAGCGATTGGAGTAGGGCATTATACCTACCAGTTGATCCGCCATCTTTTGAAGTTGGACAAAGAGAATGAATACGTCTTGTTTTTTGATTTTCGCGTGCGGGAAAAAGACATCAAGAAATTCACTCAATCCAATGTAAAAATAAAATTTTATCCTTTTTCCGATTACAAAAAATATCTGCCTGGAGCATATTCGGAAATTTTGGGCACAGCCACTTTGCAAAAAGAAAAACTGGATATTTTGCATTCTACTTCGCCGCTCAGCCGCATCCCGGCGAGTTATCGCGGAAAAACCGTGGTCACCTTCTATGATATGGGAATGTATAAGTCTCCGGAAAGTTTTTCAGCAATCAGAATGGCAAAAAACAAGGCTGTGTATAAACTAATGGCTAATAAAGCAGACAAAGTCATTGCAGTTTCCAATTCCATCAGGGAAGATTTGAAAAAAATATTATCAGTTGCTGAAAAGAAAATATCAGTTGTCTATTCCGGATTGGACAAAAGATTTTTCGATGCTCAAGAAGACAATAATCAAAAAGTTTTGGAAAAATTCGGTATTAAGAAAAAATATATTTTATTTCTCGGCACATTGGAACCGATCAAAAATATTGCCGGACTTTTGAAATCGTTCGCGCTGTTCAAAGAAAAATATTGCAAAACCAACAAAAATTTTGATTATCAGCTGGTCATTGCCGGAAAAAGGGGATGGCTGTCGCAATCATATCCGCAAATGGCGAAAGATTTGGGCATTGCCAAGGATATTGTTTTTACCGGTTATATTATTGGAGACGAATTGGTGCCACTTTTCAAGCAAGCCGATTTTTTCATTATGCCGTCGCTGTATGAAGGTTTTGGAACGACAATTTTGGAAGCCTTTGCGGTTGGAACACCGTCAATTATTTCTAATGTTGCTTCAGTTCCGGAAATCGTTGGAGATGCAGCAATATTGGTTAATCCGGTCGATACGGAAGGAATCGCGAAAAATATGATGGATTTAGCCAGTAACGTTGAATTGAAAAAAACATTGCGGGAAAAAGGATTGGTTAGAGCCAGAAATTTTGATTGGGAAAAATGCGCAAGAGAGACACTTGAAATTTATAAGAGTTTGAAGTAAGATTAAATAAAGACTACGACAGAACCATCATTCTGTCGCCCCTGAACCAATAAGGTTCAGGGCAAGTCGCAAGAGGAAATCGCGTAAAATGAAAATTAAAAATTTTCATCACGCGACACGTAGAACTTGTCGGGTAGGCCCGTAATAGCCGTAATTGAGTCCCGCACTAATTTTGTACTGGCTAAAGCCAAATTAAGCACCAAAGGTGCTGGTACAAAGTTAGTGCGGGAGAAATTAAGGTGGTACCACGATTTTCAATCGTCCTTAACAAATTGTTAAGGTTTTTTTATTTTATGATATTAGCGCATTTAATAGTTGGCTTAATTCCAGTAGAGAATAATTTTTCTTGGTTTTGGTTTTTGGGTTCGATATTTCCGGATGTAGATCATATATTTATTATTTTTAAAAATAAAATTTTCTCACTAAAAAAATTAACTGACACTATTGCCAATGAAGAAAAATATGGAATCAAATATAAAACAAAGTATCTACACTCCGTTTTAGGTGGGATTATAATTTCTGCAGTCGTATTTTTTGTAAATTTTTCCGGAGGCATTTATTTTTTTCTTGCGTATATTTTGCACCTCACATTGGATTTTCCAGATAAGGATGAAAAGCAGTATTTTTATCCGTTAAAATTAAAAATAAAGGGATGGTTGCCGATATTTTCAAAAACAGAAATAATTTTTACTGCCATTCTAATTATTTTTTTAATAATAAGGTATAAAATATAATATTTATGTGTCAAAAACAAAACAGACACATATTCCAATACTTCGTAGTATTGTAATCTGTTACAGATTGTTATATAGTGGGAATAGAATAAATAATTTATAACAATAAAATATGGCGAAATTTGAATCAAAATTATCAAAAAGTGAAGTTGGAAAATTATTTTATAAACTATGTCTAGCTATTTCTGAAATCAAGAAACCCGAAGAAGCTTCTAACTTTTTAAGCGACTTATTATCACTTCAAGAAGCGGAGATGATAGCTAAACGGCTTAAAATTGCAGAGTTATTGCTAAAAGGGGATTCCTACGATGAAATAAGGGAGAAAATAAAAGTTAGTTATGGAACTATTTCTAGGGTACAGGAATGGCTTAAAATTTCCGGAGAAGGGTATCGCCAAGCAATAAAAAGAACGGAGGGTAAAAATATCGAGATTAAAAACGAATGCCCGACGATCGATTTGAGTATAATAAAAAAACGTTACCCAATGTATTATTGGCCTGAAATTGTGTTGGAAAACATTATTAAAACTGCTAGCCAAAGACAAAAAAACAAACTCAAACGAATCATTAAAGATATGGAAAAGATGAAAGAAAAAACAGATTTATATAAAAAATTAAACAAAATCATTAAATAATCATAAACGACACAGATTACAATACTACCCAGTATTGGAATATATTGCGGATTTGGATATGAAGTCGGATAAAGTCTATGTTTAAAAATAAAGCATTATTGTTGGCAATTAGTTGGTTGATTATTGTAAATTTCATCGGCTTGATAGCGGTGAATCGTTTTAATCTTGGAGCGGATAATGCATATCGCTGGATTCCTGTGGAAAAATATGATCAGCATCAATCTTGGAATGTTGTTAATATTCACTCGCGTTGGGATTCCAATTGGTATCAGGATCTTGTGAAAAAAGGTTATGAACGGAATGCTAATGACACGCTTTCTAACCTGGTATTTTTTCCCCTATATCCGTTGCTGATGAAAGTAGTATCAATTTTTACAATGGGAAATCTTGTGCTGGCCGGATGGATAGTAAGCAGTTTATTTCTTTTACTTTCCTGTGTTTTGCTATTTAAATTTGTGAAAAAGTTTCACAAGGAGGCAGATCCAATCCAAGCAGTTTTCTTGTTGCTTATTTTTCCCACAGCTTTTTTTCTTAACGCGGTTTATACTGAATCGCTTTTCCTCTTTCTTTCTCTGGCCACTTTTTATTTTGCCTTTGAGAAAAAATATTTTTGGGCGGGAGTTGTTGGTTTTCTTGCTTCGCTAACGAGAGTATCCGGAATATTATTGTTCTTGCCTATTTTATTGCAATTTATCATTACAGAAGGATATGATTTTCGGGTGTTGAAAAAATCATGGCCACTTATGTTTATTCCTCTTGGAACAGCACTATTTTTTATTTATCATTGGATTTATTTCGGAGACCCATTTTTATTTTTCAGAATCGAAAGTGCATGGGGAAGATCATTTTCTTTGAATACCGATCATTTCATATTATTTTCTAGAGCATCGGTAGCCAATTTTTCATTAGACATTTTTTATCTATTGTTTGGAATATTTATTATAAGTCATCTTTTGAAATTGAAAAAATATCCGTATGCTCTCTATGTGGCCAGCACAATTGGTGTCGCAGTCGCTTCCGGAACACTGATGAGCATCGGAAGATATGTATTAGTTTTGTTTCCCATTTATATTGTCGGAGCATCAATTAAAAATGAAATAACAAAATATTTATGGATAATTATTTCGGCTATGTTGATGGCACTCAATACCTATTTATTTGTTAATTGGTATTGGGCAGGATAATCTAATTTTTTGTTTATAAAGCGTTTTAGTAATATAATTGATTCATATGAGTTTTAAGGAGGTTGATCCGAAACAAAGTTTGCCGAAGATGGAAGAAGAAATTCTGAAATTTTGGCAAGAGAAAAAAATATTCGAAAAATCTTTGGATATTCGAAAAGACGCGGAGCGTTATAGTTTTTATGATGGTCCGCCTTTTGCAAGTGGAACGCCACATTATGGGCATATTGTCGGCAGCATCATGAAAGACGTTGTTCCGAGATTTTGGACAATGAAAGGAAAATATGTGGAGAGAAAGTGGGGATGGGATTGCCATGGATTACCGATTGAAAATATTGTGGAAAAAGAATTGGGATTCAAAAGCAAAAAGGATATTGAAAAATTGGGCATTGAAAAATTCAATGAAACTTGCCGCAGTAAAGTTCTTAGTTATGTTGCCGAATGGGAAAAAATTATCGGACGGCTCGGAAGATGGGCGGACATGGATAATGCCTACAGAACCATGGATTTATCATACATGGAATCAGTGTGGTGGGTTTTCAAAGAACTTTGGGATAAAGGACTCATTTATGAAGGCTATCGTTCTATGCACATCTGCCCGCGTTGTGAAACCACTTTGTCGCAACAAGAAGTGGCGGAAGGATACAAAACGATTAAAGATTTATCTGCAATAGCAAAATTTGAGTTAATCTCTACGAACTACGAATCTAATACGAAATTACGAACTACGAATAATGAAAAAACTTATATATTAGCGTGGACAACAACTCCATGGACGCTTATTGGGAATGTCGCCTTGGCTGTTGGGAAGGATATTGATTATTTAAAAGTAGTTAAATTAAAAAATATAGATGAAGACAAGGAGAAGTCCGAATATTATTATATTGCAAAAAATATATTTTTAAATAAAACAATTTCTGAAAAAGAAAAGCATAGTAAATCCACTCTTTATAAATGGATAGAAAATCATACAAGTCTTGGTACATACGAAATCATTGAAGAATTAAAAGGCGAAAAATTAATTGGAAAAAAATACAAACCACTTTTTGATTATTATACTAACGATGAAAATTTAGAAAATAAAGAAAACGCCTACAAAATTTATCCGGCGGATTTTGTGACAACTGAGGAGGGGACAGGCGTGGTGCATATCGCGCCGGCGTTCGGAGAAGATGATATGGAGTTGGGAAAGAAGTTTAATCTGCCTCTCATTCAGCATTTGGGTATGGACGGAATTATCAAACCTGAAGCCAAAGATTTTGCGGGTATGAGCGTGAAACCGATTGATGATCACCAAAAAACCGATGTGGAAATCATTAAATATCTGGCCAAAAATAATCTGCTTTTTTCCAAAGAAAAATTTGAACATTCTTATCCGCATTGCTGGCGCTGCGACACTCCGCTTATCAACTATGCAACTTCCTCTTGGTTTGTGAAAGTGACCGGAATCAAGGAAAAAGCCCTTGAAT
>Ga0172379_10002311_pt1 | contig 34118 bp, 39 predicted proteins | sample GrowelOW334metaG_FD_119756 | JGI IMG/M metagenome (GOLD analysis project Ga0172379, IMG submission 119756) | Groundwater microbial communities from an aquifer near a municipal landfill in Southern Ontario, Canada - Groundwater well OW334 metaG | ecosystem: Environmental > Aquatic > Deep... | reverse complement strand
AATCGTCAAGAAATGGAAAGTTGGATTAATTGGTTTAATGAGAAAAGATATCATTTAGGGGTAAAAGATTTTCCTGCAAATTTGTATGTTAAGAATTAAGGTTTACTTAACAGTAGGTGAGATTATGTTTGAAAAAGGAGGACGAAATTATTAATGTAACTAATTTTTAAGATAAGGGGAGCTACATATTATTCATATTTGAGTTACATAAAACCCGATAATAATATGAGCAAAAAATGTGGAACAATTTATTCTTGTAACTTGTATTATTAATTATTTACGTAGGCTTCTACTTGTCACAATCGCTATAAAGAAAAAGCTAAATAACAAAACGTCATTTTGAATTATTAATCCTATAAATCCTCCGAGAAGGCTTATTGTTACAATTAATCTAAACCAAAATTTTCCTGCTTTGAGTTCTTCTTTGTTATATTTTGCTAGAAGATTTCCTAGAAGATAGCCGAGGGCGAGGATAAGGATTCCGATACTGAGTTTTATCACTTCTTGCATTTTCTTTTTATTTCAACCCCTTTGCGCTATTCCATAATATATCAAAATAAGCCTTATATGCTTTTGCTGCTGAAGGGTTTTCAATTATTATTCCTTCAGGTTCATCAGTCCAGATAAGTATTGCAATTTTGTCTCCATAAATATTCGTTACTGCCGGGCTTTCAGAAAGACTTGGGAGATATCTATATGTTGTTGTGGAATCGTCCAATTCTGTTCTGTCTTTTCTTATTATTAATTTGGTTTTCATTTTTTTCTCGCGCTTCATTCTGTCAAACTGCACAGCAAATTCAGGCATTCTTTCTGAAAATTGTCCTTCCGAACCAAATGCAAAATTATCTTTTCCTTCGCGAATCATATCAAGAAAAATACTTCTTATGCCTTTTTCCCCTTTGAATAATCTAACCTGACCCTCGGAAGTTTTTACTTTTCTTTTTTCTTCTAGCATTGGAACTATGGCTTTGGCGTCATCTTCCTGCTCTTTTAAGAATTCAACAATCCTTTTAGGCCCGGTTGATTGAAAATATTTTATATTGCTAATAACAACATAACTCACAAATCCCTTTTCCTGAAGAAGTTTTAATGAATTATAACAACTGCTTCGATCAATCTTTGAGAGTTTGGATATTTTTCCCGCGGGGATGGATCCTTTCTCATTAAGAGTGAGATAGACTTTTATTTCATTTGGACTGAAACCTATTTTTTCTAGAACTTTTTCGGGGTTCATGATTTATTAAATAGTTTTATCTATTTAAGCCTTAGGGTGTTGTTTATTTTTCTACAACTACTAAATTATCTTTTAGTGAGACAACCAATTTCAAACTCTATTAAAAGCTGACGTAAATCTTTACCAAAGAATGCCCCTGCATTAAATATAATAGAGTATTTTCTAACCTCATCTTCGGTTATTGATTCGGCTCCCTTTAAAAGAACATTATATAATAATCTCATATGCCCTTCAGCCAAAGTCCTATATTGCCTTTCTTGTTCCTTATCATTTATAGTTAAAGGTTCTAACATTATCTCAACAAATTTTTTATATTCCATTTTTTCATTTGTCATTATTTTAATTTATTATCTTGCTATGCACGCTACATAGGGATGATCTTCATAATATTTAATTGCCTTCTCATGAAAATATTGGTATAACTCTTCTACAGGAAGCTCTAAAATTTTATGATAAGTTTCTTCATCTAAACAATTTCTAGGTTGTTCTAATATTCCTTTTACAAGATAATCTCTTATCCATCTATGAAGCCCGCAAGGATATCTATCGTTCATTCCTGGATTATGAATTACCGGGCGACCTTCTTCTATCCATTTTTGACCAGCCATCTCACTTATCTCTTTAAGTTTATTTACATCAATAATTTCTTCTATCCCCATAGTTCCTACATTTTTTACTCCTAATTTTCCAGTTCCAACATAATTAAGGCATATTCTCCCATAGTTGTCATCTAGATAGTCAAGTTGTGTTCTTTTTCTATCTAGCTCCATGGATAGTTTCAAATATAGTTCATGCGATTTCTTTTCGTAATCTTCTATTTTTTCTTCGTTTGTCATTTTTTATTTTGTTATTATTTTAATTTATTAAACGAATAGTTTAGGCTTTTAAATGTTCTTAAATAAGTGTTGTAGTAAATTCTACAACAGACTTTTATATAGGTATTTTTGTTGTGGTTTCGGATGGAAAGCAAAACACCAGAACAACTAAGGGAACAGCACAAAAGGATCTGGAGGGTGCAGGCAGAACTGCTTGAGAAAAACCCGAGATGGACTCAAGACAAAGCCATCTGCCTAGCCAAAAGACTGGTGCTGGGACTTTACTAAGAAATAAAAATCAAACAGGAAGAACACAAAACAAACAGAAACAAAAACACAAATGAAAAACAGAACATCACATCACCAAGCGGGGCTTAGCCCCGCCTCACAATTAAATTGCGGGAGGAAATACAAATGACAAACACAAAAACAAAAAGCAAAACAGGGAAGACAAAAGCAAAAGAACAACCAAAAAAAGCTTCGCTTATTCTAACTTATGGAGGAGTTAGTGGATATCCTTCGGGATTCTATGAAGGAAAAGATGGCCCAGTGATTGTTCAAAGCGGTCAAAGCATATACGATAATCCTAGTGGAAGCTCAAACGAGTATTTTGAAAAAATATTTTCAAGAATATATCATACATTATCGGTTTATGGAAAAGCTAATAAGAGTGAAATGGGAATGGCCTATCTTTATATCGGACTATCAATGCATGATAAAGAAGCAATTAATGCGATTAAAAAATATACTGACACAGGAAAAGACTTATCGCTTGTGGCTTGCGAATGCCATAAATATGAAAAAGAAAAGATTGCAAAGAAATTGAATGTGCCCATAATTTGGTCAGAATGCGGAGGCAGAGAGGCATTAAAAAATATATTGGAGAATCTATTGGGAAGAGATGAAAGTATAGCTAAAATAAAAGAGAGATTAAAAATATATTGTACCTCGCTAAAAGATAGTTTGTAAAAATAAAAAACAAACAAAAAAAAGCCGGGCTTAGTCTGGCAAAAAAAGAGGTGATTGCTTTCTTTTTTAGCATATAAAAATTTAAAATACCCTACTTGTTTCAATTATCTATTAAGATGCCAGAAGAGAATAATTCCAAAATTGTAATTCAGGATTTAATTCATAAAGCTACTGAAAAGGTTCCACGCAAGTATCTTATTATTGCTTCTAGGGAGGATAGAGCGGGTATGAGCATTGTTGAAGAATTAAAACAGTTTGGAAATTATGATATTTATATTACTGAGAAAAGCATGCTTCATAACGAAAATCTAGACATGGAGAAAATTAAACCTTACGATTTTGTTATATTTGCTTCAAAACATCAATCTGAGAAGAAAGAAAAAACTCTTTCTGTTCATTCTCCAGGAAATTGGGGAGAGGCTAAAGCGGGAGGAGGGGTTGGAAAAGTTTGTAGAAGTTCAGCTTTATTTAATAAAGAATTATTTGAGATGCTTAACCACGTTGCGAGGGAACATTTTTTTGATTCTAAATACAAAGTAAGTTTGGAATGCACTCATCATGGACCTTTAATTAACAAACCTTGTGTGTTTATTGAAATTGGCTCTACTGAAACTGAATGGAGAGATAGAAAGGCGGCATTTATTATTGCAAAAGCAATACATAATACTATAAAAAATTTCTATGAAAATCCTTACAGAGAACCAGCAATTGGAATTGGAGGACCGCATTATTGCCCAGGTTTTAATAAAATACAATTAGGTTCAAATGTTGCAATATCTCATGTTATTCCAGAGTATGCTTTACCTTTAACAGAAGAAATGGTGAGAGAGGCAATTGAAAAAACTGAAGAAGATGTTGAATTTGCAGTGCTTGATTGGAAGGGACTTGGGGGGGCTGAATCAAGAAAACAAATTACAGATTTGTTAGATAAACTTTACATTAGATGGAAAAAGATAAGTCAGATATCAAAAATTCCTGAGGATGATTTAGATGAGGAAATGAATAAAGGAAATGAAGAAAAAATGGAGGAAACCATTGAAGAAAAAGAAACTCCAAAAGAAGCAGGGGAAAATTATCAGGCTGAAATCATGGAAATGATTGATGAAACTATAAAAGAGAAAGAAGATGAAGAGAGTGTTGAAGATAAAACTGAGACTAATAATTAATAATACTAATTTTAATTGAGACTAAATATATTCCTGAATTTTTAATTATCACCTCTTTTTCCTGAACGGGATTTTTATTAGATTATATTGAACAGGTATGAGCAAATAATATGGAACAATCCATCTTAAATTTAGTTCATTAACTATTTCGTTAAAAAAGAAAAATAAAAAAGAAGAAGAAAAATAAAAAATAAATTAAAAAATTATGTGCTTATTTTTTAGACCAAGCCCACATTCCAAGGACAATCAAATTTACTAAAGGTATTATCATTAGTATACTTGTCCAACCAGGGAATTTGATTTTCTCAGCAACTTGCCAGAACATCCAAATCATTAACACACCAAGAGCTAATCCTCCCACTAAAGGAATCCATGCTAAAAATATTCCTAATGTAAACCATCCACTTACACCAGCCATTTGTGTTATTAAATACACATTTGCTATGGGTATAAATGCTAACCAACCATTTTTGGTTTTTGTTTTCTTTGCTATAGCCATTAAAGCTATTGCTTGATATATATAAACCACTAAAAATACTACTAACAAAATAAAGAATACAGTCATTCCTAGTGCGAATAAACCTGCCATTCCGGAACTATCTGCTCCCATCATACCAGAATAATCAACCATCTTATTTTTTTACCTCCTTTCAATTATTTGATTTTACTCAAGCTCTTCTAATTCTAATTTCAATCCGCCAGCAATCTTTGCTACCAAGTTATAGATTAGAGCGCCAATAATTCCACTAATAAAACCAAGAATTGGATACACCACTAAAAAGAATATTGCACCAGAAGATACATCAAAAAGTGAAGAGAGGCCTCCAACTCCAGAAACTACTGAACCCAATAAAGAATTAAGAATTAACATAATAATAAATCCTATCACTCCAATAAAAAGTGTTGCTAAACAAGATACTAATCCCATCGAAAGAACACCTAACTTTCTTAACTTTACCTGTACCATTTCACCCTCTTTAATATTATAAATAAGAATTGAAGGTATTTAAGGGTTTTGTTAAGGTTAGTTAATTTTCATTACAAACTCTATAATCATAAGCACATTTCTCTTTGCAAATTGAAGCCAGAAGACCCTCACCACAACCATAATTACAATCTTTTAGTTTATTTTTACAGGCATCAAAAACACCAGAACTTACAACTGTAAAAATTATTGCTCCAAGAATTAACAGAACAATTAATGTTATTATTAAAATCTTTTTTTGTCTTGAATTCATAGTTGTTTTAAGGAAAGGACATATTTAAGGGTTTGGTAGAATAATCAAGTTTAAATAATGTCAAAATCTAAGTTTTCTATTACGCCCACATCGCACAGTGGTAGTGCAATGGTTTGCTAAACCATGCCCTTTGGGCCCCCAAGTTCAATTCTTGGTGTGGGCGTTTTATTTTTTTCCCAACATTTATATATCTCAGATATATTCTGTTAATATGATAAAAAAAGGTGTTACAAATAATAAACCCATTCTAGAAGTTAAAAGATTGGCTAAAGGATCTGAATTACCAGAATACATGCTTGAGAGTGATGTTGGACTAGATTTGAAAGCAAATGAAGATATTACACTTACACCAATGGAACAGAAAGCTGTGAGAACTGGAATTGCTATAAAAATTCCTGAAGGTTATGTTGGATTGATAAGAGATAGAGCGGGAATTGTTGGAAAAATGAATGTCCACACTTCTGCTGGAACTTTTGATTCTGCATATCGTGGAGAGGTTTCAGTTTTTTTAGTTAATTTTGGAGACGATGAAGTTGAAATTGAGAGGGGAATGAGAATTGCTCAATTAATTATTATGCCTATTGCAAAAGTTTCTGTAAAAGAAGTTAAAACTCTTGAAAATACAAAAAGGGGTTCTAAAGGATTTGGTTCTACAGGAATTAAAGAAAAATTGAAATTGTTAAAAGGTTTGTAAAACTCTAATATAATTAATAATAAAACGTATTTCATAGAATAAATTGGGCTACATGTTTTTCATATTTGTTCCACATTTTTACTAATAATATTATCAGGTAATCTAAAAAAGTTCAATAACCTCATAAACAAATTCTTAATTTTTTATTAATTAATAACTTGTCTTGAATCGTTCGACAAAAGACTTATAAATCAAAAATACATTTTAATATAAATAAGAGGGTGAAATGAATAGGATATTAAAATTATTAATAATCTCTGATATATTTATCTGGAGTGGTATGGGATTGATTTCTCCAATACTTGCTATTTTCATAAATGATAATCTTATTGGAGGAAGTATTCAGGCTGCTGGAATTGCTAGTGCAATTTATTTGATTACGCATGCATTACTTCAAATATTATTTTCATATAAATTTAATGCAGAGGATAGAAGATGGATGCTTTGGGTTGGAACATTTTTTATTGTGTCAACACCTTTTGGATATATGTTCTCTACTCATATTTATCATATTTATTTGGTGCAATTAGTGTATGGTGTTGGTGCAGCATTCGCGTATCCTTCGTGGTTTAGCCTGTTCGGAGCACACCAAGAAAAAGGGCAGAGAGGATTCCAATGGTCTATATACAATTCAAGTGTTTCAATAGGTGCGGCTATAACTGCTGCTGCAGGAGCTTTTGTTGCGGAAGCTTTTGGATTTAAAACAACATTCCTTTTAACTGGAGCATGTGCATTTATTGGATTGTTAATTTTATTCGGACTTGACAAAAAGTGTTTGAAGAAGACGTAACTACAATTGTTAATAATATTGATAAATAATTATCACCCTTTTTCTTAAGGATTTTTTAAAAATTAATTACCTTGTAAAAAAATTATAGCGGGGGTGGGATTTGAACCACACGACCTCGGGGTTATGGGCCCCGCGAGCACTCCAGGTTGAGCTTCATCAAATTCTTCCATATGAACTCGGATGAATCTGCTCCACCCCGCTATACAATTTGAGTACTTCAATTGTGAGTTTCGAGAGATTTTTAAAGGTTCTTATTCGGAGAATATTACAATTATTTCCTAGTTACACAATTATTAAAAAGCACCTTTTTGTTTTTCATATATGTTAGAGCTTGGAATTGATGATGCTGGCCGCGGTCCTGTAATTGGGCCAATGATTCTTGCGGGATGTTTAATAACTGAAGATGTTGGAAAGCAGTTTAAAATTTCTGGAGTAAAGGATAGCAAACAACTCACTCAAAAAAGAAGGGAATTTTTAGAGCAAATTGTCAAGGAAAAGGCAGATGCATTTGAAGTGGTAGTGGTATCTACAGAAGAAATTGATGGTAATGTTAACAATGGAAAATTAAATGAGCTTGAAGCGGTGGCTTGTGCACAAATAATAAATAAAATAAATAAGGGTTTTGGAAGAATAAAAGTTATTCTTGATTGTCCTTCAACGAACATAGGTTCGTGGAGAGATTTTTTAATGACAAAAATTGAGAACTTGTCTAATTTAGAAATTGTGTGCGAACATAAAGCGGATGTTAATCATGTTTCTGTTTCAGCTGCTTCTATATTAGCGAAGAGTGAACGTGAGAGACAAATGGCAATTCTAAAAGAAAAATATGGGGCTGAAATAGGTTCTGGATATTCTTCAGATCCATACACCCAAAAATTTGTTGAGAAACATGCAACAAAATTGAAAGATTCTGGAGTATTTAGAAAGAGCTGGGACACTTGGAAGAATGCAGTAGGAAAAGGTGAACAAAAAAAGTTGGGGTTTTAAAAAATGTATGATACAATAATAGTTCAAGGGACTGAAAATTATATACGACAAAATTTTGAAAAAGAGGCTACAGGACATGATTTATTTCATGCTTTAAGAGTTAGAAATATTGCAAAAGATATAATGGATAAAGAAGGAGGGGATTTGTATACAATTGAGTTGGGCGCTTTACTTCATGATATAGCAGATTATAAATTTCATGACGGAAATGAATTTATAGGCCCAAGAAAAGCTAAGGAACTACTTACCTCATTAAAAGCAGATAAAAGAACTATAAGAAAAGTTTGTGAAATTATTTCTACAATATCTTTTAAAGGAGGATTTGCAAACAGACCTAAAACTCTTGAAGGAAGAATTGTGCAAGATGCAGATAGAATTGATGCACTAGGAGCTATTGGAATTGCAAGAGCCTTTGCTTATGGGGGACATATGGGAAGACCCATTCATGATCCTAACATAAAAGCTAGAAAATATGAATCAGAAGAGGATTATAAAAAGAGTAAAACAGGAACAACAATTACTCATTTTGATGAAAAGCTTCTTTTGCTTAAAGATACAATGAATACAAAAACTGGAAAAGAACTTGCTGAAAGAAGACACAAGTTTATGAGAATGTTTTTAGCAGAATTTTATGGTGAGTGGGAAGGGAGATTGTGAGGCTTATACGAATTGTTAATAATAAAAAATTTAAACGTGCTTGAGCTACTTATTGCACATACTGGTTCCACATACCATTTTTCTTTTTACAAAAAAGAAGACTAGGTATCCAAAAGAAAAAGTAAGAGAGAACCTGATAAACTTATTCTTAATATTAGTTCATTAATTACTTCGTTCAAATAATTATCCTAACTCTCCCAAATCATATTAAAATAATTCGTGTGTGATTTTACAATTTCTTTGTTGTTTATTTTAATTGCTACTGGCTCTTTTGACCATTGAATAAATATGCAGGTGTCATCATAGATAATTGTTGTCGTAGGACTCATAAATTTGTCATTTACAAATTTATACTTCAATAATCTTCTTGTTTTAAGCTTCTGCTTAAACTTGTTAGAAAAAATTGATCTTTGTGTTATGCCAAGGGCAATTCTTTTTTTATGCCATAATTCAAAGTACGGACCGAATAAATCTTCAAATTGCAATTGCGAAGCCATTAAATAAATCGGTTTTTGCTTTTCTAAAATTTCTTCAAATATCATTCTTAATCCCTTTTTTCCAGTAAATATATTCGCTTCCAAAGTGGAGTTATTGGAAAGCAATTTCATCTGTTTTATATCATAAAGCATCAGAGATTTTGTTTTTTTAATTTCTTCTTCCTTTTCATCTATCAGAGAAATCAAAGAATTTGAGCTTTTTGCTTCAAACCATCTCAATTTATTTTTGATTATGAATGAAATGACGCCTTTGGAGATTAGACGATCCAACGCTTCATACACATTTGTTCTATTTATCCCTGTTTCTGCACTTATCTTTTTGGGATAACTGTTTCCTGTTTTTACTAAATGAAGATATATTGTTCTCTCCGATGGGCTGAATCCAAGTTTTGCCAAGTTTTCTTCTATCATTAAGAACTCACAATTTATCTGTTTATAATTGTTGTGGTTATTAACAACAACTATAACTTATATACATCTCTCAATAAAAATTCATATGGATCTTTTAAGTAAAATAAAAAATAGTGTAACTTCAAGAAAGAAAAAACATCTTGAGGAAGAAAAACTAAGAGAAGAGACGGAAAGATTAGGCACACTACTATTTGAAGGGTGGGACCTGTTTCCTGGAAGTTTAGAAGAATATAAGGGACTAAAAGGAGCAGAATATGAAATTGTAGATACTGGAAAAAATAAAAAAGAAATTACTATCCGTAGGTTTTACTTTGCAGATTATTACACAAATCAAGAATTACTTCTTAGACTTGTTGAGGAAGGATGCTGTGGGTTGATTAGGTTTAGAGAATATAGCGAATCCTATCAAACAACCTATTTAGGACTTCCTGTCAGAAAAACGAAAAAAATTGAATCTACAAAAAATGAATAAATTTTTAGAATCAATCGTCTTAGCAAGTATGCTTACTTTAATTAATTGTGAGCGACCTAAACCAATACCAGTCACTTTTACTGGAAAGCCTCTTGCAGTTGAGGGATCATATGGTTCAGTTCAAAAAATGGCCATAGTCTTAGAAAAAGATTGTAAAACACAAGAATTAATTTTGGGAACAGACAACCATTATGAAATAATTCCATTGGCTATAGCAAGAATTCGTGCCGAAATTAATAGCGGGAGACCTATAGAAATTATTATTAATGGACATTACTATACAGAGTATAGACGTCTTGAATTAGACAATTATGAAATACTCTCTGCAAAAGTTACAGAGGCGTGTAATTAGTATATACCTAAATAGAGTTAAAAGATAAAGAGCTGATTTGGTAATTAGTTCATTAATTACTTCGTTCAAATAATTATCCTTAAAAAGTCCTCTTTCTTTTAAAATTCAGTTGTTTATTTAATAGGTGAGAAAGAAAATATGACTTACATAAAAAAGCTGGTGATGCATGGTTTCAAAAGTTTTCCTAAAAAGACAGAAATTCCTTTTACTCCAGGAATAAACGTTATTTTGGGGCCAAATGGTTCTGGAAAATCAAATGTTTCTAATGCTCTTTGTTTTGTGCTTGGAAGATTAAGTGCTAAAAGTATGAGGGCTGCAAAAGCTAAAGATTTGATTTTCTTGGGAACTAAAGCTGCACCTCCCGCAAAAGAGGCTATGGTTGAATTAGTTTTTGATAATTCACAAAAAACATTTTCAATTGAAACTGAAGAAATTTCAATAAAAAGGGTGGTTAGAAGAAATGGACAAAGTATATATAAAATAAATAATGAAACAAAAACCAGACAGGAAATTTTAACTTTGCTTGCACAGGGAGGGATTGATCCTAATGGATTTAATATTATTCTACAGGGAGAAATTGAAGATTTTGCAAAGATGCATCCTGAGGAAAGAAGAAAAATTATTGAGGAAGTTTCTGGAATATCTATATATGAATCTAGAAAGGAAAAATCCATTAAGGAACTAGAGAAGACGGAGGAGAAGCTTAAAGAAGTAACTACAACTTTGCGTGAGAGAACAATTTATCTTAATAATTTAGAAAAGGAGAGACAACAGGCTTTGAAATTCAAAAAACTTGAAAGCGATATAAAACAATTTCAGGCAAGCATAATCTATCATGATCTTGGAAAGAAGAAAAAAGATGCTGAAAGGGTTAATGAAGAAATTGTTAAGAAAGAAAATGAAATTGAAAAAATAAAAAAAGAAATTTCAAAAGTAAAATCTGAAATAAGCAATCTTGATGCAAAGATAACAAATATAGATAATACCGTTCAAAAATCCACAGGATTAGAACAGGAAAGATTAAATAAAGAAATAGCAGATTTGAGAGCTTCTAAAGAAGGATTAAGGGTTAAGATTGAACATGATGAAAGAAAGCTGGCGGAAATTTCTACCCAAAAAAATGATTTGAACGAAAAGATAAGAAATGAAGAACTTTCAATGAGAGAGCTTCAAAAAGAATCCCCAAGTGTGGTTAAAAAAACTAAAGAAATTGAAGAAAAGAAAAGAGAGCTTGAAAAACTTGAAGCTGAAAGAAAGAAATTTTATGTAACTAAATCGGAATTGAAATCTATGACTGAAAGAATAGAAGATAAAAGAGCTGTGCTTCAAAGTTATATTAATGAAGGTAATTTTTTAATTAAAGAATGTGATAATATTGCTGTAGGCTTATTTGACAAGAAAACAACAATAGAAAAAGTAAACGAATTAAAAAATTTACTTGATGAAAATAAAATAATTCTTGAAAGAATAAACTTGCGTGAGAGGGAACTTGAAAAAATTAATTCTATCAATGAAAGAGAAATTGAAAATCAAAATAAAGTAATTGAGGGAATTGCTAAAATGGATATTTGTCCTCTTTGTAAAAGCAAAATAACAGATGAGCATATTAAAAATATAAAATCTGAAGTTAATCCTAAGATTCACAGATTGAAAGCTGAAATGGATGCTGCAGACAAAGAATTAAATGAAATATACAAAAGAAGAAAGACCTTAAATCAAGAAATTGAACAAATGCAATCTGAAATTTATAAAAGAGAGGGGGATTTGGTTAAATTAAATGAAATAAATAATAAAAAAGAACAGATAAAAAATTCTCATGAAAAAACCGAGATATTCCAAAAAGAAGTTGAAGAAATTACCAAGAAAAGAAAATTGCTTGAAGAGAGTTTTGATGAAACTTCAAATATTGAACAAAAATATGAAACTGCTAGAATAGAACTTCAAGAAATCTCATTAAGAACAGAAGAAACATTGAATGCAGATGTTTCATTCTTACAAAAAGAACTTGATAGAAGAAAGATAACTCTTAATCAAATAAAAAGAAATGAAGATGATATAAATGTTGAACTTGCTGAATTTAAAGTAAAATTTAAGCAAACTGAAAGTTTAATTGAAAGCAAAAGTAAACAAGAAGAAGAATTAAGCCAGAAGTTTAGAAAACTTCTTGAAGAAAAATCTGATTTGCAAAGAAAGATAAAAGAGTATGATATTTCACAAATAAACCAGCAAAATAATGTTCGTGCTCTTGAACAGGTTATGAATGATAGTAAAATTGAGAGAGCAAGAATTTCTGCAGAAGTTGAAAATCTTGAAGTGGAAATGCTTGAAATTGGTGAAGTTGAAATAATAAAAAATAGTAAAGAAGTTTTGATGGAAAGATTGACTCATGCAAAGGAAATTATATCTAATATTGGAAGCGTTAACTTAAGATCACTTGAAATGTATGATGAAATAAAGAAAGAGTATGATAAAGTTAATGAGAAAGTTGAAACAATTTCTAAGGAAAAGGAAAGCATCCTTAATGTAATTCATAATATTGATATTAAAAAGAGAAAGAGTTTCCTTAAAACATTCGCGGAGATTGATGAAATATTCTCTAGGAATTTCTCACAACTTAGTCCTAAAGGACAGGTTAATCTTGAGCTTGAAAATAAGAAAGAACCATTTGAAGGTGGTGTGGGAATTACTGTTAAAATGGGGCAGGGAAAATATTTTGATGTTGCATCTCTTTCTGGAGGAGAAAAAACTCTAGTAGCACTTTCGCTTATATTTGCAATACAAGAACTTAAACCATATTACTTTTATATCCTTGATGAAATTGATGCTGCACTTGATAAGAGAAACTCCGAAAGACTTGCCGGCCTGTTGAAAAAATACATGCAGAAAGGACAATATATAGTAATTTCGCACAATGATGAAGTAATAGGAAATGCAACAAACCTTTATGGTTTGAGTATGTTTGATGGTGTGACGAAGATTGTAAGTATGAAGATGTAATATTAAAATGGAATTAAAAGAATTTAAAGATAAATTAAGTAAGTATAAGAAGTCAGATATAATAATAACGCACCATGCAAATTTACAAGCTTTTGTCAGGGAAGTGGATTTAGAAGAGGTAAAAGAAAATATTGTTAATCCTATAAGATTAGTTTATTTTAAAGAGCAAGAAGCAAAATATGAGGGAGAGGCTAAGTACGACTGCTATTTTGCCTATTCAAAACATCTTTATCATAGATATGCTGTAACTTTAAACGGAAAAGTTATTATAGTCACAATTATTAAAATAAATAGAGATTGGCAAAAAGCTATAGAATAAAATGAAAAAATTTAATTTTAGTTATGATGCAGATAATGATGACTTGTTTGTTTATTTAGAAGGGAAAAAATCGTCTGGAGCTATAGAGCTTGGAAATTTTATTTTAGATTTTGACAAAGAGGGAAATTTGGTTGCAATGCAAGTTTTGAATGTGTCTGAATTTTTGGCTAAAATTTTAACTAAAATGGTGGAAATCTCCAAACTTAAAGAAGTGAGAATGAATATTGTCAATTTTAGGAATATGGATGCTATTAAATTTTATGTGTCTGATGGTAATAACAGCGAGATGACAAATATATTAATTCCACATATAAAAGAAAAAAGTCCAGTATTGGAATATTAATTAAGCTGTGAGGGTTGATTCTAGAGAAGTTGATGTGGGAGTTTTATTTTCATCTTTTTTGGTTTTATTCACAGCACAACTCTTAACATATTTCATTTTTTTATTGAACTCACTTTTGAATTCTGAAAATTCAGGAAGAGTTGTTGAATGTCTTGACATAAATTCATATAATCCTTTAATATTCTTAGCAAGGGCTACGTTCATTCCATTGTAATCAGATTTGTCTATTGCATTCTGTCTGGATAATTGATAGATTGAACCAAGATAATTTTTACAATTTTCATTAAATTCTTTTCTTTTATCTTCTGGGAGTGATTCAAGAAGTGCTTGATACATGGAAAAATCTTCTTCTAAAATATCTCCTCGATTATGTTCTTTCTTTTTAAGTGCTAAAATTGTAGGATGCCATTCTAAAAATTCCTCTCCAATTAAGAAATCTATTCCACCATTATTTATTCCCCTATTTTTTACTTGAAAATTAACTCCTTCTTGTATAGAAAAATCTGACAAATATTTTTCTAACATAAGAGCAACTGTTCCTTCCTCCTGCGATGAAACATAAAATCTATTATCAATAAAATATGCTTTATGTCTAAAAGATTCGTAAGTCTTTCGTGCATTTCTTTTTGAAATTTCCGAACGTCTCTCCTTGCTGATACCAAAAAGCCCAGTTCCTCTTTCTCTAGATTTGACTCCACTTCTTCTTCCAGTTTCTGCACGTTGTTCATAAGTTAATTCAAAAATTCCATGCCCATTTTCTTTTGTTTTTCTTCCACCCATTTTCCCAGCTTCAACATATTGTTTATGTTCCATCCCACAAATTCCAACTCCATTCTCTTTACTTGTTTTTCCTCCTTTTTTTCCAGCTTCAACACGTTGTTCATAAGTTAAACCACAAAACCCTGTTCCATTTTCTTTATTACTTTCTCCCCCAATTTTTCCATAATTCGAGTGTTGTTCTGTAGTTAATGAATGAATTCCTGTTTTATTCTCTTTAGCTTGTTGCCCACTTCTTTTCCCTATCTCTACTCTTTCTTCATGTGAAATTGCAAAAATACCTCTTTTATTTTCTTTATTCGATTGCGCATTTGTTTTTCCCATTTTAGAACGCTGTTCAAAAGTTAGACCACAAATTCCTCTCCCACTCTTTATAGCTTCTTGTCCATTTCGTTCCCCCGTTTGCTGCTGAATTGTCTTTGCTCTATAGGATAAATCTAACTCTCCAAAATATTCCGCTAAATAACTTCTTATTGTGTTTATACTAATCCCCACAAGCTCTGCCAATTCAGGGTTAGTGGTAAATCTTTCTAATTTTCCTTCTTTATCTGAATCAATTTCTTCTTTAACTAATTCATATAAAGCAATCCTATCTTCAATAGAAAGTTTAAAGTTTCCCATTCTCACTTCCCCCCCGGAATGCTCCAATCGTACTTTTGAACTAAACCATCCCGATCATTTCTTGCATAGAATGTTTTGTCGTGGCCGTACCTTTTTACTAAGCCCCAAAGCATAATTTCTTTTTCAGCACTGTTTGGCTTTCTCAAATGGTCTTTTGATTTGATTAATTTGTCTTCAATCAAAACATTATTGCACATATTCAGATAATTTTCTACTGTGAATTGCGTAGGTATTGCAAACTGAGACATTTGAAGAGGAATTACATTCTTTTCTTGATTAAGATAAAAATCAATAATTTCCAGATAACCTGCAATCTCATGCGCGCAGATATTAACAATTCCGGAGCTTTCTTTGTCTTCCGCATATTTGTATCTTATGTTGAATCTTTTAGAACCACAGGAATGATCTGAGCCAAGATTTTGAGAGACAAGATATTTTTCAGGACAATCAATTATAGGCACGCTCATTAACTTAAATTGAATTCTCGATTCTCCTTCTGTTCTTGATGGAACATTACAAACAATTTCTGCACCTTCGGTTCTTACTTTTTTAGAATCATCATAAGGTTTTATAATAATGTTTGTTCCTGGAACCTGTCTTGAATATGCAAATAATCTTGCACCTTCCAAACATTCAATTAAAGCAACTTTTCTTTTTCTTTTATCTCTGCTTATAGGCATAAAACTATATCCGCAGAAATGATAATCTTGTATTTCATTAAAAGCTCTTTCCCTTAATTGAACAGGGGTCTTGCCAATTACTACGGCTTCTTCAATAGTAGAATATCTTCTGGGTTTTACCTCTATACCATGTTTCATAAATTTTCTAGAAGATTCATAATTTATTGGAACTAGTTTTTGTGAAGGTAAAATAAGATATTCTGAAGAGGGTTCCAATTCAGATAATTTCTTTTGAACCGGATTTTTTGCCTTTATTTCTGCTTTTGTTCTTTCATTAAAGAATGTCTTTCTCATAAAAGCTCTTTAGTTTTAGAGGTTTTTAAATCTTATTATTGTAATTACTTAAGAAAGGTGACAAATTAGGATTATTTTTGCTTTAATCTTTTTCCGTATTTTGTAGCTTGAGCATAATCTGATTGAAGTCCTTGTTCATTGAGCAACCTCTTTGCAAATGTAGGAACTTTTTCTAAGACCTTCCCCAATTTATAATATGAAATAGGTTCTCCACTTTCCTCAAATGTCTGGTGTATTCTAAATAATTGATGCACTGTTTCGAATGGAATATTATCTGAATATTTTCGTGTTTTAATATAATGAATTATAGCTCTTTTCATTGCAAGATCTTCTTCTTGATTAATTAATTGAACAACTCTATTTTCAAGAAGCTGAACAAGAGATTTTCTTGTTTGGAAGAATGCTCTTTTTTCATTATACTGGTTATTCGCAATTTCTTCTCTTTTAAGTTTCCAGGTTTCATGTTGTCCAGTTCTTTTTATGTAATCATGAATAGCTTGTCTGGTAACGCCTCCTTCCAATTTTCCAATCTCACAAATATCTCTTCCCTCTTCTATTAATGCATCCCATTTAAGATTTCTTTTAACTGGCCTTTTCATACCTCTAGGATATCCTCTTGCTTTGAATATATTATTTGGAATAAATTCTTTGTATGTTGTGTATAAAGCCTGACGGGAACATCCAGTTATTTCTGCTATTTCTTTAATAGAATTAGCTCCTTGGGCTATTGCAGATTCAATTTTAGCCATCCTTTCTAATTTGATTTTATTCGCGGACATTTTATCTCGCCGAGCCTTTCGGCTGGTGTGTTAAAATAAAAAAAGAAATATAAAAAAAATAAAAAAATAAAAAATAAGTTAAATTAGTAATAACTTTCGCCGAAGTCTTCTGTTTTAGGCTTTTTGCCAAGCAATACAATTAGGACTACCAATAATACAATAAATATTACTGCTAGAACAACTGTCAATACAACTATTGGATCTGTTCCTTGCTTTTTACTTCCTTCAACGTTTGCGTTAAGAGTAGCCTTACCAACTGAGTTTTCTCCAGAGAATACACTTACATCGAAAGTATATTTTCCTTCCTCAGCAGCATTTGCAATTACTTTTACTGATTCACTTGAACCAGCAGGAACTGCAACAACAGCTTCACTAACACTTGAAGAAATTTCCTTTGAAGATTCTGGAACTATTCTGTAAACAACCAACTTGTTAGTTGGATTTACAAGAATCAATTCATATTCAGCATCTTCTCCAGCAGCAACTGTCTTTTGATCTGAAGGCACGATTACTAAGTTATCAAAATCGTTAGAAATAACAACTTGTTTCTTCATTGAAGAAACTTCATCATCATTCTTAACAGTTACAATAACATCGTATGTTCCTGCTTTCACACCATAAGGTACATCCAAGTAGATTCTTCCGCTTGCAGTGTCTTCTTCATCGCAATTATTAGTGCATGACTCTATATTAGCCAAGTCACCAAAGTAAGCGTTTCTAGAAAGACCCAAATCAGCAATCTTTGCAGTTACATACAAATCGTTAAGATCGTTGTAACCCATGTTCTTTATAACAACATCAACTGGAATTTGAGCTCCAGCAGAAACTGTTTGTGGAACACTTATAGATTTGATTTGTGCATTGTATGAAGGTCTTTGAACGTTAACAGGTAAGTTTGAGATAATTGTCTTATCTTTATTACCATCAAGTTCTACGCTAAGAGTTAATTCATCTGAAACATTTTCTCTAAGTTCGAAAGGAACTTTAAGAGTCAACACTTGTGAATAAACTTTGTTAGCTTCAACATCGAATGGCTTTGAAACCACTCTTGTTTGATCTTTTTGACCTTCTAGCTCTGCTTCGAAAGTAACGTCTGTGTCATCTGCTAAAGCTACGAATGTAACCTTAACATTTACTGTATCACCAGCAATAACACTAGGCATATATGTTGCAGAATACTGGTCTGTTGAGTTAACATATCCAGCAAGTGCACCATCTACAGTTACTCTTGCGTTATTTGTAATTTCACCAGCACTAACTGCTGAAATAGACAAAGCAACGCATAAAGTTGCTAGGACAAAAACCATAAGGTTTTTTGTGTTCATCTTGTTTTTTTTATCATTTAATTGCGCTGGAAAACATTGTTTTTCAGCTGAAGTATAGAAAGGTGGATTGCTTATAAACTTTACGGTGACAACACTTTATAGTAATTAAACAGTTAATAAATTAGTACCAAGTGTTAGTAACAGGAGGAGACATTTCTGGTTCGATGTAATTAATTATACAAGTTTCAAGAGTAATTTGTTCCATATTGTCTGCACATATAATAATCATGTAATCTCCTAATTATTCCATATAATCTGAGCTCCCAATCCACTTAGGTAAAAAAGTGATAATTATCCTGTCATAAAAATGGCTTATAATCTACTTTAGAAAATATATAATAAAACGTGTCACTTACTTTCACTTTTATTAAAGTACTTATCATAATACTCTAAACTTGTTATTGAATCTTTCACACAATCTGGACTTTCATTTATTATTACAATGTTTTTGTCTTTTGGAAGATTGAATAATAATTTTTTTATTTCTCGATTTGAAGTTGAAATGTGATTTTTTTCACCTTTTTCACCATAATCTATTCCAGAAAAGTGTACATGCCAATTATCATACTTTCCAAATCTCTTTTCAACCTCTCCAAAATTATGAGTTTTATATCTGGCAAGCACATGTGCAAAATCAATACAAAAACTGCACTTGGTTTCTTTTACAAGTGAAGATATTTCCTCCAAGTCCCCAAACACATTAATTTTACCCGTAACTTCCGGAGCTAAGGCTGGAGAATATTTTCTTTTTTTAATTTCTTCTTGTATTTCAAGTATGTTTTGTTTGATATTCTTGTAGGATTCTTGTCTTGTCTTTTTTCCATAATAACCTGCATGAAATACAACTACATAAGCTCCAAGATAAGTTCCTATCTCACAACATTCTAAAATTCTTTGTTTGCTTTCTTCAACTATTTTAGGATCTTCTGAATTCAGGTTAATATAGTAAGGTGCATGAATGCTTAGTTTAATTCCATAATCTTTAGCCTTCTTGGCTATTCTTACTGCTTCAGTTTTATTTTTAATATAAATACCTCTTGAAAAAGCTATTTCACATGCTCTTAATCCCAAGTCATGGAATTTTGTAAGCACTTCTGGAGCCTCTTTTATGCCCCCTAGTTTAGCTGGACCAAACCTCATACTCATGTTTCTTATAGAAAAATATGATTTAAAAAGTAATTGTTACTAATTGTTGAGACAAATTAGTGAATTGAAGTATTTTTCCTACGCAAAGCTTTTAAATGAAATATTTTTTTGGAGAATATGATTGAACAAACACATCTACAAAGACAAATTGAAAATATTGTCACAACTGGAAGAGGATATGATAAAAGAAAGAATACTGCTAGAACACCTTCTTATCTTATGGATAAAGAGATAGGTTTACAGATTGCCTTGGCAAACATGGAAATGTGTGATGGAAAAATAGGAGGTATCGAACAATTGAATTTTAGTGGACAACTTAACAAACTTCTTACAGTATATGAGGATTCAGGAATACCTTTAAGTTCGATAACTGATGCTAGCGGATTTAATATTGCTTTAAATGGTGTTGGTTTTAAAAAAGAAAAAATTGAAGAATTAGAGGAAATGGAATTTAGGAAATATGGCTTAGAGCAGAGGTCTAGAAAAGTTTATTATCCCAAGGACAAACGAAATAAAAATCTTGATTATAAAAAGGATACGTTCAATTAATTACTGACTCGTTCCATTAATTATACTTGCTAATTCACTTCCAGCTTCTTTAACATTCTGAAGAACATATGAATGAAGATTTTTTATTATTAATGTTTGAAGTTCTTCCTTAAGCAAACCATGACAATTATTAATATCCGAGTCTGGCAGAGAGACGCTTCCAATATTTAGATAACAAGTCATTGATTCTCCTTCAAGTACTTTTTTATCAAGAGTGCCGGATGTTACTCTTATAACTTTAGCACTAATTTTACATTTGCTATCTTCTTTTCCTAATATAGTATATTTCCAAACCAAACCAACAGTTTCGGCATTAACTGAAGATCTTATACATTTTTCTTGATAAGCCTTAAAACATGAAAGATTATTATCTGCACATTTATACTTAAAAAATAAAGTAAAATAAATTACAGCTACTACTGCCAATAAAATAAGTATACCTACAATAATTAGAATTATCCTCTTTTTTTCCATAATATTTATGTAGGTAATTTGATATTTAAAGGTTGCGATTAAAAATTATTATAATATTACTACCTCCTGAATTGTTAATAATAAAAGGAGAAGACACAAGTTTCTTCCTCCACCATCTTCTTTAAGATAATAAAATAGGTGATAATTAAATATAAGTGAAAACTAAAAATTTATAACCCTTATTTTAGATAAGGTATTATCACGCGGGTGTGTCAGAGTGGTCAAATGAGCAGGACTTAAGATCCTGTGGCTTAGTGCCTACGAAGGTCCGAACCCTTTCACCCGCATTTTCAATTTTCAAATGGCAATCAAGAAAAAGGATTTAAGAAATGCTGATGGGTGGAGAAAAGCCCTTGAGAATTTACCCGATTCTTATAAAGAATGGTTCAAAGAAGAAAAAGAATTTTTTAATAAAAATATAAGAAAGGATGCTTCGATTTTGGAAGTCGGATGCGGTGAAGGAAGAAGTATTCACGATTTGATTGAAATAACTGAAAATATTACCGGACTGGATATTGATGCAAAGTCCATAGAAAATGCAAAAAATTCTTTTGTTAACCATTCACAAATTAAGTTTATTGTTGGAGATGCAAATTCATTACCTTTTGACAAGGGAAGCTTTGATTATGTATTGTGTATTGGAACTTTTGCTAATTTTGGAGAAGAAAAATTTAAAGTTTTGGAAGAGATGAAAAGAGTATTAAAGAAAGATGGAAAAATAATAATCAGTGTATATTCTGATGAAGCCCTCCAAGAAAGACTGGCTCTTTATAATAAATTAAATTTTAATATTAAGAGGGTCGAGAATAGCGGAATAGTTACAGTTATATTTGATGATTTTAATACGGAGGGTATTTCAGAGCAGTTTTCAGAGAAAGAATTAAGAGAAATTGCATCTAAAGTTAATTTAAAAGTAGACAAAATAATAAAGACCTCTAATAAGATAGGATATTTGTGTGTGTTTTCTTAGATTTTCACCCGCATTTTATTCTGACAGAATTTGTGAAAGGGTTATTAATACTGACTGAATTATTAATAATACAAGTTCCAAGAATAAATTGTTCCAGATGGTTTGCTCATATAATTATTAGATAATTTGATAAAAGTTCAAAGTATATGTAGCTCAAGCACGTTTGAACCTTTGTGCTATTAACTATTCGTCTGGAAAAACCCAACAATTTAAAAACCCTACTTCTCTAAAATATATATTAGAAGAATATCACGTGATCATTGATTGCAAAGATATTAAGATTATTCAAATTCATATAATAACGCTCGCGCCCACATGGGCATTGTGACTTTATTTGTTAGATTAGTACGAGGTGAAATCGAAACTTGTAAAATCAGGTTCAGGATATTTTTCTATAAAAACTCTTAGAGTTTTTAACAATTAAATAAAACAAACAAAATTAAAAAACAAAAATGGCAAAAGTAAGTCCTGTATCTATAAAATACATGATTCATGCTAATTTTTTAGCAGAAGGAGCCTTGGAAAAGCCAGATGTAATCGGAGCTTTATTCGGTCAAACTGAAGGTCTTTTAGGAGCTGACTTAGAAATGAGAGAGCTTCAAAAAGAAGGAAAGATAGGCAGAATTGAAGTTGATTTGGAAAGAAAGGACAAAAGAACAGTTGGAAAAATAAAGATTCCAACAGCTTTAGACCAATCTGAAACAACATTAATTGGTGCGGCTATTGAAACAATTGACAGAATAGGTCCTTGTGACTCAAGCATTGAAATTGAAAAAATTGAAGATGTTAGAGGAAGCAAAAGAGATTACATAATTGAAAGGGCAAAGAAACTTATGGGTGAAATCCATGGAGCAACTGACTCAAGAGAAATTTCTAGAGAAATCAAAGACTCAACAAAAATGAGTGATTTGAATGAATATGGAGATGAAAAATTACCATGTGGAGATTTATCCTCTGATTCAGAAGTTATCGTTGTTGAAGGAAGAGCAGACGTGCTTTCTTTGTTAAGAGCTGGTGTAAAAAATGTTATTGCTATGAATGGAACAAAACTTCCTGAAGCAATAAAACAGCTTGCAAAAGAAAAAGATGTGGTTCTTTTTGTGGATGGAGACCGTGGTGGAAAATTAATTGCTCAAAATGTTGTTGCTAACCTTCGTGTTAAAGCGATTGTGGTTGCATCAGATGGTAAAGAAGTTGAGGAATTAATGCCTAAAGAAGTTTTAATGACTTTGAGAAGAAGATTTTCTCCTGATGAATTTTTCAGAAGGAGCGATTATCTCGGAAGAGAAGGGGGTTTTAATAACAACTCCTCTCAATCATATAGAGAACCTCAAAGAAAAGAAATTTCTTCTGAAATAAGCTTTGATAAGGAAAAAATAAAGAATATTGCTAGAGAAAATGAAGGAAGCGACAAAGCAATTTTGCTTAATGAAGCTCTTGAAGAGATAAAAACTGTCTCAATAAAAGCCCTTGCAAGTTCTTTGAAGAAGTTTGAAGGTGTTTTTGCAATAGTAATCGACGGCACAGTTACAAATAGTGTGCTTGAGGCTGCTGAAGAAGCTGGTGCTAAGGTACTAGCAGCAAAGAACTTTTTAACAACTGAAACTCCTTTGAAGCTTGTTAGCTTCTAAGAATCAACAATAAATTTTTCTTTTTTTTATTTTTTTATTATATTTCTTTTTATTTTTTAAGACGAGTTATTAATATAAATTAATCCTACATAAATATTAAATACCTATTTCTAAGAGTATCTTGATGGAAATTTCAAACCAAAGAGTTCAGGAAGTTTTTGAGGAAGCGAAAACACACTTAGAGGAGATATTCAAATTAAGATTCTCTTTAATTGAACAGAATGCTTTGAGAAGGTATTCAAGAGTTTGTTTGGAAGAACATTCAAAATGTGGAAATGAAAATATTGTTTTAAATTATCCAACTATTCCTGGAGAGGCTGAACATAGATTTATGGGAGAATATTACGGATTTCCTATGGACCAAGAATTTCTTCTTTGGTGCGATAGACTAGGATGGGATAATGTTATAAAACATTTACACATTGTTCAAGAAAATGCCCATTTGCTATAAATTAATTATTAACTATGAATAATAAACGAATTTTAAGAATAAGTTTATGAGGTTTACTTCAACTGTTTTTGAGTTACCTGATGATTTTATGAGCAAACTATATGGAACAATCTATCTTTGGAAATTGTATCATTAATAATTTCTTTCGTTTAGTTACAAACATATAGGATTCCTAGGCAATCCTTAAAAGTGCAATTTTTCTTTCTTTTTTATGGAAAACATTGAATACGCCGTTGGAGAAATTGAATTGTCTAGCGCAAGATTTGTAATGGGAAAAGTTAATCCCTATATGTCAACACACAAGTTTGTAGTTAGTGAGGATGCAGGGAAGAGAGCAATTTATGTCTCTCCAGCAGAAAGTCATTTTGGGGTTGTTGAAAGGTTTGGTTTGAATCAAGAGAAAATGATTGGTGGAGGAAGTATTTATATTGATGAACAAGGAAGGTTAATTTTTGCTGGCAATTCGGCATGTTACGGAACAATTTCAAATTCTGATGCCAAAAAATTTGGAGAACTTATAGCTCCAGAATTAAAGAAAATTGGAATTCCTTTTACAAAAATAGTTGCGGACACTTCTGAATGGTATTTTCCCTATCAAGAGGGAACTTTTTCTTATCGAGAACAGATTTAATTGTTTTTTGTTAATAATTTTCCCAGTTTAAAGTTTTCTCACAAAATCACAAAACTTTAAAAACCAATTTTACACTTTAGATAAATGGTAGTTAAGGAATCAAGCTTAGACAAGATTAAAAGATTAGTTTCTACTCAGGAAACAATAAGAAATGTTGCAACTAGTGCACACATTCATCACGGTAAAACTGCGTTTACAGATAATCTATTGGCTGCAGCTGGAATGATGGCTTCGAAGAACGCCGGAAGTCTTGAAGATGGTATGACAACTTGGCAGCACTCAGATGAACAAGAAAGATTGATGACTGTTGATTCTGCGAATGTTTCAATGGCTCACGAATTCCATGGAACAGAATATTTGATTAATTTAATTGATACCCCTGGGCATGTAGATTTCGGTGGAAATGTTACAAGAGCTATGAGAGCAATTGATGGAACTTTTGTTTTGGTTTGTGCTGTTGAAGGAATAATGCCCCAAACAGAAACAGTGATTAAACAAGCGCTTCGTGAAAGAGTTAAACCAGTTTTATTCATAAATAAAGTTGATAGATTAATCAATGAATTGAAGGTAACTCCTGAGCAAATGCAAGAAAGATTTCTTAAAATAATCAGACAGTTTAATCTTTTAATTGAACAAATTGCCGAGCCGGATTTAAGAGAAAAATTCAAAGTTAATGTTAAAGATGGAAGCGTGGCTTTTGGTTCCGCAAGGGAGAATTGGGCTTTGTCCATTCCTTTTATGGAGAAGAAAAAAGTTTCTTTCAAAGATATTTATAGTTTGTATGATGGAAGCAAGAGTGAAGAGGAAAGACAAAAATGGATATGGGACAATGCACCTTTGTATGAAGTTGTATTAGATATGGCAGTAAAACATCTTCCAAACCCTCTTGAAGCTCAAAAATATAGGATTCCTAAAATATGGAGAGGAGATTTGGATAGTCAATTTGGAAAAGATCTTTTGAGTTGTAATCCAAAAGGAGAAGTTGCATTTGTTATAACAAGAATTGTAATTGACCCTCGTTCAGGAAAAGAAATTTCTGCTGGAAGATTATATTCTGGAACAATGACAACTGGAATGGAAGTTTATGCTAATATGGCAAAAAAGAAATGTAAAGTTCAACAAGTTCTTGTTTACAACGGAATAAAACCAGAACAACTTGAAAATGTTCCTGCAGGAAATGTTTTAGCAATAAGTGGATTAAATGTTGATGTTGGAGAAACTCTTACATTCAATGAACAAACTCCTTTCGAAGAAATAAGACATATATTCCAACCAGTTATTACAAAATCTATTGAAGTTGTAAAGACTGCTGATCTTCCAAAATTAGTTGAAATTCTTAGAAAAGTTTCAAAAGAAGATCCTTCAATAAAAGTTGAAATTAATGATCAAACTGGAGAAAGCCTTATTTCAGGAATGGGAGAGTTACACTTAGAAATTGTTGAAAATAGAATTAAAACTGAAAAAGGACTTGAAGTTAAAACTTCTTCACCGATTGTGGTATATAACGAAACTGTTGCAAAAAAGTCTGCAGAATCTGAAGGAAGATCTCCTAACAAACACAATTCTTTTTTCTTAATTGTGGAGCCTTTAGAAGATGAAATTTATAATGCAATAAAAAATGGGGATCTTAGAGAAGGAAGATTAAAGAAAAATGATAAGACTTTAGTTGAAACACTTGTAAAATATGGATTAAGTTATGATGAAGCTAAACAGTACAGAGATATTTACAAAGGAAATGTTTTCTTAGATTGCACAAAAGGAGAAGTACACATTGGTGAAGTTATTGAAATGGTCTTGGATGCATTCGAACAAGTTATGGATGCGGGACCTTTAGCTAGAGAACCTTGTGCTAAATTAAAAATTTCGCTTGCAGATATAAAACTTCATGAAGATGCTATTCACAGAGGTCCTGCTCAAGTTTATCCAGCAGTTAGAGATGCTATCACTGAAGGTATGAAAAGCGCAAGTGCTACAATGTTCGAACCAATTCAAACACATTTGATAGATGCACCTCTTGAAATGATGGGAGATGTTACAAAATTAGTTTCAAGTAAGAGAGGACAATTACTTGATGTACAGCAAGAGGGAGGTTCAACTTCAATCAAAGCAGAAATTCCAGTTGCTGAAATGATTGGATGGGCTTCGGATTTAAGGTCTGCTACTGAGGGTAGAGGAGTTTCAAGTTTAGTAGATCAGACATTTAAGAGAATGCCAAGAGAACTTCAAGAAAATGTTATTAGAAAAATAAGAAGTAGAAAGGGATTGTCGGAGAATCAGTAAAACCACAAATATTAAATATCCTTAATTCTTAAATAAAATATGGAAATGAAATCAGATATTAATATGCAGGAAATTGTTGATAGACTAGCAAAGTTACAGGCAGATATGAGTTATGTAAGAGAATGTGTAGAGGATACAACATTAACTGAAGAAGATTTAGAGTCAATTGAAACAGCCGAACAAGAATTAAAAGAAGGAAAAACAACTTCGCTTGAAGATTTAAAGAGAGAATTAAAGAAATAATATGCTCTCAATTGAGTTTTCTAATCAATCAAAAAAATTCTTAAAAAACTTAGATAATCATGAAGCTCAAAGGGTAATTGATAGATTAGAGTTATTAAAGAAAAATCCTGTTCCAAGTGATGCAAAATTTATTGGCAGAGAAAATGGAGAAAAGCTATTTCGTTATAGAATTGGTAATTGCCGGGCTTTATATAAAATTAAAGAAATAGAAAATATTATACTTATAACAAAGATTGATAAAAGACCTCGAGTTTATGATAAAATATAATTAATACAATAATTCTTCTAAAAATTTATAAACCTACTTTTTCTTTTTTTAGTTATGGGAACAAGATTATATGATTTTGGAAGTGCTGAAGTTGCAAGAAAATATTATAGTCATATAAGAAATATGAAAAAGCTCAATGGTGATAAATTGGTGGAATATTTTGAAACTTACATAAAATCAGACCCCATACTTCTTCAGGCATTTAAGGAAATTGCCGAAGTCAAACGAAAAAGAGATGCTGGAAGATTAGAGAAGACTTCTATGAGAGTTTAAATAAAAAGTATTAAATAATAGTTTTTTCTTATATATTCATGGTTAAAAAGAAGAGGAATGATAGACTATATCATCTAATAAGGAGTTTACTGTTTGTTGTAAAAATTCCCTATTATATTGTAAAATATTTGATTAAAGGAATTGTGTGGATTGCTGCAGGTATTTACAATTTTGTGAAAAGAAAAAAAGTTGAAAAGTTTAGGGAAAGTAAACGCGCTAATTATCAAGAATTTAAAGTTCTTGATAGTGAAAAAGGAAATTTCAAAAGCTGGGAAAATTCGGTTGCTAAATCAGATAGTTTGATAGGAGTTATTATTGGTGCTAGAGGCACGGGAAAAACTGCCTTTGGAATGAAATTACTTGAGAATCTTCATGCAAAAACTGGAAAGAAATGTTATTCTATGGGATTTAAAGATAATGAATTACCCTCTTGGATAGATAATGTTTCTGAAGTTGAGGAAATTGGAAAAGATGCTTTTGTATTAATTGATGAAGGTGGAGTGTTATTCAGTTCAAGAAGTTCTATGAGTAATGCTAATAAACTACTTAGTAAATTGATTCTTGTTTCAAGGCATAAAAATTTGAGCATATTATTTATTTCACAGAACTCTTCAAATCTCGACGTTAATATAATAAGACAAGCGGATTTTTTAGTTTTAAAACCGAGTGCCCTGCTTCAAAAAAACTTCGAGAGAAAAATTATTCAAGAAATTTATGAAAAAAGCTCGAAGGGTTTTGAAAAATTCAAAGAAGTTAAAGGATTAACTTATATTTATTCTGATAAATTTTTAGGTTTTATTTCAAATTCACTTCCAAGTTTTTGGAGCAGAGGAATTAGCAAGAGTTTTAGATAAAGAATTTATATAAATCGTGAATAAAGACTATCGTGACTGAATTACATAAAGTTTTCTGTAGAAAACTTTATAAACCTACTTTTTTATTACAAATATATTAAACATTTTACATAAAACAAAAAATGGCAAGAGAAAAACCAAACATGAATGTTGTCTTTGTAGGACATGTTGATGCAGGAAAATCAACAACTATAGGTAGACTTATGTTCGATACTGGACTTGTTTCTGAGCAAGAATTAAAGAAACTTAAGGAAGAAGCTGAGAAACATGGAAAGGGTGGTTTTGAATTCGCATATGTTATGGATAAGATTAAAGAAGAGAGAGAAAGAGGAGTTACAATCGATTTATCTTACAGAAAAATAATGACTCAGAAGTATCAAATTACAATTATTGATGCTCCAGGTCACAGAGACTTTGTTAAAAACATGATTACTGGTGCTTCACAAGCTGATGCTGCTTTCTTAGTGATTGCTGCTCAATCTGGTGTACAACCACAAACAACTGAACACTTATGGCTTTTGAGAACTATGGGTGTTAAGAATATTGCAATTGCTATTAATAAGATGGATGAAGTTAACTATTCTGAAGACAGATATAAAAAGGTTAAAGAAGAAGTTGGAGCTTTGCTTAAAGGTGTTGGAGTTAATCCAGACACAACTGCATTTATTCCATGTTCAGGATTAAAAGGAGATAATGTTGGAAAGAAATCTACAAATATGGCTTGGTACAAGGGACCTACAGTTGTTGAACAAATGGATTTATTCCCAGAACCATTATTGCCTATAGAACTTGCAATGAGAATGCCTATTCAAGATGTTTATGAAATTACAGGTATCGGAACTGTTCCAGTTGGAAAAATTGAAACTGGTGTTATGAAAAATGGTATGAAAGTAAAAATCCTTCCAGGAAGAACTGGAGATGGTGTTTCAGGTGAAGTTAAGACAATAGAAATGCATCATGAAAACATGCCAGAAGCTCGTGCTGGGGATAATGTAGGTATTAATATTAGAGGAATTGGTAAAAAGGATTTAGCAAGAGGAGACGTTATTTGTGACGCAGCTCATCCAATACCTGTTGTAAAAGAATTCATAGCTACAATTACAGTTATCAATCATCCAACTGTTTTGGCTAAGGGTTATACACCGGTTTTCCACGTGCATACAGCTCAGGTTCCATGCCAATTCACAGAACTTATCGCTCAAATTGATCCAAGAACAGGACAGGCAATAAAAGAGCACCCTGACTTCTTGAAAAATGGAGACACAGCTAAGGTTAGAATAAGACCTCAAGGAAATCTTTGCCTTGAAACACAGAAAGACAACTCATTCATGAGTAAGTTCGCTGTGAGAGATGCTGGTGCTACAGTTGCAGCTGGTGTTTGTACTGAAATAACAGAGAAGAGATAATTTAGCTTTGAGGTTGGTTGACTTCAGAGAATAGTTCTGGTTTAATATCATGGGAAAATTTTTGAATTATGTTGGAGTTGCTTTGGTTGCAGGAGTGCTTGGAACAGACTTTGGAACTCATCTTTCAGATTATGCTAGAAAACCTATTGTGGCTGAAATTGTAGTTCCTGCAGATAAATCAAATCCTTATATTATAATTACAGATAGAAATGGTTTGGAAAAAGTTTTATTTCGAACTGAATCGGGCATTTATGAATCACCTGAAGAAATTGAAAGAAGAGCTATGGATGAACCAAATTTTATGAAGGTAAATAATAAGAATTACTCAGAAGCTAATTATAAAAAAGCTTTAGGTAGTGCAAAAAAAGAGAGATTAATATTTGAACAAAGAGAGGAAGAGATATTATCTGGAAGACAATAGGATTTCTTAATCAAATAATTCAGAAATAGAATCTCCCAATTGAGCTCTATAAATTGCTTCGGCAAATGTCGGAGAAACATCAATAGCTTCTAATTTATCAGATTTATATTTATCTGGAACAGAGTGGGTGTTACTTGTAAAGATTAAATCAAAATTTTTGTATAATTCTTCAACACCCATTGTAAATAAACCATGACAACCATAACAATAAACACCTTTAGCACCTTTTTTTCTAAGTTCAGTTGCTGCTTTATTTAACGTTTTTCCTGAATCAATTATATCATCTACAAGAAGAGCATCTTTTCCTGAAACATCTCCTGCCAAAGAAATCTTATCTACCTCTCCAGCTTCTGGGCGACTTTTATACATTAATGCCATAGGACAATCTATCCCTTCTTTACCCAATCTTTTTATGAATGCTTCAACTCTTTTGCCCCCTCCCGCATCTGGAGAAACAACAACTAAATTTTCAAGTTTAGATTTGTGATTAGCTATTAAATATTTAACAACTTCTGGAAAACTGTAAAGAGTATCTACAGGGATTTCAGGAGCATAGTTTCCAGCAACAGCATCGGAATGTATATCCATGGTTATAACTCTTCCAACTTTATATGATTCGAGAGAACGGGCAACTGCTCTCGCTGAAATTGGAACGTGAGGCATGTCCTTTCTATCCTGTCTTGTAAAAAGTAAATTTGGAAGAACATAATTTAAACTACTTGCGGATGCATTAAGAATCAAATCCTTGGCTAGAATCAATTCAGACAACCATTCTTGAGGATCTTTTTTTGAATCTGCTATATAATAGACATCCATCTTCCTTACACTATTTGGAACGTGCAATCTTAATTCCCCATTTCTAAAATGTGAGATTTCAATTTGTTCGAGAGGAATATTATGCTGTTTTTGTTTTTGGATATAGTTTTTAATTGATTGAGCAAATTCCCAGCAAGAAGATTTTGGGTCTGCAAGAAGTATCACCTTTTCCATAAATTAATTAAATGCGGGAGTTTTAAAAAGATTGCTATAAAAAATAATATAATTAATGTATAAAATGAGGCTGAAAACAAAAATAAAACTTTTCTTATATTTGCTTTTAATTGTAATAGCTTTGTTTAATTATAATAAGGTTGACTCTTTTGTAACCAAACAACTAGATGGTTCTGATTATGTTACCGTTTCCAGAATTGTTGACGGCGATACTTTCAAAGATGAATCTGGAAACTCCATTCGTATGTTGGGCATCAATACTCCAGAAAAGAAAGAAAAGTATTCTGACCTCGGGGCTTCTAATCTTGAAAGGTTGATATTAAATCAAACTGTGCGACTGGAGTATGGAAAGGACAAAAAAGACATGTATGGGAGAACTCTTGCGTATGTTTATCTTGATAGTGTTAATGTTAATTTAAATCAAGTTGAAAATGGATATGCTAATGCTTATTTTCCCTCAGGACATGATACGCATTATAATGATTTTATGAATGCTTGGAAAAAATGTGTGGATAATAATATTAATTTTTGCAAGAAATCTTCGGATAAATGTGCTTCTTGTATTGAATTAACTTTGTTTGATAATAAAAATGAAATAACTGAATTTACAAATAATTGTGACTTTTCTTGCAGTTTGGAGGGTTGGAATATTAAAGATGAAGGTCGTAAGAGATACACTTTTGGAAATATTATTTTGGAAGCAAATGCAAAAGTGCAGGTAATTGTAGGAAATAAGACAAATCATGATAATATTTTTTACTGGAGTGGAGAGGATTATGTTTGGACTGAAGGCGGAGATACTTTATTTTTAAGAGATAAAAATTATGAGTTGGTATTGTGGAAGAGCTACTAGACGAACGAGATGTAATTAATAAATAAAAAATTCAAACGTGCTTGAGCTACATATTATTCATACTTGAGCCGAATAAGCACCAAAGTTCTTTTTTCATTATCTCCTTTAAATTAACTAATAATCTTATGGGCAAGCAGAGCCAACAATTTATCTTAAAAATTAGTTTTATTAACAATTCGTTTAGTGGTGAAAAATAAATTACTTACCAAAAATAATCACAATCCAAAAAATAACTTTTAAATTACAACTATGTTTAAAAAGAGTTAATAGGTTATGGGGGTATGAAGGTGCGAGGGTTAAGGGCGTGTTTATTAATAGTTCTATTAGCAATTTCAATTATTTTTGTTTTGAGTGTGGTGAGTGCGGAGCCTACTGCTTCAGTTAATATTAATATTAAAAATATAAGTAATGCTTCTGTTGGAAAAATATTTCAGGTTAATGTAACTTATAATGAAAATATGAGCGGTTCGCCTAATCCTATTGTGGATATAAATGATAGTTCTAATGATATCCCAAGCACACTAACATTTTTTTCTCAATCATGGATTAATGAAACTGTATTTCAAAAAAATTATAATATACTTGATTCAAATAAAGAATTTTTATCAGGAATTGTAATAAATGTTTCAGATGCAAAAAATTCTACAGGAGATGTCCAGAATAATTATTCAGTTGCTAATTTATTTAATATTGACACAAAAAGTCCTATATTATTAAGTGTTGGAACTGCAATACCTTCAAACACTAGTGATGATACTCCAAATTATGTTTTTAATTCAGATGAGAATGGAACAATAACTTATGGTGGAGCATGTACAAGTACAATAACAATTGCAACTGTTGGAAGTAATACAATAACTTTTGATCATCTTGTTGATGGAACTTATAGCACATGTACAATTATAGTTACTGATGTTTTTGGAAATCCTTCTTCAAATTTAGCAATTGGAACTTTTAGAGTAGATACAATCACTCCAATTTTAAATTCTTCTTCAATAAAGGGAGGGTATGGAACTACAAATAGAATCTCCCCCCAAGATATTGATGGAAGAAATGATACTGCTACAATAACTATGAATTCGAGCGAACCTGTAGATTGGGGAACTTTGTATATTAAAAATTCTTCTGGATCAAGTGTAAAATGGTACACATTATCTTCAGGGATGAGAATAAATCAAACAGTAATTTGGGATGGAAAAGATAATTTAGGAGCTTATGTTCCTTCTGAAAATTATACACTAGTCTTAACTAGCGGGATAAACATGGCTCTAAATGATTCTGCTGGAAATGTTAATCCTACTATATCAATTGGAACTATTGAAGTTGATAATACAAAGCCAAATGCTTCTGTATCTGTAAGCACAAATCAGGTAAATGGATTTAATTTTATGCAACTGATAACTTTAGTTTATAATGAAATAATGGATACTGCAATAACTCCTATAATAACTTTTTTTGATGGCACCACAACACTTAGCCCTACACAAGCAAATGGAACATGGGTTAATTCAACTTATTATAACACAACATATAATTTCGGCAATTATAATAATCGGGATAGAACAAGCGTAAATGTTTCAGTTAATGCTACTGCAAATGATATTGTTGGAAATAATGAAACATATTCTGCTGCAAGCTTTGTATTAGATACACTTCCTCCCGTACTTACAACTATTGCAAATTATAGTAGCAATACTATTGAAGGAATAAATAATGATGATAATGTTACAATAAATGTTACATTTACTGACTTGTCTGGAATTTCAAGTGTAGTAATTGAGGAAAATTCTTCAAAGGCATTGATTTGGGAAAATCACACAGCGAGTTTAGTTTCTGGAAATTATACTTTTATAATCAATGAAAGTAATTTGAATAATCAACAAATTGTTGGATTTAGAGTGTGGGCGACTGATAGTGTTGGAAATGTTAATAAAACAATAAATTACACGTTCAAAGTTGAAAACAGAGCCCCAAGATTTAACACAACTTATGATGCCACACAGACTCATACATTTAGTTGGGATGAACATATTGGATCAAAGACAATAAATCTTATTCCTTATTTTTATGATTCAGATAGAAATATAAGTTTAAACTATACTTCTGGAATTATATCCTCTTCTCCAGGAATAACTTCCGATCCTAGTGTTTCACAAGCACTTAATATTAAGATAGATAATTCTACAGGAGATGCAGTAATTACTTCAAATGGACATTGGAATGGAATTGCTATTGTAAAATTTTACGCATGGGATCAGTTT
>Ga0172379_10002310_pt1 | contig 34156 bp, 36 predicted proteins | sample GrowelOW334metaG_FD_119756 | JGI IMG/M metagenome (GOLD analysis project Ga0172379, IMG submission 119756) | Groundwater microbial communities from an aquifer near a municipal landfill in Southern Ontario, Canada - Groundwater well OW334 metaG | ecosystem: Environmental > Aquatic > Deep... | reverse complement strand
GCATACGCCCCTGTCCTCGTCTAAAATCTTCCAACTCGCGCAAGGCTTCCCGCAAATTCGTTTTTACTGCTTTTTTCATCCCGAGCTATAAGCAAATTATATTCCAGCATGAAACAACCGTGCAAACCATCATAAGCCCCCTTCACTACAATCCAAAACGTGTTATAATTTTTGTAATTTATTCCAAGTGCTACATTCCCTTATTTTCTGGGTGGGAATAATATCGTGTACAATACACATAAAAGTAATATAAGGACAAACTTTGCACAATGAATCGTTCCTAAAATCAATTAGTGATGAAAAAAAATTAGCCTATTTTCATGAACTATTACGTAAAAATGACGAAATATATCTACAATTTGAGAACTTTTTTAAGCTTCAAAATGATGTCAAAGAATCAATTGGAGCCAATGATTTAGAAAGATTAATCACTGAAATATTTGATAACTTTGAAAGCATTGATACCGAGGAATGGATGGAAAATCATGCTTGTGGATGTAATCGTAGTTATTATGATTTTGAAGAGAGTGCGTATGAAGATATTTTAGAAGAAATTTTTGAAAAGTATGAGACACAAATTATCGCTCACGCTACCAACTCACAACTGTATGAAGCTCTTTTTATCTGTATGGCAATTTATAAAGCACTTTTAAAAGATCCTTCAATTAAGGACGATAACTATTGTTTATTTGGAGATTCATTTTTATACAATGCACTGGACTATCTTAAAGTTATTATTATTAATAATCTTTCTGAGAAAATTCATACACTTGTACTCTCCCAGGAGGAGATTCAACGAAGTATCTCTTTTTTAATCGAAAGTGTTGAGGAAGAGAAATCGTTAAGCATCTTTAGTTCTTTCTTTCAGAATATTATTTCGACCGTTGAAATCGCCACATTTACAAAACAATTTATCGACAAATTACCCCCTCTTATCCAGCTGGATATACTGAACTTATTGCATGAAGATAGTGAGTATATTCAGACAGCGGAGCTTTATTATCTTGATGACAGCTTAATTGCAGAACTTTTACTCACTAAGATTCATCAGTTGAGTGATTATAAATCGTATGAAAAAATCGCTGTAAAAGTATTTGAGAAATATCCAGAACAATTTGCTCGAAAGATTTTAAACGTTATAACCTATACTCAAACACCAGTTTTATACCTAAAAGCATTAAAAATGAGATGCGTAAAAGAATCCAGCATCAATGATTATCACGAGCTCAAAAATTATTTTACTGATAATGAACTCCTAGATTTTCAGAATTATATTGGAAACTTATCGTATAAAAAGTTTTATATTGCTATTTTGGAAGATGAAAATAGGTATGCTGAAATTTTAACTCTTGCGCAAAAAAACCTCAAAGAAAGTTCAATTGATGCAATGGTCTACTATCTTAACCCAATCAAAGAGATTTACTCTCATGAAGTGTTAGCAATCATCATTGAACACTGTAATAAAGCATTAATGGCGCATGGTCGAGGGAGAGGGACATATCATACAATGACAGCGTGGTTGAAGATTATCCAAAATGTTCAACCGGTGCAAGTGGAGTTAAAAGAATATATTTCAAAAGCTTTATACAATCATCAACCGAGATTACCCGCCCTTCGAGATGAACTTCAAAGGGGAGGGTTTTTAGGGTGAATTATTCTGAAATAATAATTGAATTGGAAAAAGCATCTTTATTTGATTTATCACGCTTGGCATCTGCAATTCGTAATGAGTTGGCGGATACAGAGAGAATAGACAAAGTCAAAAATACTCTTGTCGTAGGTCAAATAATCATCTGGTTCAATAATAAAATTAATGCCCTTGTGGAAGCAGAAATAATTAAATGTAATAAAACTAGCTGTGAAGTTGAAAATCTTTCCGATAAAGTTCGATGGAATGTTGCGTATTGTTACATAAACATTGAAAATGTAGCTATTGACATCAATAGGGGGCAAAAACGTGGTTTAAAAAAATATGAACTGCAACTTGGAGAAGTGGTTACATTTTTGGATCAGCAACATCACCCTTTATATGGAAAAGTTGTAAAATTAAATCCAAAAATGGTATCTATCAATGTGAATGGTGGAATTTGGAAAGTTTGTTATACTTTATTAAGCAAACCAACTGACGTAGATGCTGAAATAATAAATAAGAATTTTATCGATATGAAATAAAGGGGGAACAATACTGTACTCATTACCCCAAAAACAACCAAACCAATAACCCTGTTGCAAGTGCGATGTTAACCCAACTTCCCCCATCTTCAAAGAGCATTACAAGAAGATTATAATATTGTTTCTCAATCAACGAAGTAGCAACTAGCAATTCGTGTTTCGCATACGCTGTGATCTCGACCCCCCAGATAAAAGCGATAATTTCAGGGACAATCAAAAACAAGATGATTCCGAAAAATCCCCATACCGATTTTTCAGGCTTCATTGCTTGCACTGCCCTTGCCGTAACGGGACTTTCGATAATTTTTTTGATCCGTTTCATCCGCGTATCCGTCCTAAAACACCGTAGGCAATCACCGAAGCACTGCCGATTAGATACGCAGGGGAATAGGGATCACCGCTGAATTCGACGATAGAGGTCATAAGGGCTGGGGTAATGCCCCCAACAATTCCTGCTGCACTGCCTAAAATCAATGCCGTAAACGACGCACGATGCCCGTGGTGTTCCAACGCATGTACGACAGCTGAAAATATAGGGGCTTGATAGGCACATAACAATACCACCAAAAGGGACGTTGCCGCCAATGCTCCGTAAAATCCCCCGTGCACCATCGTATACAATAGAGGAAAAATAGAAATCGCTGTGAAAAATGCTGCGATTTTCATTACTTTTATCGACCCAAATTTATCCGCTACCATTGCCATTATCGGGATAAAAATAACCCCTAAAAGAATAGAGATGGTATTAATAGAGCCTGCATCGGCTTTGGTTAACCCTGCACTTTTTTCGAGCCAAATAGGGAGATAGATGAAAAGGGTGTAATAAACCATCCAGATGACCGACGCAACGACCAAAAATTTTCCAAAAAGCTTTTTGTGGTGTCGGAAGATAGCGACAAGGGGAATCGTTTTGTCCTCATGGGGTTGATAATTATCGGTAAGATTTCGGCGTAAATAAAGACCTGCCGCTGCAATCAAGATACTAAGGATAAACGGGATTCTCCATCCCCACTCCCCCATCGCATCTTCACCCAAATACCAAAGCAATCCTCCACACAATGCGGAACCCAGACCCATTCCGATTTTCGCCCCGACCGAGACGAAAGAGCCGTAAAGGTTTTGACGATTGGGTGAGGATTGTTCGACCAAATAAACGATAGAACTGGCATACTCACCACCGACAGAAAGCCCTTGTATCATCCGAAGCCCTACAAGAAGAATAGGGGAAAGTATTCCGATTTGGGCGTAGGTGGGTAAAAATCCAATCAGAAAAGTCGGCAATGCCATCAACATAAGCGATGCCATAAGAGCAAATCGTCGCCCTACTCGATCACCAATATGCCCAAAAACAGCCGCACCAACAGGACGCATAATCATCCCTGCCGCAAACGCGCCAAACGAACCCAGTAACGAAAGAAACGGATCATCGGAAGGGAAAAAAAGTTTCCCCATCATAACGGCTAAAAAACCGATCAGGGCAAAATCGTAATATTCGATAACGTTGCCGATAATTCCTGCGGCGATAATGCGCTTTTTAGTACCAATCACACAATCCACCCGCCACCAAGCAATCTATCCCCATCATAAAAGACCCCAGCTTGCCCCGATGCGACACCCAATACAGGCTCATGCAGTTGCACTGTAGCATGATCGCCCTCGATAACAACACTGCACCGTACCGCCGTTGTCCGATAGCGGAGTTTCACATCGCACTCAAAGCTCATACGATTATCAAACATATTAAGATTTTCCAATACAACACGGTGACACTCCAACGCATCCCGTTTTCCGACTACGATTTGATTGGTTTGTGGGCGGATTTCAACGACGAAGTGGGGATCATGCGCACCATGAACACTGAACCCTTTTCGTTTGCCGATAGTGTAGTGCATATAGCCTCGATGCTTGCCGACAACGTTGCCATCAAGATCAAGAACATCCCCTTCAACGTCGATATTCACATACGGTTTCAAGACTTCCATATAAGTCGTTTCCACAAAACAAATTTCTGTTGATTCACCTTGAGAGGCAAAGGATTCGAGACCTTCAATATTTGCAGCATATTCCTTGATATCACTTTTGTGTTTTTCTCCCAATGGGAAAAGTAGACGTGGAACCAATCTAGGATTGATGTAAAAAAGGAAATAGCTCTGATCTTTGGTGTCGTCATGCGCTTCGAGAAGATAGTGTCCATCATGACGGATATAATGCCCTGTTGCGATGAAATCAGCCCCGATGCTATCAGCAAAATCCACCATCGCCCCAAATTTAATATTGCGATTACACAGCGCACATGGATTGGGTGTTTTTCCTGCCTGATAGGTTTCGATAAAAGGGGTGAATACTTTGGCATTAAACTCTTCGTGTAAATCCAAAATATGGAGCTTCACTCCTGCAAAATCAGCAGCTTTTTGCGCTCTGGCTTGATGAATTTCATGGTATCCCGGTTTCGAGTGGAGTTTCATATACACCCCCTCTACTTCATACCCCTGATCCTTGAGCAAAAGAGTTGAAACCGTAGAATCAACTCCGCCACTCATTCCGATAAGAACTTTCTTTGCCATTAAATACTTCCTCCGTCTATTCCGCATCTATCTGTTACGTAGGATGAAAGAGATTGATAATACTTGGTATGGTTCAATCCCTCTTTCTCTAAGTCCACTATTTGCGCTTTCAATGATTTCTCAATCTCAGATATCACAAAATCCAAATCATCCGTCAAGGTAATTAAATCGACATCACGGGCATCAATCATCCCCTCAAGCAATAATTTGGTGCGAATAAATTCTATCAATGGGGCATAAAATTCGGTTCCAATAACGAAAAGGCGCACCCCCCAAACTTTACGGGTTTGAATCAAAGTGAGTGCCTCAAACATCTCATCCAATGTTCCAAAACCGCCTGGGAAAATAACGTATGCCATCGAATACTTAACCAACATCACTTTACGAGAGAAAAAGTAGTCAAAACTACGCCCTTTAGTAATATAAGGATTAGGGTGCTGTTCCGATTGGAGATCAATATTTAGCCCTATAGACTCCACATCTTCGTGTTTAAAAGCACCTCTATTAGCAGCCTCCATCAATCCAGGGCCACCCCCCGTAATAACATTATAGCCCTGCTCTCCCAGCATATCCGAGAGCTTCATCGCTTGCGCATAATAAGGATGATTTTCATCAACGCGTGCACTTCCAAAAATGGTTACCGAAGGGCCCAAATCCCCAAGTTCATCAAATCCTTGGACGAAATCAGCGATAATTTTAAAAACGCTCCATACATCGGCTGATTTTATATCTTTGACATAGCGACTGCTAGGATACTCTTTTTTTTTCCCTCTTTGTCGTGACATAGTTATCCTTTTAGTTTTGTCAAACGATCACGCTTGCTCCCAATAGAAGTAATTTGAACCCCAAAGTTTCCATCTACGATCACAACTTCCCCTTGCGCAATCACATTATCATCAACTAAAATATCCAATGGATCATTCGCCAATTGATTGAGCTCGATAACCGAACCAATATCCATACTCAAAACATCTTTTAATAGCATCTTTTTCTTACCAATACGGACACGGACGGGAAGTTTGACATCCAAAATCAAACCAATATTTTTCATTTCCGTTTCATCTAGCTTGCGAGAAGGGAAGTTCCCTCCACTTATTGATGTCGACTGATCCCCTTTATTTATAGAGGAAGAATCTTCTGTTTTGGACGACCCTTCTAAAGCTTCAAGAATATTTCCATCAATAGCTAGCATTATTAATGATTTTATTTCTCCTAAAGTAAAATTAAAAACATACATTTTGACGAAACGGTCAAGATCAACTTCCCCATTTTCACTAATATAAATTGCATCATCTGTCTTAATAGAAAATTTCGGAAGCTCCTTTTGGGAGGAGAGAGTTGTGCTCATAGCACCCATAATATTAGAAACAATCTCCTTAATAGCATCAAGATCATCCTCATCCATGGTCTCTTTCCCCTCGCCATCACCACCGAGCATCATGTCCCCTAGCGCAGTAGCCAACATAGGCGGAATCATTACCATCCCTTTTCCCGATGCCGCACCGCTAAAGCTCAAATGAACACACCCGATAGGGGGAATAACATTACTAACTATCGAAATATTTTCACCCTCTTTAAAAGAAATTGAGGGGGCATGACCCGTTAATCCCTCGATTGTCGCTGCTGCCTCTTGAGAGAACAATCCCGTTATGTTACTCATTATTCATCCTCTTCGTACTCAGTATGCTTTTTGATAATATCTTTCACTCCACTAATACGTGCTTTGCGTTTCATCTCAAACTCTTTGAGTGCACGTTTGACAGCATCTTTTTCGGTATCAACCATTTGAGTAATTTGTACTGATTTTCGGAAACGACGCAACCCCATTTGGGCAACGAAACGCTCTTTCCCATCCACACTTACACTCACGACATCATTCGCTGGAAGATTGAGACGGAGGATATCCCCCTCTTCAATGTCTAATAACTCTTGAAGCGTCAGCTCCGCATACCCCAAATTAACCTCTACATTTACGTGAGCTCCACCTAAAAGAACTTGAAGCTCTTGATTTCGACTTTTTTTGGAATTGGTTTCGTTGAGCATGAGATCACGACTCGCCAGTTTTGGTAACACAGGTTCTAATGCAATAACAGGATAACATATATTCATCATCCCCGAACTGTGTCCGATAATAATCTCCATAACAACCATTACAACAATCTCATTCTGAGCAACAATTTGAACAACATTGGGACTTGATTCTTTGGATTCTACTTGAGGATAAAGGTCGATTACGGGTCCCCACGCTTCACGTAAGGTCGCCATCATTACCCGTAAAATAGTCTCAAAAAGTGAAAGTTCAATATCTGAAAACTCCCGATTGGCTTCAAAAGGTTCCCCTTTTCCACCAAGAATCCGATCTAGCATCGGAAAAGCAATAGAGGGATTAATTTCCAAAACCCCATTACCTTCTAGCGGTTTCATTGAAAAGACATTAAAACTCGTCGGATTAGGAAGCGACATCAAAAACTCACCGTACGTCATCTGATCGACGGAATGGAGCTGTATCTCAACAATGGAGCGCATAATAGCCGAAATTTGCGACGAAATAGAACGTGCCATCTTGTCGTGGATACCACGAAAGGCACGTAACTGCTCTTTGGAAACACGATTTGGACGTTTAAAATCATACAAAGTGATCTGACGGTTGGGAAAAAGGTTCTCTTCTTCACCGTCAAGGGAGACATCACCCTCATCATCAACAACGTCCAGAAGCGCATCAATCTCTTCTTGGGATAAAATATCAGCCATTCTTTACCCCTCTACCGTTTCTTTAATACGCCGAATAACCGATTTATGAATTTGGGAAATACGTGACTCTGTAATGTTTAGAATACTACTAATCTCTTTTAACGTCAACTCTTCAAAATAGTAGAGCTGAATAATCATCTGTTCACGCTCCTCAAATCCCATCAGAACTTCTTTGATTACATCAACAAGCTCTTCATGCTCCATACGTTCTAGCATTCCGCCATCAAGCTCGTTGCCTAGCTGATCATCTAACGGTAAAATCGTATAAATATCGGATGCAATTCGGGCATCATGAACTTTTGCTTCATCAACTCCTAATAGTATCGCCAATTCACTATTAGTAGGTTCAGTATTAAATGCAACCAAGTGTCGCTCAATTGCACTATCAATCTCCTTGATAAGACGACGACTTGAACGACTTACGACATCCAGAGAGCGCAAATAATCCAACATCGCCCCATAAACACGGGTTTTTGCATATCCCCAAAACGAATCATTTTGAGCCTCATCGTAACGCCGCGCAAGCTTTACTAACTCTTCTGTACCAATAGCACAAAGGTCTAAATAATCAATGGAACTGGGAAGACGCTCTTTGAGACGAAAAGACATCGCCTTTACAGCAGGGAGATATTGAAGCGCTAATTGATCTTCACGGTGCTTTAATTCTTGCGTATAAACACCTGCTCCACTCATTTTTTCCCCTGTTCATTCTCACTTAATAATTCTGATTTATGCAAATAATAGGCATCAATAAACTGTTCTCTTCGGTTAATCTCACGGACATAATTATCAAGACTTTTTTCATGCGCTTGCTTTGGAAATGACTGAACTTTGATCCCAAGTGTTTGGAAATAGAATCCAACACACACATGGGCAAAAAGATAAAAAAAGATCGTAATTAATACAACGATTCCCAAAAAGTTTTCTGCACTGCTCGATTGCAAAATTCCAAAAACAAGTCCAGCAATAAATCCCTGTACCGTCAAGAAAAAAACAAAATTCTGCCCGCGCATTATGAACCTTTTGAAGAAATATTAAAAGTGTTCCATTAGTCGTTTAAATAACCCGCTAAGCCCACTTTCTTCAGGTATTGCTAGCACATTCCGTTCCAATTTCTTAGCAATCTTCTTAACAATCATCTCCAACTCTTTCGAGGGAGCCGACATCGGAAATTCACGAGTATACAATGCTCTTTTTTTAACACTCATCGAAACTTTTTGATCGGATGAAACGTGTCCTAAAAAATTAAGTTGCAACTGATTTCCAATATTAAGAGCAGCTACTTTTTGAATTTTCTCAAACAATGCGGTTGCCTCTTGCGTGTTACGAACTTGATTCATAATGACATTAATTTCATTACGCAATCGTGAAGTAATTTTTATCGTAGCATACGCATCCGTAATGGCGGCAGGATCCGGAACCGTTACGACAATAACATCATCGCACGCACGCAAGAAAAGCTGTGTATGCTCCCCTATCCCTGCCCCAGTATCAATGATCATAACATCCAAATCATCCAATACATGTGCATCATCCATAAAACGTTCGAACAATCCTGCTGAAGCATATTTGAATATCTCTTCACCACTCTCTCCCGGAATAAGAACTAAATTTTGCTCAATTGGAACCAAAATTTCGGCAACGGTTGCTTCTCCACGAAGAACATGGAGAATATTCTTTTGAATCTTCACATTAAACATAACATCAAGATTAGCAAGTCCTATATCCGCATCGAAGATCCCTACTTTCAACCCATGCTTTGCCATGATAAATGCCATATTAGAAGCAATTGTACTTTTACCAACGCCCCCTTTACCACTTGTAATGGCAACAAAACGGGTTTTTTTAGGTAACACTTGTGTATTTTGTCGAACCAGCTCTTCGAGCTTTGCTGCTTGATGTGTCATGATGGCTCACCTTTATGAAATCCATTTAGCAAACAATCAATTAAAAAATCACTGCTTGATACCACTAAATCTTCCGGAACTTCTTGTCCTATCGAAAAATAACTAATTGGTATTTTTGTTTCATAGACTAATGAAAAAATATTGCCAAAACCACGCGTCTCGTCAAGCTTCGTAAACATCATCGTATCAATCCCCAATGGAGCAAAATTTTCATACGTTATTTTCAAATCCTCAAATTTAATAGAGCTTGGAAGGACTAACACGACATCAACGCTATATTCAGTCGAATTTGAACGTAAACAGTCATAAATTTTTTCAATTTTATCCTTATCGTAGGGTGAAGACCCCATGGTATCAATCAAAATATAATCACTGTAACGCAAAGCATTAAGCGCATTTGAAAATTCGGGAGGGTCAACCACCGTCTCAATCCCAAGCTTCATCATCCGTGCATACTGCATGAGCTGTTCTACAGCCCCAATGCGATACGTATCAAGAACCACCAATCCCACTTTATACTTTTTATCCAAAAAATACGAATAGCGAGCGGCAAGCTTAGCAATTGAAGTCGTTTTCCCCACTCCCGTAGGTCCTACAAGCATTACAACTTTTTTACTTCCTGCTCGAGGGAGACTCTCCATCCTCACAGGGATCATTTTACGCAATAACGTCTGAAAATAGCGTTTAACCGTTTCTGAATTTTCACGCATTTTTGAGGGCATGTGCTCCAATGTAAGCTGCATAATTTCATCCAAATGCTCTTGGTTCATCCCGCTTTGCTGCGCCAAACGATAAATTTCTGCAAATTCAGGAGGAATAGGGAAAGAGTTTTTTGGAGACTTTTCATCCCAAAACATATTTTGGATCAGCTTGACTTTATCCCCTAGCTTCTCAATTTCATCTTTAATTTTTTTTAGATCTTCACTTTGAACAAAGTTCTCTCTCTTTGGCGAGCGTTCTTCGTTTGTCACTTCTGCAATTTTAGAAATTTGTTTTGCTGCTTCTGAAATATTATAGAGAACATCATTGCTTTTCTGGGCCAGCGGACGTTGTTGCGTCAATGGCTCTCTGGCTTTAGCAGGAGCTTTTGGAGCCGCTTCTTTTTCAATACCAACGACAATCTCATAAAGAGCCGTTTTCCCCAGTGATTTTTTTTGAATCTCACGGGTTTCGATAAGCATTGCATCCTCACCCACCTCCAGTTGCGCCTTTTTAAGTGCTTCTGCAGGAGTAGAACCGCTAAACGTTAAAATTTTCATACTGTCTCCGAAAAGTGCGATTCATACTCCGCAATGGGATTTTAACGCTGGTGCGCGAGCTCCAGTGAGGGTGTGGAATAGTGAGTTCCGGATAATGGATACTCCGATTGTCAAAAAAAAGTATATCCAAATCTAACGTCCGAGGAGCATTGGGGAAACTTCGTACCCGTCCAAAATGTTTTTCAATTCTCCACACCAACCGCAAAAGTGCTCTAGGTTGAAGGGACGTAGCAATTTCTATTACTGTATTAAAAAAATCAGGTTGCTTTGTATATCCAAACGGAGGATTTTTTAGAATAACTCCCGTCTGAACCCTTTGAAGCTGAGAGAAACGACTTAAATAAATCCACAAATGATTCAATCGCCGCCTTACATCACCAACATTACCCCCAACCCCAAAAATAACACTATAACGAGATACCTTCTCTTCTCGAATCCTCATTGGAAACATCCGATTAATAAAAATAATATGATGTTTATCCAATTGTCGAGAGAGCGCCATCCTTATACTTGTGTCTCATCCTGTTGTACTTGGCGCATTGCTTGAATTTCACTCAAAATCTGCATCATCCCTACCATCGCCAAATGGTATCCAAACGGACCAAATCCGATAATAGACGAAGTACACGCTGGCGCTGTCATACTTTTTTGACGAAACTCTTCACGGCGATAGATATTGCTGATATGCACTTCAATCGTCGGAATATTAACAGCACTAATTGCATCACGAATCGCAATAGAGGTATGCGTATACGCTGCTGGATTGATAATGATTCCATCAACATCACCGTAGCACTCCTGAATTCGATCAACAATTTCACCCTCAAGGTTACTTTGATAAAACTCGATTTCAACACCATTTTGACCTGCAAAATCTTTCATTTGCGCGTGAATTTGTTCCAAACGCATTGGACCGTACACTTGAGTGTCACGAACACCTAACATATTGAGATTTGGACCTTGAATGACTGCTATTTTCATATAAAAACCTTAATTTAACTTCTGAAATATGGATTATACGCATACATAGATTATAAGGAACTAAAAAGGGCTATTCACCACTTAGTTAGATAAATTCAACTCGATTTCGTCCATTACTTTTAGCCTTATATAGCGCTAAATCTGATCGATACATCATCGTCTCTTCCGTATCATTTTCACTAAAGAGACTGACTCCGAGAGAGACAGTAATTGTCCCCACCTCAGGAATATTCATATTTTCAATAGCACTTCGAAGCTTCTCTGCGACGAAAAGGATCTTCGCCTTATCAACATCAGGAACTAATACAACAAATTCTTCACCACCCCATCGAGCCAAAATATCCCCTATCCGAATGGTTTGAGAAAGGGTATTAGCCACTGCAATCAATGTCTTATCTCCTATTTGATGTCCATACATATCGTTCACTTTTTTAAAATCATCAATATCCGCGATAATCACTCCAAAAGAGTTCTTTTCATTCCAATGCCGTCGTAGTAACATCATCTGAAAAACATCATTGAATTTTTGTCGGTTATACAATTTTGTCAAAAAGTCCGTCACGGAAAGCGTTTCAATCCTTTTTCGATCTTGTGTCAATATTGTATTCAAATGAACAATCTCAGCCATTTTCTGCTGAAGAGTGATTTTAAGTTCATGGAGATTGCTAATATCATGAATTGAGACCATTACCCTTTTTAGCTCAGCCATATAGGGTGATATGGTTACTTGTAGCTGCATTGTTGTTAACAAAGAGGTAGTAATTTTATTCCGTGGAATAGTAATGAAACGATTACTTAACGAAGCATCATAAAATGTGGGAGTATTCAGCCGAAGAGTCGTCCGAATTTTACGCTGAAACCCTTTGTAATCAATTTCAGGATAAAATTCTTCCAAGTTTTTTCCAATAATTAATTCCGACATAATCCCCGTATTGATTTCTAACCATTTATTCCATGACTGAACGATACACTCCTCGTCGACAATTAATGTTCCATTCTCCAAAGAATCAAATACTACAGTACAATAATCCAATGTTTTAATCATGAGTACAGCTCTTCCAATTTTTGATCGATCAATGTTCGAAGTCGTTCAATCATTTCATCTTTTGTTAAAATAAAAATATGCCCACTAATATTCTGATTTTGAAATATCATCTCCGTACTGACAATAATGATTTTATGATAATTAAGCGTCTCATCTACCCCGATTAGATGATTCCCATCTATTACTTCGGTTGAGGGGACAAAAAATTGCACTTTTGTATTTAATTCTTCTGTTAAACGGCTAATAATTGTTGCACTCAGAATATTAGTCAATTCAATCACGGCATCAAGAATATCTGCACTGTTTGGCTCAGAAACATCATATAAATAATTCCCAAGATTAAATGCCGATTCATTCGTCATAACAAAAATGAATTCCCCTCCAAATTCACCCCCAAATAATTGCTTTGTGACATAGTATCGAGGATCAGACGGAATTGTTTCTTCAATGAATAATTTTAATCCATCCATATCGCTCACCGAAATATAGGGGATGTGCATCGTTCCAAACGCTTGGAGTAAATCGGCAATAGACGCCGTTGCATTTCCCATTGCAATATTCATCAACTCCTTGAGAACATCCAAATGATCCTCTGAAAATTCACTTATTTGCATCGTATTCCTTAAATATACTTAAAAAACTAGCTGCTGAAGAACAGCTAACATCTTCTCTGAATTGATTGGTTTAGGAACCATCATTTTTGCCCCAATTTTAAGAACAAATTCGTGTGCCTGCGTTTGAATATCAGCTGAAACTACCACAACTTGTGCTTTTGGATCAATTTCCATAATAATTTTTAAAGCCTCGTAACCATCCATCACTGGCATTGTCAAATCCAAAAAAACAACTCTCGGCCTTTCACTTTTGAAAAGTTCTACCGCGATAGCACCATTTTCCCCTTCAAATATCTCAGCAGAAGGTTCAAACTCTTTTAATACTTTAATTAGTGACAATCGTGCTAATTTTGAATCATCGACCACGAGTACTTTCATGCTTCCCACTCTCTCTAATACCATATACTAGCAATAGTATTATAATTTTTTAATACAATTTATACGATTGTAGCTTATCTTCACTAAAAAAAAGCCTGCTATACTTCCAGTTATATTCTCAGTTTTTATTTCCAAAAGGTTTATTGTGAAGATAGTTCTCTCTGACGTTATTTTTACCCCCGATACGATTTTACGTAATCACGGAATCGTATTTGATAAAACAATCATAACCATTGCCCCCAATGATGAGCTTAGAGCCACGTATGAAAATGCGTGTGAAGAGCTGGGAGAAGGTTCAGTGCTAATGAGTGGGTTAATCAATCCCCATGTTCATCTTGAATTTAGTGCCAACCGTTCTACCCTCACCTACGGCGAGTTTATGCCGTGGCTTTCGAGTGTTATTTCCAACCGTGACGAACTCATCAATAATTGTGACAATGAATGTATGCAACATGCTACGCACGCCATGCTAAACAATGGTATCACGGCTTTTGGTGCAGTGAGTTCGTACGGATTTGATCTAGAAGCATGCGCCAAGGCTCCTCAGAAAGTGGTCTATTTCAACGAACTCATTGGCTCTGATCCCCTTATGGCGGATGCCCTCTACAAAGACTTTCAAGAACGTCTTTTCGCGTCCCAAGAGATGAAACGAGAAGGATTCTACCCCTCAATCGCTATTCATTCTCCCTACTCTGTTCATCGCATTCTGATCAAAAAAGCTCTGAAATATGCCAAAGAAAATACGCTTAGAGTCTCCTCTCACTTTATGGAAAGCCCTGCTGAACGGCAATGGCTGGATGACAATAGCGGAGATTTTCAGCCATTTTTTCAAAATTTTCTCAAACAATCGGTTGCAGCAAATACCTCAGAGGAGTTTTTACAGCTTTTTAACGACGTACCTACCCTCTTTACCCATGTTGTTCACGCCAAGGATGAAGAGTTATCGACGATCGCTCAAAATGGGCATACCATCGTCCACTGCCCTATTTCCAACCGACTTCTAGGCAACGGTATACTGGATGTTGAACGTTTGAATACCCAAAAAATACGATGGGTATGCGCAACCGATGGACGAAGTTCGAACTATGCTCTTGATCTCTTTGAAGAGATGAAAATTGCTCTTTTTATGCACCATAATCAACCGCTACTACCTCTCGCCCAAAAACTATGGAAAAGTGTCACCGTGGATGCGGCTGAAGCACTGCAACTCAATTGTGGCTCAATCGCGCCGAACTATGATGCAGACATTCTTATTGTTCGGGTTGATTACCCAATTAATGACCAGCTACCCATCCATCTCATCACCCAACCACACCAAATCGAATCCATATACATCCAAGGAGAAAAAATACAATGATGGAATTCATTAAAAAGACAGGGGCATTATTAGCCGCAGGAATACACTTTATTCAAGAGAACTTTAAAGCAACGCTTTTAGTGTTATTGTTACTTTGGCTGATAGTGCCCTCAAGTGAAGAGGGACTTGCGTCGTATAACCTCCAAAAGATTTCACTTGTAGGCCCTATTTTAGACGCAACTTCTATCGTTGATCAGCTCGATAAAGCACGGGAGAACAAAGATGTCAAAGGGGTTCTTTTTAGTATCGACTCACCCGGTGGCGCTGTTGCCCCCTCAGTTGAAATTGCCTACGCAGTAAAACGGCTTCGTGAAACAAAACCTGTCGTTGTTTATGCCGCAGGAATTATGGCAAGTGGTGGGTATTACTCAGCTATTTGGGGAAGTGAAATCGTCGCCAATCCCGGAAGTATGGTTGGCTCCATCGGGGTGATTATGGAAGGGGCTGATATTTCCGAACTAATGCAAAAAGTAGGCGTAAAAACGCAAGTTGTTCATGCAGGGACGTATAAACAAGTGGGGACGTTTGATCGCCCATGGAGCACCGTTGAGCGTACTGAACTCAACAAAGTAATCGGTGGAACCTACTCAATGTTTGTTGCCGATGTTGCCCGTGCCCGTAAACTTGATCTCAATCAAAGCTCTCAATACGCCGATGCCCATATCTTCACCGCAGCGCAAGCCAAAGAGGTGAAACTCGTTGATTCCCTTGGGGTAGAATTTGATGCCAAAAAACGTGTTGAAGTGCTGACAAAAGTCAAAGATCCTGTTTGGAATAAAGAAGATCCAATGGATAAGTTTTTCAAGAAATTTGCCGCTGAGGGGTCAACCTTAGCGCATATCTATTTTCCGCCTGTAACCCTTAAGTAGGGGTTACAATTTCACAATCGTTAGGACTTCGGATGTCACCACAGTTTTCTCACTCATAGCCTCATACGTATCCCCAACACTTAATTCATCCAAATCAATAATTTTTCCATTACGGCTGATTTGAGCAAATCCCCGTTTGTTTTTATGTTTAGGATGTTGCGCTTCGTACGCTCCCATCATTTGGGAGACCAAACTCTTTTTCTGACGAAGAGCATTGTCTACATCTTGGTTTAATCGCTCTCTCAAAGGGGCAATTTCACGAGTATGTCGTTCTATGCTCATGATAATTTGTCGATTAAATCGCTCTTTTAACTCTAACAGCTGCTCTTTTTGGTTGAGGAGACGCTGTTCTACTCCATGACGCTTAAATGCCTCTTGCATCATCCCTAGCTGTTCACGTTGTCGTAGTATCTTTTGAGAAATCGTATTAAAAGCACCATAACGTATTTCGTCAATCGTCTGCATCAGCTCATGGCGATCAGGGAGAATCATCTGCATCGCAGCACTGGGTGTCGGAGCACGCAAATCAGCGACATAATCACTAATAACCCAATCAATTTCATGTCCTACGGCGGAAACAACGGGGGTATTCAGCGCAAAAATGGCATCCGCGACAATTTCTTCATTAAAAGCCCACAAATCCTCTACACTTCCACCGCCACGTCCTGTAACGACGACATCACACCCCAATGTATCAGCATATCGCAAACCATCGGCAATCATAGCTGCCGCACTGCTTCCTTGAACAAGAACATCAATAACAATAAGCTTAACCAATGGCCATCGCTGCGTAGCAACCCGTTGCATATCTTGCAGTGCCGCACCCGTTGCCGAGGTGACTAAGGCTATTTTTTGAGGGAATTTTGGAAACGGTTTTTTTCGTATTGGGTCAAAATACCCTTTTAATTCAAGCTTCTTTTTGAGTTGTTCAAAGGCTACCGCCAACGCCCCTGCTCCGAAAGGCTCTGCGGCTACACAGTTGATCTGATATTCACCTCGAGGGACATAAAGACTCAACGCACCGTGAATAATCACGTGTGCCCCCTCCTCAAGAGAAAACTTCAATCGTGCCGCATTGCCCCGAAACATAACACATTTGATAGAAGAATTAGCATCTTTGAGGGTGAAATAGATGTGACCGCTACCGTGTTTGGTCACGCGAGAGAGTTCCCCCTCGACGCTGACAAATTCAAATGTCGTTTCGAGAAGTGTTTTAATTTGCTCATTTAGAGTTGAGACGCTGAGAGTGGAAGCCATAAAACTATTTTTTACGTGCAATCATCAACGTCGAAATATCCATCGAAAAGCTCTTGGTATAAAGCATCTCAAAACCTGCTTCTTCCAATTCTGTTGCCATTTTGCCAACCGTCAAGAATCCTTCGATCGAATCAGGAAGATACCGATACGCCTCATAATTATTCGAAATCAATCCACCCAGACGAGGAAGGACATTGTTCATATACCAGTCTCTTACTTTTCCTAATGCAGAAGGGTTCTCATTTTTCATAAATTCAAGGATAACCACTAATCCTCCTGTTTTGAGAACACGGTTAAACTCTAACAATGCTGCTTGACGCTCCATTACATTACGAATACCGTACGAGATACTGATAATATCAGCACTTTGATCATCTCGTGGAAGGAGAGTTGCGGGTGCAATATGAAACGCCATTTCAGGGAATTTTTCACGTCCAACTCCGACCATCCCATCTGAGGGGTCAACGCCGATAATCTCATCAATTACTATTTTATGTTCAGCACCAACACGTTTCCAATATCCCATCATATCGCCTGTACCACACGCAACATCTACAATCGAAAGGGCTTCATCTCCACAATAACTAAATGCCTTACTGCACGCTTTTTTTCTCCAAATCGTATCCACACCCATACTAAGCACCCGATTGGCTTTGTCATACGTTGGGGCGATATCATTAAACATAGATACGATTTTTTCTTGCTTGGTCATTACATTTCCTATTTTTTCTTCATCCATAGGATGATATTATCGGTGATTTTAGCGTGCACAACCTCAAATTCCTCTTCAACTGTCCCAAATGTCTGTGAGCCACCCCCAATTTTGGGAGCAATATAGTTCAAATACCAATCACACACCTCACGACTAGCCTCCATCATCGCCACACCACCTTCGATCATAACAAGAGAATAGTCCTTAATTTTATCCAAGGAAGAGGCAATAAACACCTTTCGATTAGGAATACCAAAGAGAGGAATAGACGTATCAAAATTACTATTGCGTGAATAGATCAATACATCGGGAGCTTTACCCTCCACAAGACGCGCATCAAGTGTTGGACGATCATGACGTACCGTGTTACCACCAATAACTATCAAATCACATCGGTCACGTAAAGCGTGGACGTGTTCTCGCGAGCTTTGAGAGCTAATCACCCCATTGTCAACCGTTCCGTCAAGACGTTGCGCCCATTTAAAAAAGACAAAAGGATCCGTTTGCCATTTCACAAATGGCTCCAAAAGACAATTGCCCTCTTCTTCCATTACCCCAAAGGTACACGACACCCCTGCATCTTCCAAAATCTTACCGCCGTTTGCCGCAATAGGATTGGGATCTTTAGACGCAATAGAAATTTTCTTTATCCCTAAATCACGAATCAGTAAGGCGCAAGAAGGCGTTTTTCCATGGTGAGAACACGGTTCTAGCGTCACTGCCATTGAAAGGGTGTGAAAAAGATTATTATGATTTTTTCGAAGATAATCGTGAATGAAAGAGGAGTCATCACACCCAGCGAGAGCAGTATCACCGCTAAGAAGGGTATAAGCATCTCGAAGAGCAACCACTTCCGCATGAGGACCGCCTGCGCGTTTATGCGCACCGACAGAGAGTATTTCACCCCGTTCACCAATACAAACAGCACCTACACAAGGATTAGGAAAAGTCAAAAGTTGATAGTTCCACGCCTCATTAAGAGCTAGACGCATGGGATGAAGAGAATGCGCGGTGAAATTCATCACCACTCGAAAAAGGTACGTGCCTTACTGATAGAACGAAATGGAACTTTTTGTTCTCCATTTTCTTTTGTCAAAATACAAATTTCCTCGCCATTGACAGCCGTAAGTTCACCTTCAAACTTCTCTTTGGTAACAGTTGAAAAAACAACCTTTTCACCAATAGATTGCACGAAATGTTCAAGTGTTTTTAGACGGCGTTCAATCCCTGGAGAACTCACTTCAAGACGATATTCGCCCCCCATAGGAGGAGTAACATCCAAAAGTGGGTTAATAAGATGGGTTACTTCCGCACATTGATCCAAATTCACCCCACCTTGCGCTGTTACACTAACACGAAAAATAGTTTGGTCATTCTCATTCAAAATCTGAGTATCATACAAAGAGAGTCCGATTGATTCGACCATTTTTTTGATATCACGTTCAAGACTCATCTTTTTTCTCCTTGGCAATTTTGGCAAATAAAGCTTCAATATTTTTACTGCGTTCCAATGTATCGTCGAAAACGAATGTCAAACGAGGGGAACGAAACCACCCTTGATCTTTCATACAATGTTCTTCAATAATTGGTCGTACTTTTTCGAGAAGCTTCAAAAAAGCCGCTTTCTCTTGAGGTGTATAACTATGAGGATCAAGATACACTTTTGCATCACTACGTCCCCGTGAACATTTGACATCAATAACGTCAACTTCACGAATACGTGCATCTGCAAGCCCTGAAATTCCTTCAGGGATAAGCTCTTTGAGCATCGATTCTGTCCGTTTAATTTTTATTTGAGCCGGTGTCACAGAGTTACTTTTTTCTCAATTTTTTTGAAGGTTTCTACAACGTCACCGACTTTAACATCGGTATAACCATTGAGAACAACACCACAATCAAACCCTTTACCAACCTCTTTGACATCGTCTTTGAAGCGTCGTAGTGATGTTAAATCACCCTCGTGAATAACAACACCATCACGAATAACACGTACCATTCCACCACGAACAAGCTTGCCATCAACAACCACACATCCAGCGATTGTTCCAGCACCTCTTGGCATTGGGAATGTATCACGTACTTCCGCTTGACCGGTATTTTCTTCACGATACTGAGGAGCCATCATACCCGTCAACATAAGTTTGATATCATCAATTAACTCATAAATAATAGAGTAGGTTTTGATCTCAACACCCATTTGTTTCGCAGCGGCTTTAACCGTACCTGTAGGGCGAACATTAAATCCAAGAAGTGCGCAGTTTTCACTGTTGTTAACCAATGCAACATCATTTTCAGTGATACCACCAACACCACTAGAGATCACTTCAACCTTAACCTCTTCATTACGAAGCTCTGCAAGAGCAGATTTAATCGCTTCCAATGATCCGTGAACATCTGTTTTAAGAACGACTTTAAGCGCTTTAATACGACCTTCAGCAATCAACGAGGTCAAATCATCAAACGATGCTTTAGTACTTAATGAAAGTTCACGATGACGATCATATTCATATCGTTTTTGTGCAATTTCACGTGCTTCTCTATCGGTTTCCATAACCATCATCGTTTCACCTGATGCTGGCACTTCATTGAGACCAACAACAACAGCTGTTTGACTTGGCCCGATTTCTTGAAGCTGTGCTTTACGATCATTAATCAGCGCACGAACACGTCCATATGCACCACCACACACGATGTTATCACCAATGCGAAGCGTTCCATTTTGAACAATTACGGTTGCAACTGGTCCACGTCCTTTTTCAAGTGTACTCTCAACAACAACAGCTTTTGCCATTACGGTTGGATCTGCTTGAAGCTCCATTACTTCAGATTGAAGTAAAATTGCTTCCAAAAGTTCGTCAATTCCCGTCATAGCTTTTGCTGATACACCCACAAACTCAACGTCTCCGCCCCACTCAATAGGGTTTAGACCAAGTTCTGCCATTTGTGCTTTGACCATATCAGGATTAGCTCCCGGTTTGTCCATTTTATTGACAGCAACGATGACAGGAACTTTTGCATCTTTAGCATGTTGAACCGCTTCACGAGTTTGAGGTTTAACTCCATCATCTGCTGCAACAACAATAATAATAATATCCGTAATTTGCGCTCCACGTGCACGCATCGCACTAAACGCTTCGTGTCCCGGAGTATCCAAGAAAGTAATAAGCTTCCCTTTTTGCTCTACCGAGTAAGCACCGATATGCTGAGTAATTCCCCCTGCTTCTCCATGCGCTACTTTAGCATTACGAATCGCATCTAATAGTGACGTTTTACCGTGGTCAACGTGCCCCATAATTGTAATAACAGGAGGACGTTCTTCTAAGCCCTCACTTCCTGCATGTTCTTCATCGTATGCAGTTTCGAGATTAAAGGCATCTTTCGGATCAATTGTTGTTACTTCAACACCAAATTCACTGGCAAGAATTTCGATTTCGTCTTTGCCAAGGAAGTCATTTTTGGTAACCATCATTCCAAGATCAAAAAGAACTTTAATAACCGTTGAAATAGTTTGTCCTATTTTTTCAGCAAATTCATAAACACGAACATCCTCAGGAATTTCTACATGAGTGATAACTTCGTCTTCTTTTGCGTCTTTGGTATATTTTTTACGAGACTCACGAGAGACTTGACGTGGTTTTCCACGATTAGCCCCTTGTTTTTTACCCGCATTACGACCGATTGGTTTTTTCTCTTTAGGCTTTTGAACTTCTTCAGGAGGCAAGGTAGCGTTAAGATCACTAAAATCGAGAAGAACAACTTGTTCATCTTCATAATCCATAGAAATATCAGATATGCCGCCACTGAAAATATCAAGACGAACCCCTTGATCTTTTTTCATCGTTGGTGAACTATGTTGACTTTTTTTAGCTCGCTTCGCTTCAAGCTCACGCTGTGCTTGCTCACTTAACTTACCATATTGAGAAACATTAACGGGATCTTTTCGTGAAGGAGAAATAACAACGACTTCTTCAACAGGACGTTTTTTCTTAACAATCTTCAAGCCAGTACGCTTTGGAGGGACAACCTCTACCACAACTTGCTCAACAACAGCTACTTCAACAGGAATAACTATTTCAACAATTTCCTGAGCTTTAGGTTCTTCACCAGCGGTAACAGCAAGAACTTCAGTCATAGTCTCTACTGCTACTGGTGAAGCTTTTGTTTCACCCACTTCAGGAGCTGTTCCACCCATGATGTAATTCATAATCTTTTCAGCTTCTTCCATTGATACCGTACTTGAAGCAGTTTTTACATTCAATCCCATAATGGCTGCTTTATCCACTACCTCTTTAGAATTGATTCCAAGTTCCTTGGCTATTTCATGAACTCTTACTTTATCCATCATTAACGACGATCTCCTTTAAACGATTCATAAGCATCACAGGGGTGTTGCTCTTGCAGTGGCGGGCTAGTTGCCCCGAAGTTTTTTTGTGCTCTACACACGCAAAACACAAATAAAAACTCCGCCCCATCCCGATGTAGGGCTCTAAATTACCTTCGCGACACTGGAGTCGTATTAACGCCGATTGCTCGGTACGCTCACGACAAACAATGCACATTCGTACAGGATGACTACTATTTCGCGCCATTATAGCTTAATATTCCTTTACTTATCGCTCAACGACGAGTCCGCCATTATCAAAATTCAAGATTTTAACATCAAAATCTGGAAATGCACTAATAAACTTATCTGCCATCATTATCGCATCATCATCATACACCATATTAAAAAATGTCGATCCACTCCCTGAAAGAGTACTCATCAAAGCCCCATTATCGTATGCCAATTTTTGAACATCAAAAAGTTCTGGTAACATTTTCATCCGTACTCTCTGATGAAATCTATCCTGCGTTGAAAGCCTCAACATTTCCCAATCTTCATTAAAAAATGCCCCTACTGTCACGGCGGTATGAGAAAGATTGAAAACTGCATTTTCTTTACTGTACGAGCGAGGAAGAGTTGTCCGCGATTTTGCCGTTGAAATAGGCTTGTTCGGGATTACAACCACCGCTTTGAGATAATCAGGCATATGTTTTTGTTGTGAAAATACTTTTTGCTTTTCAACCATTGCCACATTAAATCCACCCATAACGGCAGGGGTAATATTGTCAGGATGGGTTTCGTAAACGAGCGCATGGTTTAAAATACGACGCTTAGATACCTTCACCCCAGCTGCTTCATGGGCACAACTAATAGCACTCACGATCACTGCCGAAGAACTTCCCAACCCACGGGACATCGGAATCTGATTATAGAAAGTAAATTTAAAATTCTGACGCTTTTGTGTGAGGCGTCGATAATGTTCGTTAAAAATACTAACGAAAAGATTATTCCCCTTGAGGCGAGGATTGTTTTCCCCCTCACCCTTGATCGAAACAGCAAAAAAACGAGATGGTGTCAGCTCAACACGATTGCGTAAATCAACGGCCAATCCTAATGAATCAAATCCAGGCCCTAAATTGGCACTGGTTGCAGGTACGCTTACAAACACTTTTGTTCCTTATCCAACTGCATCAATTCCATAACACGGGGCATTGTCGGTATTAAAATTATTCGCATTCATGAAGCGTGGAAGCTCAAATACTTTTAAATTTGGCTGTTCCAACGGCTCTAACGAAATGATTGCCCTATTTTTAACAAAATAGAGCTTTCCATACGCTTTGATGGGGCTATTTTCATTGAAAAAGAACCCATCAAGGGAAAAAAGGGGAACTTTTTGTAAAATACTCAGAGTTTTTAAAAAAAGATAGGTCACTTTTATCCCCATAAAACTCCCCGGACCATTTGCATAGATTAAACGCTCAAAGCAATACCGTTGTAACAAATCCTCAAAAATCTCGGGTAACGCATCCGAACCCACTTTGTCACTGACAATCTCTTCGATCAATACACCCGATTCATAAATACCTACACGAATAGGACTTCCAAGGGCGATAACAACTGCATCATGCATACGCTTTTGCCAATTCTTGCGATTCTGCGGTAATGAGTTCAATAATTTCATAATTCGCGGTATCTTTTAGCAATGCCAGTGTCAATTTATGATTTAGATCGTGGCTCCCTGCAAATGCTTCATAATTCCCGATAAAATTCATTCCAATAAGAGACATATCCCCAATTGCGTCAAGGATTTTATGACGAACAAACTCATCGCCAAAACGAAGCCCTTCAGGATTAAGGACTCGTTTATCATCCAACACCACGGCATTGTCCAAACTCCCCCCGAGTGCGAGTCCTTTGGAGCGAAGATATTGCACTTCATGGACAAAGCCAAATGTACGCGCACGGGCAATCTCTTTTTTGTAGTTCTCTTTGGTGAATTTCAAGACATAGCTTTGCTTATCAATCGCGGGATGGGCAAATTTAATGGTGAAATCGTAGCTAAGATCATTCGAGGGAGAAAGCTTGACATATTTCTCCCCCTCTCTCACCTCAACCTCTTTTTTAATTCTCATAATTTTTTTGGGTGCATCCAACTCTACAATCCCCGCCTCATCCAAAAGCATACAGAAGCTCATTGACGAACCATCCATCACAGGCACTTCATCGGCATCCACAATCACACGAAGATTATCAATTCCGTAGGCATAAATAGCGGAGAGCATATGCTCAATCGTAGAAATAAATATCCCATCTTTACCGATAACCGTTGCCATCTTTGTATCGACGACATTCTCAGGAGTCAAGGGAATAGAAACCCCTGCATCACTGCGAAAAAAGACTATTCCGCTATTACATTCCATCGGCTCAAGACGTAGATGAACGGGAACACCTTTGTGGAGTCCAATCCCTACGAGTTCAACATTTTTGCCGATTGTTGTTTGTTTTTTCATAAATACTATCCCTATTACTGTTGATCGATAAACATTTTTGCGGTATCAACCACACTGGTAATATTATCTTGAATCCATTTGGAATCCATCCACTCTTCGGGACGTACTTCTATCCCTTGAACCAAAATACCAAAATGAAGATGATCGCCCATCGCATAGCCACTCATCCCTGTTCTGGCAATCTCTTGCTCGTTGATAACATGATCTTTTTCACGCACGTGTACTTCAGAACAGTGACCATAGAGAGTATAGAGACCAAAGCCATGGTCGATAATTGGCAAATTTCCGTAAATACCATTGGGCTGTGAAAATACAACTGTCCCTGCATTAGAGCTTTTGATCGCTCCCATATGAATACTTGCCAAATCAAGTCCCATGTGGTACGCTTGAGAAACATTCTCTTGCCCTTTATAGCTGTAGATACGGTGATCTCCAAAATCTGCTACTTTTTGACCATTAACCAATGGATAAAAAGGGATGGGCTTGAAATCGGTAATCAAATTCGTAGAGACTTTGGAAGTAATAGCATGAATAATTTTTTCATTATCGGCACGTACTTTTTCGTTAATAATACGAAATTGTTCCAATCGATCGGCTACTCCTACCGTCTGCTCATACGTATTAGCAAGTTCTGCAATTTTACCTTCCAAAAACGCATCGCTAAGTTCAATATTAGAAACACGGTAAGCATGATCTTTGAGTCGTAAAGGGACAGAACCCTGCGTCTCATTACCTGCTTTATCACGCGCTACGACGGTTGCACTAAACGTCTCGCTTTGAACTGGCCATGCAAGCAGTGAGGCGTAATACCCTTTTTTATAAAAAGGTTGCGCTATAAATGTTTTCCCAAAAGAGGTTTTAATCTTCAAACTCTCCATCTGTTCATCTTGAGCTTTGAAAACAACGATTGCTGATCCCCCTTTTTGGATTTTATAGGAGCTGGCAATGATAGAGAGGAGTGGCGCACGTTGATCAATAACCAATGTCACCTCTTCTTTATGAGTATTACCCATAAACATTCCCCAAAGACTGTTATCCGTTGCTTCGATTTTTAACACTACCGATTGAGCTTCTGCGTTGCGTACCCCTTTTGGAGGGAGAATTTGAAAACTTCTTTTGGTCACTTTCGATGGTGTTGCATCATCCACAACAACCCATTCATCATGAGGTCCCACAATCGTTGCCGTAAATGATTTTAAACCACTTGTATCTTCTACATTAACATTAATTGGCTCTCTAAAATTCCAATACGCTGTCTTACTAAGGGTAACTTTTGGATCGACCCGTTCAAACTGAGGAGAAAATCCCATAAAGCCAATGGCTCCAACTACTACCGCACTTACTATCAATCCCATCATTCCTGAACCGTTACGACTTCTACTCACACTAATACCTCCCGAATCTTGTCCATTAAATTTTCTATTATTTGCGAACTCGTGCACCCATCAATTCGAGCACCTGCACGAGTACGATGACCGCCACCTTCAAATTGTTGAAGAATTTCTGCCGCATTGAGCATACCGCTACTTCGTAAAGAGATTTTAACCCCGCCATTCTTCAACTGCGCGACTAAAAGAGCAACTTCTACCGTTTTAAGGGCTAACGCCTCGTCTACCACTGCTTTACAATCCCGTAGACGTGCTCCTGTTGATTCCAGAAGAGCTTGATCTACGTCAAAAAGGGCTACACGAGCGTCACAAAGCAGCTTCATCCTCCGAGACATTTCACCCTTGAGTCGAAATGATGCCAAAGAATGACTGTTAAACAAAGCATTCACACACTGCGTATGATCTGCACCCAACTGTACCAACGAATGTGCCATCATAAATGTTGAAGGGGTACATTGAGGATCACTAAAACATCCCGTATCATCAATCAAGCCTGCATAAAGCGCATTCGCCATTTTACCATTGATTTTGATTGTCTCAGCAACAAACCATTCATAAAGAACTTGACTCGTACTCATGGCATCAGGATTGATACAATTATGCGTTCCATAGTTCTCATTGCTAATATGGTGATCAAAGTTTATTAATTCACCCTTGTACTCAATACCAAGCCGCCCATAACTACCACAATCAAAACTAATGGCTAAATCGGTCGATTCAGGGAATTTATCCGTTACTTTATCAAACCATGGAAGAAAGGAGAGATTATAGTCGATAGAGCTGGTAGAACAAAAGAGAGTCACTTGGGGATGGAAACGTAAGAGATAAGAGTAAAAGGCACACGCCGATCCAAGAGAATCAGCATCGGGGTGTTCGTGGGCTATAAGGACGATATGTTTGGCTGAACCGATAAGTGAAAGTGGCATACGACCCCTTATAATAATAGGGCGATTATACCATGGTTGTCTCGGAATCATAATAAGTAATACGGTTTCGCCCACTCGCTTTTGATCGATACATCGCTGCATCCGCATGACGAATAAGCATATCAATATCCTCGCAATCATCCGGGAATAACGTCGCACCGATACTTACGCCGATACTTATCGTGACACCGTTAATAATAATTGGTTCTTTTAGCGAATCCAAAATACGCATTAAAATGGTTTCAGCATCGTCCAAATTAATATCACTCAAGAGGAGAACAAATTCGTCCCCTCCTATGCGGGCAATAATATCACTAAGGCGTAGTTGCTGTTCCATTAAAGCTGATGCATTTTTTAAAATATGATCACCCATTTCATGCCCATAGCGGTCATTAACTTGTTTAAAACCATCTAAATCCAAAAAAGCAATAATCGCTTTCGTCCCTTTTCGCTTGGTGTACGCCAACATTTGTTCCGCTAACGTCATGTATAAATAACGGTTAGGAAGATTGGTCAAAAGATCATAATTAACCATACGATGAAGCTGCTCTTCTTTATTCATACGCTCAGTAATATCACTAAAAATTCCAATATAGCTCTCAATCTTGCCATTCGTATCTCGCACTGAGTCAATTCGTAAATATTCAGCGAACTCTTGACCAGTTTTTTTTCTGTTCCAAATTTCTCCCCTCCATGATCCCTCACTCTCAAGCAGATGATCTATTTGCTCATAAAAAAAAGGATCATGACGATTGGAACGGAGAATTTTGGGCGTTTTTCCTATCACTTCCTCTCTCGAATAGCCACTCAGTTCGGTAAAGGCTTCGTTCACATCAATAATAATTTTTTTCGCATCGGTCATTAGAATTCCTTCTCGAGAATTGTGAAAAACATTCGCTATCCGATTGAGATATTTTTCGGTTTCTTGGCGGATACGAATCTGTTCTTCTAATTCTTTTGATTCGTCTCTAAGTGTAAATGTTACTTTACGTAGCCTCAATGCTAGAAAAAGTAATATTGTTATAATAGACCCTAATGTGAGGATGATATGGAAAACATATTTCTGGACAATATCGTTTAACGTAAAATCGGGAGCTTGATCGAAAGGGGCAACCCTCAAATTTTCCATGAGTTGGCGTATCCCCTCATAAGCCAGAGGAATAGTCCACCCGTAATAACCTGCTCTTTTCGGTATTTTAGAGCCTCTCGGAAGGCTCAATAATACAACTGCAACCTGATTGGCTAATAAAGGATCGGTCTCTTTAAAGGCAACAAAAGGCCATTCAGGAAACAGGGGTGTAGAACATGCTTGAGGGAAATTTTTAATTTCTTGAGGATGGATAATTTTAAAATCACTTCGATTAATTTTACCCTCTTTTGCCATCTTTTCTAACACGCCAGTACGAATAAATCCAGCATCTGCAGAGCCACTCTCCACCACATAGACCACTTTATCATGAGGCATATCGGTAAACGACACGGACGCATCAGTTTTAACATCAATCCCATGTGAAAGCAGTAGCGTACTCTGTGCCAAATAACCACCAAGAGACAGTTTATCGACAGCGGCAATATTTTTATCTTTAAGATCCTCTAGCGTCGTGATATCATTACGATCACTTCGGGCAATAATGACCCCTCCAAACTCTTTTAGCTCATTGCCACCCACATTTGCTCGAATGAGCGTTGCAATCCTCGTAGCATTGTATTTTACTGAAAAATAAACATAGTGCTCAGGATTGGTAAATGCAAAGTCAAGTTCTCTCCTAGCGGCGGCATCGTTAAACTCTTTGTATGTAAATGGACGAATTTCAAAAGTATGAGAGGGGATCTGTTTATCGAGATATTGAGCAAGAGGTTCCCATTCACGAAGCGTATCAGCCTTGGAACGAAATGCTAAAACACCAATAACAACTTTTTGTTTTTCGGACACCCTAGATACTGAGTAAAGGGGAGTTAAGAAGAAAACTAGTATAAAAAATAGTTTAAAAATAATTTTTATCATCTTATACCTCACTGAGTCTAAGTATAAGAAATTTTACTTTAATTAAAAGTTAAATTTATCAATAGACTAAAACGGTATTTCGTCCTTGCTCTTTAGCTTGATACATTGCATTATCCGCCTGGCTAAATATTTCATCTTCGGTTGCGTCATTTCCCAAAAATAATGTCAATCCAATACTTGCCGTACAATGATGTTCTACAATGGTATCAGAAGAGATTTTCAATAAATAAGGATGCGATAGTAAGTGACGAATTTTTTCAGCGATTACAATTGCCTGCCCTTTCGAAGTTTCTTTATCACTGCTTAACTCACTCAGCAAAACGATAAATTCATCTCCTCCAAAACGAGCGACCGTATCTCTTTCTCGTACACACGTCTTAAGACGATGTGCCACTTCAACAAGTAACAAATCTCCTATAGTATGCCCATAGGTATCATTAAGTGGTTTGAAGTTGTCTAAATCCATAAACAATACAGATCCATAGCATCCACTACGTTTACTTATCACTTGTGCTTGAGAAAGACGATCCGCAAGGAGACGACGATTCGGAAGATTAGTTAAAGCATCGTAAAAAGCAAGAGCTTGAAGTTTCGCCTCGGATTTCATTAGCTCTTCCGTACGTTCTTGTATTTTTGCTTCTAATAGTGTCTCATGTTGTTTAATCTCTTTGACTAAATCGTTGAACCTTTTTGAAAGCTCCGCGATTTCACCACTCCCTACGACGGGAAAATTACTTTCATTGTCCCATTTTCGGACACGATCTATATTTTCCATAAGCTTTTCTATCGGCGAAACGATAGCTTGTCTGAGTCGAAATCCCAAAACGCCGATGGATATAAAGAAGAGAAGGCTCATAACATTGAAAATAGTTTTATTATTAACAAGGCTCAATTCATCACTATGGAATAAAGTAACACTAAACCATTCTATCTCGCGTGTATATCCAATACCCAGTAAACATTTCTCACCTTTAATGTTCACCCAAAGAGTTTTAGTGAGATTGGGGTTTTTGGACACTTCCAGTTCACGTATCATCTCTTTAATATGCTCTATATCTAGTGGGTCTGTAATAACTGATTCAATGGTCTTATGGGTACCGTCTTTTTTGGTAAAACTAGTATAATCAATCATTCCCGCATCTTTGGCTAACTGAATGGATAAATCTTTTTTGATAAAATAGTTTTCACTTCCTCCTTGTTCAAAGCCAATTGAATTTTTTAAAAATCGATCAAAATCAAATCCGGTACCAATAACACCAATAATTTTACCTTTATCTCGGATGGCATAATCAATCCATACCTTGGTAACTCCCAAAAACCGATCTTTATCAATATTGATTTGAAAGGGTTCGCCCATGGAAATAGTGCCAAAAAACCACTGATCGCGTGGCTCTTTAGAAGAAACTTTATAAAGGGGATTTTGTTCTCCGTATGTATTATTGCTGTCATTAAAATAATAATTTTTTGATTTCGAAAAAGCAGCAAAATACGTTTGATCTTGAAATTGTATCCGATAGCGTTCCAGCGTTTTTAATCCATCTGACCGTATTTTAGGATCATTTTCGTACAACGCCATCGCAATAATTGCAGGTTCTTGTGCTAACTGTTTTACCAGAGAAATATCATGAATAATAGGTAAGAGCGTTCGATATTTATCAAAAATAATCTGATTTTGAACGAACTTTGCTCCCCAGCGCTCATTAGCATTTTCACTTTGTATATGAGTAAAAAACCAAATAATAAGGGTAAAGAAGACAAATAAAATTGAAAGAGTTAACAAAAGTTTACTTCTAAGCTTCATTCAAACACCCTCTTATTGCTAATAATAACCGATGCCAATTATAACACCTTATACTTTAAAGTAATTATTTTACTCCGTAGCTGATTTGAGAACCTCTTCAAAATCTTTTTGTGCTTGCAGTAATACTGCTTTGGCTTCAGAATCATTAACGCGAGCGCTACTCATCCAGTTGTAAACTCCAGGAAAGCCCATAACGATTTCATTAGCATCTTTTTTCTTGTAGACCATTAGCGTACATGGAGCGAATGCAGCGGCTTCTGGACGGCTTTTGGCGACCGTGTAGATCACTTTGAGTTTACAAATAGAGTATGTGTCGTAAAAATCAAACGGACTAGCTGTTTTCTCTTCATTGAGGGCAAAATTATAATCGGTGAAATTGGACATTACAAATCCTGCTGGTTTAAGCCCGTCTTCGATCATCATTTCTACTTCACTTTTATCATTTGACCATGTTGCCGTATCACTTGGACGAACGTAACGGCTTAATAATGCTCCATTTGCGGGAAGAGCTGTTTCACTCATCGTCACTTTTGCTTTTGGTAAAGCTTTTGTCAGGGTTGCCAGTACCTCTTTCTCGATTAATGCAAACTCAGGGGCATCGAAGCCAGCAATCTTTTTCATCGCAGATGCTGTCAATACCGATACGTGCAATTCTTTGTCCCCAGTACGTTGATAAATACCAAAACCCATCGGGACAAAGATCCCTGCATCGGGGTGGGATCTCACCAACGAAGAGGCATATTCTTTATGATACGCTGTCAAAAGATTAAACGCCACGAATGCACTTTCACCAAATTGCTTGGTAAAAGGAACATTCATCTCCGTGTTAGCGGCAATCACAAAGCCATTCGACTCAAGGGCTTTTTCAATAACCGAAGCATTGATTTTGCCATCAGCATTGGGGACATTGAATAGGTGTAAATCACCGCCAAAAAGGGATAAAAATCCCATAAAAACTGCTAATAAAAAAACTTTCATCGTTGATTCCTTAAGGTTGAATGTAAAAAGCGCCATCGTGTGTACGCTCTATGATCTCCGCAATACCCGCACTGACAATCTCAACATCGGGGAGTAGTGCGGATGGAAGGATTTTTTTCGTCTCCATTGTATTGCCACAAGCAACAAATTCAACACCGTATTGCTGCAATGCACGTACTCTCACCGCAATCTCTTTTTCGTCTTTTAAGAGGGTACGAATACCGTGATAATAGGCGACAATACGAAGATGAATTTTTTCGGGTCCGTAGAATTTCAAAATATTGTTCGCCGTACTAAGCCCATGATTAATCGCTTCATCATCTCCATGACTGATCCCCATCACCACTTCACGCGGTTTATCAATACTAGGGATAGGTTCTGAGAGTCTGAGCTCTGCCATCAACAAAGAGGATGAACACAGCATTATCAAAACTAAACGTTTCATTTTTGTTCCCATTCTAACATACGATAGGCGGCTTCGACATTGCCTCTGTGCAATGAATCCATCATCCGTAGTGATTTAAAAGAGGGCATCGTGATTTTATTGATTGCTTCATCAATACTTAACCCCTCATCAAGTGCACTACGAATTTCACTGCGCATTTGTGTGAGATAGTTGTAGGTCAACTCCATTGCCTTTTCATCGTTGCGGACTCCATGTCCACCGACAATGGTTGTTGCCCCATAACTTTTTAGCTCATCCAGTGCACTAATCCAGCCATTAATATCTCCATCTCTCAATGAAGGGACACGATCATTAAAAACCAAATCTCCTGCAAAAAGAGCTTTGAGTTTTGGTACATATACCACCATATCTTTGTCACTATGTGCTTTTTTCTTCATAATATGGAACTCAAGTTTTTGATCCCCTATCGTCAGATTTGTATCCGAACCAATCATTGTACTTGGAAGGGTTGGAACCGTTAGAGCGTACGCTTCAGGAGAGATATGGGTTTGAATTCGGGTGGGAGAATCAATCCGTGCATTGTGTGCAAAATCATCCGAACCCAAAACCTTAACTCCCATTTGAGCGAAAAAACCATTACCCAACCAATGATCGTCATGGACGTGGGTGTTAATTACCAACGCTATGGGCAAAGGTTTGATTTTCTTCATCTCATTGTACGCCGATTGAGCATACGAATACGAAGAGCCACTGTCGATGACGACGTAGCCCTTGGACGTATCGAGATAACAGGTGTTTACCATGTTGCCATTATTCGTCGTGTTCATCGCCTCGGGTTCACCAAAAAAACAGTGAACCCCAGAAGTGACTTTTTTGGGCGTTAACTTAAAGTCGTATGCGCCGAGCGTTACGGCGATCATTGAGAGTAGTAATATCGTGCGCATACGGTATCCTTTAGAAGAGGTAGTTAACTTCGAAACGGTATTCGTTGTACGATTCGTAATCTGTTGCCAAATTACTACTTGTTTTTTTAGATGCGTCTGCATTAACAGTTGCAAAACGGAATTTAAACTCAGTATTTGGAAGCGCTTTAAATTCTTGAATCAAATCAACGTGTAAAATAGTGCGGTCACTAAAATCAGAAGCAAGAGCGGCATTCTTCTTCTCATCAAAATTCATATCTACATAGTCAATAGCTGCTTTGAGCCCCGGAACCAATCCTGCTTTATCAAAATCATAATCGGCTTTAACCATCCATGATTTGGTATTTGCTATCCAGTTTACCTGAGCCATTGAGCGAGTATAACCACCTGTTGGGAATCCACGCCATGGAGCGATGATATCAGCATTATCGGAAACAGCTGAATATCCCGCCATAAGAGCAAACGGTCCTTTAGCCAATACTAAACGTTCCATTAAAATACTACCATCTACGCTATTAGGGTTAGTATACGCTGCACGAGCCGTTATTGCGGCTGCATTTGTTTTATCACTTCCCATTGAACCATTTAATGCTGCTCCACCAATAGCACCTGCACCATCATCCATTTGTTTGAGATAGCGTACTCCAGGAGTCAAAGACCATCCATTACCTAAGCCTATTTGGTAATTTGCTTCAGCAATTGCAGTGGAGAAAAATCCACTGATCGCTATATATTCACCATTGAGAGTAAGATTAGGAATCGATTTGTTTTCAGCTGTCACTAAAACCATCTCTGGCTTCACATCACCATGTGCTTTACTAATATTGCTAACACTCAATCCTTTGTGTACACCAGAATCATCATTTCCATTAACTTTAAATGACATGTTGGTTGCAGTGCTACTGTCATACGCTAAAATACTGTGAAATTCTTGATGATCCCGAAGTTTTTGAGCCATAATATATCCAGCACGAATTTTAGTATTGGGGATATTTTTATTTTCAAAAACTGCTGCTTCAAATGTATTTG
>Ga0172379_10002309_pt1 | contig 34171 bp, 30 predicted proteins | sample GrowelOW334metaG_FD_119756 | JGI IMG/M metagenome (GOLD analysis project Ga0172379, IMG submission 119756) | Groundwater microbial communities from an aquifer near a municipal landfill in Southern Ontario, Canada - Groundwater well OW334 metaG | ecosystem: Environmental > Aquatic > Deep... | reverse complement strand
CATACCTGTTGGAAAGGATCAAAAACAACACGTTGAATATGCCCGCGACATCGCCGAGAAGTTCAATCGCATTTTTGGAGATACGTTCAAGATGCCCGAGCCGCTCATTTTGGAAAGTGTTGAAACGGTAAAAGGAACTGATGGTAATAAAATGAGTAAGAGTAAAGGTAACATCATTCCGCTTTTTGGAACCGATGAAGAGATCAAGAAAGCGGTCATGGTCATTCCGACCGATTCCAAGAGTGTTGCCGAGCCGAAGGATCCGAACGAATGCAAAGTATTCTATTTCCATAAGTTGTTCTCGAAAGAAATGTTGCCTGAAATTGAACGACGTTATCGAGAAGGCGGATTGGGTTACAAAGAATCGAAAGATATTCTCATCGCCAATATCATCTCGTTCGTCAAACCGCTCAGAGAAAAACGTGACGAACTGGCAAAAGATCCCGCTTACGTGATGAACATTTTGAAAGAGGGAGGAATGAAAGCGAAAAAGCGCGCTCAAGAAAAAATGAAGATCGTACGAGAGCACACGGGAATTATCACAACACTGTAAAAAATAAAAATATAATTTAAATACCATGTCACAAAGAACATATATTGGAGAATTGAAGAAACATGTCGGCGAGGAAGTTGTCATCAAAGGATGGATCGATGTTCGCCGCGATCAGGGAAAACTCATCTTTCTTGATTTTCGCGATGTTAGCGGAAAAATTCAAGGAGTGATCTTGCCGAACGCAAAAGAAGCACACGAAGTCGGTAACACGGTTCGCCCGGAGTGGGTTGTTGAAGTGAAAGGAAAAGTAAATCCTCGACCTGAGAAGAATGTTCAAAAAGATAAATTGAACGGAGATATCGAATTGGAAATTTTGTCTATTGTTGTTTTGAATGAAGCGACAACGCCGGCTTTTGATATCAGCGGCGATGGAAAAGAGATCAATGAGGAAGTTCGTTTGAAATATCGTTATTTGGATCTTCGTCGTGAAAGAATGCAAAAAAACGTCCAAAATAGACATAAAGTGTTGCAATTTATTCATCAGTTCTATTCAGGAGAGGGTTTCTTTGAGATAGAAACGCCAAATTTGACCAAATCTACGCCAGAGGGATCTCGTGACTATGTTGTGCCATCGAGGCTCGAACAAGGTCATTTTTACGCACTTCCGCAGTCGCCGCAACAATACAAACAACTTTTGATGGCTTCAGGTTTTGAGAAATATTTCCAAGTCGCACGATGTTTCCGAGATGAGGACACGCGCGGAGATCGTCAGCCTGAATTCACGCAGATCGATATGGAAATGAGCTTTGTTGTTCAAGAGGATGTGATGGCGGTCAATGAAAAAATGATCACGGAACTCGTTCAGACTTTGTATCCTGAGAAAAAAATTCAACAACTTCCATTCCCACGACTTTCATACAAGGAAGCAATGGAGAAATATGGAAACGACAAACCTGATATTCGAAATGACAAGAACGATCCGAACTTGCTTGCGTTCTGTTGGGTTGTTGATTTTCCTTTCTTTGAAAAAACTGATGACGATTCGACAGGGCTCACCGCAGGAGGTGGTTGGACGTTCACACACAATCCTTTCTCAGCTCCAAAACCTGAATTCATTCAGGACTTAATGGAAGAAAAGAATATCGGAGAGATCGGTGCCGCTCAATACGATATGGTTTTGAACGGGTATGAAATTGGTGGAGGTGGAATTCGAAATCACAATCCTGAGGCATTGAAAAAAGTTTTCAAAATTATGGGATATTCGGAAGAGCGAACAGAGAACAATTTCAGTCATATGTTGAAAGCACTCGGATCAGGAACACCACCGCACGGAGGATGGGCATTCGGATTTGACCGTTTGATGATGCTCTTGCAAAATGAACCAAACATCCGCGAAATTATTCCTTTCGCAAAAACAGGAGAGGGAAGAGATCCTATGATGGATTCGCCTGCGGACATTCAACCTGAACAACTCAAAGAATTGGGTATCAAATTTGAGAAAGCTCCGATTAAAAAGTAATACGAGGCTACTAGGCACACTGCGTTCTTAGGCCGCTAAAGCTTTTAGGAAATTAGGAAAAAACCGCCGAGTAAAATCGGTGGTTTTTTTGTTTTTTTATTAAGTTAGGACATCGGATGTCCTAACTTAATTATGCGTTTGACTTTTATCACAACTTATGGTCTTATGGTAAGCAGTTGTTCTTTATGTGTTCGGGTATGGAGATATTATATGACTCCATACTCACCGCGTATGGATCAATATTTTTTTCGTTATTTGAAAACTGAATAGAACAACAAAAAAGCTTTTTTATTAAAAAACGACAAACGCAGGTTTTCACCTGCGAATGTCGCGGGTAAACCAAGTTTGTTCTTAAAATCATATTTATAGCATATGACTAAAAGAAGAAAAGGAAACCCAGAACAGGATTATAACATAATTAGTGGAGTTAGAGAAATAATCAGAAACGTTGTCTTGTTTAGTGAAGGAAACGAAAAAGTTTCATTACACAAAATAATTGCTATTTTTTCACAAGGTGAAATATTTCAATTATTAAAGTCTTTAAAAGAATTAGGAATATTTCCCGGAACGCGCGGGCATATGAATTTAGAAGATTATGAGAATCTTCTAACTTTTTTTAAAAAAAGTAAAACCAATCCAGCTCTTCGAGATACTAATCTAAAAAGATGGGTAGCCGACGAAGTTGGACTTTATTGCACATACGTACCAGAATTTGATTGCTAGTGCAAAGCGGAATAAATTGAAGTTTTAATTTTTAAAACTTTTTAGCATAAAACAAAGGGTCGGCATTATTGCTGGCCCTTTTTGTTACTTGTTAAAAGAGAGTGCTGGTGGTGGAACTTGAGCTGTGAGATCGCTAAAAGGACGGAGTCACCGCTAAGTTTATACATACACAGGTTGAAAATACCATTCAAAAAGGTACAATGGAGCAATGGAAACAAGCCCGACATATCAAGTGAAAACAGAGGTTTTTGATGGGCCACTTGACTTGCTTCTGTCTTTGGTTGAGAAGCGAAAACTCTTTATCAACGATATCTCTCTCGCGAAAGTTGCGGATGATTATATTGCGTATGTGCGCAGTTTGGATCAATTTCCGATGGCGGATGCGACGGGGTTTGTGTTGGTTGCTTCGGTTCTTGTTTTGATAAAATCAAAATCGTTATTGCCAAAATTGGATTTTAATGAAGAAGAAACGGCAAGTATCGATGAGCTTCAAGATCGTTTGAAAAAATATCAACGATACAAAGAACTCTCGATACAGATCGGAAAGATGTTTGGAAAAGAAATGATCTTCCCGCGCATACATGTGTCAAAACAAATGCAACCGATCTTTACACCGGAACCAAGTATTACCCAAGAAAATATTTTGTCCGCGGTTTATTCCGCGATGAGCAAAGTTCCGAAGCCGGAAAAGTTACAGCAAAAAACAATTTCACGCGTGATGCGTTTGGAAGAAATGATTGATCGATTGTCGGAAAGAGTGAATCGAGAACTTCGTTTAAGTTTTCACGAATTCTCGGGTCATGGTAAAGCGGAAAAAATTCAGGTGGTGGTCAGTTTCTTGGCGATGCTTGAATTGGTAAAAATGGGTTCGATTATGGTTCGACAAGATGATATGTTTAGCGAGATCACTATGGAAACAATGACCATAAAGACTCCCGAGTATTAAAAATGCTTTTTAATTAATAATTTGATACACTACTAAAATATGGAAAACAATCTTGATCTCTATATCGAAGCCGTCCTTTTTCACAAGGCCGAGGCTATCAAAAGGAAAGACCTTGCGAATATTTTAGGTGTCTCGATGGAAGAAGTTGATGCGGGGATCGCGGTGCTTTCTGAAAGATTACAAGGCAGGGGAGTAAGATTGTTGAAAAATAATGATTCGGTTATGCTTGGAACAACGCCTGAAACTGCGGTTATTATCGAGAAGATCATAAAGGAAGAGTTGGATAAGGATCTCGGAAAGGCAGGGTTGGAAACACTTTCCATCGTTTTATATCAAAGTCCAATTACACGCAGTGAAATAGATTATATTCGCGGAGTCAATTCTTCATATATATTGCGCAATATGGTCATGAGAGGTCTCGTTGAACGTGTGAATGACCAGAAGAAACGAAACTTTACCTACGTTCCAACTTTTGAACTCTTATCATATTTGGGAATTACTGAAATTTCCGAGTTGCCTGAGTATGAAACAGTACGAAAAGAAATGTTGGGACTTTTGGAAATGGAAGTGAAAGAAAAAGGAGAAGAACAGGAGACGGAAGAACTTCTCGATGATGTTGAAGAAGCTGAGGAAGAATTGGAAAAAAGTTTAGACGAAGAATTGTCAGAGGAAGAGAATGAGTTGTTGCGAGAAGACGAAGAAGGTGATATAGATGAGAAAGGATCGAGTGAAGATCTTTATGAAGAACCAAAAACATTAGAAGAAGAATTGCAAAAGGAAGATGGCGAAGAATAATTTACATACATACATTGCGTATATGCTGAAGCAATACGAGGTTTTTTTAGGCGGTCGTTTGAAAAGATTCCGTCGTTTTATGGTGTCTCCCGGAGCAAGTCTCACGGTACTCGTTGCTCTTTTTGGTATTGTTTTTTGTTCGATCATTCTTTTGGTGCAATCAATGCTTGCGCGTGGAATTTTTATTTTTGGAGAGAATCATACGTTTGTTGCGCAGGCGTTCGAATCGATCGTTGGCAGTCCCGAGAAGAGATCGGTCAGCATTGCTATACACAAAGATCCTTTTGCAAACATTACACTGCAAGCGAAAGCGGCCTATGTTTTGGATGTGAATACCGGGCAGGTTTTGTATGAAAAGAACAAAGATGACGTATTACCACTCGCTTCGATCACAAAAGTTATGACGGCATTGGTGGCAACCGAGTCGGTGGACGATTCTAAAATAATCATTAAATTCGTAGACGGAGCACGTGGAAAAACTTTGGAAGAGAATTGGCATTTGGACGATTTGTTGGATTACATGCTTGTTACTTCTTCCAATGATGCGGCGCGTATGATAGCATCAACACTTGGAACGCGACCATATTTTAAGAAAAATACTTCACCGGAAAGCGGTGCTTTGCAACTTTCCTCAGAGGAGCTTTTTATAGAAAAAATGAACAGTCGGGCAAAAGAACTCGGCATGGAAAACACTGTTTTTTATAATGAGTCAGGACTCGATATCGACACAACACATGGCGGTTCATATGGTACTGCAAGCGATATCACGAAATTATTCTCGCATATCATTCGCACTAATTCAAAAATACTTGATGCAACACGTTCTCCGTATGTGGATATTCGTTCAACGAACAATGCAATTTATCACGGTAAAAATACAAATGTCTCAGTTGGATCAATACCGGGTCTTATCGCCTCAAAAACAGGTCTGACCGATCTTGCTGGCGGGAATTTATGTATCGCTTTTGATTCAGGGCTTGGTACACCAGTGGTGATCGTTGTCCTCGGTTCGACCGAGAACGGCCGTTTTGATGATGTTGAAATTTTGCGGGCGGCATCTCAAGATATCGTTGGTCAAAATCTCTAACTTTTTCTTTTTTTGACGTAAAAAAGTGTTTTTTTGTGTTTTCTATGCACAGTAGAGCTTTAAAATTTCTGTGATACAATACACATTATGAATAGTGTAGAAACAATAAATATCGTTAAAGTTGTGGCTCCGGCAGCGATCTCTTTCGTTGTGGGAATATTGATGACTCCTGCGGTTTCGGGGTATTTATACCGCAATAAAATGTGGAAGAAAAAATCGGGTAAGATCGCTACAGACGGCCGAGCTACACCAATTTTCAACGCTTTACACAAAGATAAAGAGATCGGAACACCGAGAATGGGCGGGGTAATTATTTGGGGAAGCGTTTTTATCACGATCTTTGCGATCTGGCTCATTGCGCAAATTTTTCCGAATAATATCACGAGTAAACTTTCATTTTTAAGCAGGGAACACACATGGCTTCCGCTCTTTACGCTTTTTGTCGGGGCAATGATCGGCTTGGTGGATGATTATATGGAAATTGCGGGAAATTCGGATTACTTTGCGGGAGGTCTTTCTCTTAAAAAACGTCTCGGTGTGGTCTTCTTGGTCGCGCTTGTTGCCGCATATTGGTTCTATGCAAAACTCGGAACAAGTACAACAATTGTTCCTTTTGTCGGAATATTTGACATGGGCATTTGGTATATACCATTTTTCATTTTGGTCATGCTCGGCATGTATTCGAGCGGCGTGATCGACGGACTTGATGGTTTGGCGGGCGGCGTTTTTATGTTTTCGTTCGGTGCATATGGAACAATCGCGTTTTTCTTGGGGTATATCAATATTGCGGCATTTTGTTTTGTTGTTGTTGGAGGTATTCTTGCATTCTTATGGTTCAATATTCCACCGGCGCGATTTTATATGTCTGAAACCGGATCAATGGCGCTTACTATGACACTCACTATTATTGCGTTTTTAACCGAGCGAGAAATGTTGTTGCCAATCATTTCATTTCCTCTTGTTGCCACGACTTTTTCAGACATCATTCAGCTTCTTTCAAAAAAACTTCGTAATGGAAAAAAAGTATTTTTAGTTGCGCCGATCCACCATCATTTTGAAGCAATTGGATGGCCTGCGTATAAAGTCACCATGCGATATTGGGTCATGTCCATCGTGCTTGCCATTATCGGGATCGTTATTTCCGTTGTTGGATATTTTTAAACAAGCTATGAGAATAAGGAAACGCGCAGATAAGATATTTTTGTCTTTGGTTATTGCTTTGGTTTTCTTCGGCACACTTATTTTTATATCCGCATGGTTTGGTCTGCTTGCTCATGGCACGGCAGACGGAGATTCTCGATATACTGGTGTTTTGTTCACACATGCGGTGAGCGTGGTGCTGGGTTTTATCGTGATGGTCGGGGCATCAAATGTTCCGTTTGTTTTTTGGAAACAAAATTCGTTGTATATTTTTATAGTGTCGCTTATTTTGACTGCATTGGTCTTTGTTCCGTTCATCGGTTTTGAGTATAATGGCGCACAGCGTTGGTTGCATATTCCCGGACTCCCATCATTTCAACCGTCAGAATTTCTTAAAATAGGTTTTATTCTTTTCTTTGCGGCATTTCTTTCTTCTCTTAAAGGTAAGGTAAATTCATTCAAAGAAGGTCTTGTTCCGACCTTGGCAATGATTGGCGCGGTATCTATTCTTTTGATCAAACAACCCGACACCGGAACACTTATGGTAATCGTTGCAAGCGCCTTGGGTATTTTTTTGGCGGCGGGCGGTCATTGGAAATATTTTTTAACTTTTATATTGGCGGGTGTTTTGGGAGTTGCATTTCTTGCTTTTACTCGACCGTACGTTATGGATCGCATCACGGTGTTTATGGACCCGTCTAAAGACCCTTTGAATTCCGGCTGGCAGATCACGCAATCGCTCATAGCGGTCGGCTCCGGTGGAATTACCGGTAGAGGTTTCGGACAAAGTATTCAAAAATTTAATTACTTGCCGGAAGCTATTAACGATGCTATTTTTCCCGTTGCTTCGGAAGAGTTCGGTTTTTTTGGTTCTGTCGGAATTGTCATGCTTTTTCTCGCATTGGCATTTCGTGGTTTTAAGATTGCTGCGCGTGCTCCAAATCAATTCAGTGGACTAGTCGTTGTGGGAATTGTTATAATGATAACAGCGCAGGCGTTTATCAATATTAGCGCTATGTTGGGTCTTATTCCGCTTACAGGTGTTCCGCTTCCTTTTATTAGTCACGGTGGCACCGCATTGGTTTTTCTGATGCTGGCTGTCGGAATTGTTTTAAACGTTTCTAAACAAACATAATAATATGAAAATTGTATTTACCGGTGGTGGTTCAGGGGGTCATTTTTATCCGATCATTGCAGTTGCTCAAGAAGTGACCGCTCTTTTGGATCAACAAAAAGAATTGGGACCTGCGGAACTTTATTTTATTTCCGACGAACCGTACAATCTCGAACTTTTGAAACAAAATAATATCACCTTCATACAAAACAAAACGGGAAAGTTGCGTATGTATTTTTCCGTAGAGAATTTTTTGGATATGTTCCGCACTTTTTTTGCAATTATCCGCGCATTTTTCTTGCTCTATAAAATATATCCTGATGTTGTTTTTAGTAAAGGTGCTTACGCAAGTTTTCCGGTAACGCTTGCCGCACGATGGCTTCGTATTCCGGTTATTATTCACGAATCTGATTCTTCTCCGGGACGAGCGAATAAATTTGCAGGAACGTTTGCAAAAAGAATTGCCATTTCATTCCCGCGAGCAGCTGAATTCTTTCCGACAGATCGAGTCGCTCTTACGGGAAATCCGATACGAAAGGAACTTTTTGAGCCGATCAAAGAAGGTGCATATGAAGCATTCGGTTTTGATCCGAACATACCCATACTTTTTATTATTGGAGGTTCTCAAGGAGCACAGAGGATCAATGATATGCTCATTACGGCAAGTCCCGAGATCATAAAAGACTTCCAGATCATTCATCAAATCGGGCCCAAGAATATCAATACTTGCAAGGCGACGATCGATATGATGCTCGAGAAAAATCCTTTGAAAGATCGCTATAAAATGTTACCATATCTCAACCTGCAGGAAATGCGCATGGCGGCTGGAATTGCCGATCTTGTTGTGTCGCGCGGGGGCTCGACTATTTTTGAGATCGCTGCATGGGGAGTGCCATCTATTATTATTCCGATCACGGAAACGCACGGTGATCATCAACGGATCAATGCATATGAGTATGCTCGCGCCGGAGCCTGTATCGTAATGGAGGAGAACAATTTAACGCCAAAACTTTTTGTGGAAGAAGTGAAACGTATCATCGGAGATAAAAAAATTGTTGAAGAAATGCGCGCTTCTGCTCGATCGTTCACCAAGAAAGATGCCGCACTGAACATTGCACGTGAGATTATCAACATATTGAAAGAACATATTTCATAATATGGAACAGAAAAATAATGAAAAAAAAGTAGTTACTAGATTCGCGCCAAGCCCGACAGGACTTTTACATTTGGGAAATTATCGAACTGCGATCTTCAGCTATTTATTCGCAAAACAACATGACGGAAAATTCGTACTTCGTATTGAAGATACCGATCGAGCACGTTCAAAGAAAGAGTATGAAGATAATATTTTGGAAAGTTTGAAGTGGCTTGGACTTTCACATGACGAATTCTATCGTCAGAGTGAGCGCGTTGAGCGTCATCGTTTTTTCCTTGAGAAACTTATCAGTGAAGGGAAAGCATACATTTCAAAAGAAGAATCAAAAGACGGATCGGGTGAGATAAAAGAGATCGTTCGTTTTAAGAACCCGAACAAAGTCGTGGCATTTACCGACCTTATTCGAGGCGAGATCAAGACCAATACGACCGATCTCGGCGATTTTGTCATAGCAAAGAACATTCATGAACCGCTTTTTCATCTTGCCGTCGTTGTTGATGATATGGAAATGGGTGTGACGCACATTGTTCGCGGAGAAGATCATATTCCGAATACGCCTCGCCATATCCTTATCTATGAAGCCCTTGGTGGAAATATTCCGCAATATGCACACCTTCCGTTGGTATTGAGCGAAGACCGCACAAAACTTTCAAAACGAAAAGGTGCAAAACCGATAACGTTCTACCGTGAGGAAGGATACCTTCCCGAAGGTATTTTGAATTTTCTCTCTCTCGTGGGTTGGAACGATGGAACCGAAGATGAAATATTTACGATGCAAGATCTTGTCGAGCGTTTTGATCTTTCTCGTGTTCACAAAGCGGGCGCGATCTTCAATGTTACCAAGCTTGAATGGGTCAATAAGGAACACATGAAACGACTTGCTCCCGAAGTTCTTTTTGCCGAGATCGAACGTTTTGTTCCGGAAGAAATAAGAATATTGTCGGGATATTCCAAAGACGCGCTCAAACGGATCATTCCGATCATCACCGACAAGATAAGTCACTTTGGAGAAATGCGAACAATGGCGCAAGAAGGGGAGTTGGCATACTTTTTTGAAGCACAACAGTACCTTGTTGAGGGACTTTTGTGGAAGAAAAATCCTGAAAAGTCTGCCGCGATACAACATCTTGACAGTGTTGCAAATATATTGGGTAATTTAAACGAAGGGGAGTTTGAGATGGAAAAAATAAAGGCTGCTCTGTGGGATTATGCTGAAAAGGAAGGACGTGGAGATGTTCTGTGGCCGATGCGTTTCGCACTTTCGGGAAAAGATCGTTCACCGGATCCTTTCGTACTAGCTTCCGTTCTTGGAAAAAAAGAAACATTGAAAAGATTGCACGATGCCATAGCATTGCTTAAAAAATAAAAAATATTTGATGAAAAAAACTGTTGTAAAAATCATATCACTATGTATACTATTTTTTGCAGTGGGAATTTTTACGACGTTTGTTTTTGCTGAAACTACCGAACAGCTCCAGCAAAAAATAACAGCCACTCAAACTCAGATCTTAAAGCTTGAAAAAGAGATCGAACAACTTGGTCAAGATATTGTAAAAGTACAAGAAGCAAAAAAAACGCTTGCCAATGCGATCGCTGAATTGAATTTAACGCGAAAGAAATTACTTGCAAGTATTCAATTGACCGATTCAAAGATCACCACAACAAGTTTGACTATTGACCAAGTCAGATCGGATATTTCATCTACCGAAGACAAAATAAAAAAAGGAGAAGTGACGATCGGAAGTTTAATACGAAAGATCGACGAAGAAGAATCGAGATCTTTGATAGAAGTCGCTTTGACGAATGACCAGATTTCAACTGTTTGGAATGATATCGAAAGCATGCAACAGTTTCGCGGTACGGTGATCAGTAAAGTTGGTGAACTTCAAGGTTTGAAAAATACACTGCAAGGAAAGAAGGTACAACACGAAACCGAAAAAGCAAAATTGGTTTCTTTGGAGGATCAACTGACCGATCAAAAAAAGATTGTTGAAGCGAATCAGAATGAAAAAACAAAACTTCTTGTAACGACAAAAAACAAAGAAACGGAATATCAAAAAGCTCTTACTAAAAAAAAGATTGCTGTGGAAGCATTTGAAAAAGAAATCTCTGATTATGAATCGCAGATTAAACTCATCCTTGATCAAAGTAAATTACCAACGCTTGGCTCGGGGGTTTTGGGTTGGCCGCTTAAAAATATTTTATTGACTTCTTGTACGAGTAAGAATTCAAAGGGTAATAATTGTATCACTCAATATTTTGGAAACACGGAGTTTGCAAAATCAGGTGCGTACAGTGGTAAGGGTCATAATGGAATGGATTTTAAGGCTTCTGTCGGAGAAACGTTGTATGCTTCCGGAGATGGTGTAATCTCCGGTACTGGAAATACTGATGCTTATGCGGGTTGCTATTCGTATGGAAAATGGGTTCTTATAAAACACAATAATGGACTCTCAACACTCTATGCTCATATGTCGATCGTAAAAGTCGTTGAGGGACAAATAGTGAAGAAAGGAATGATACTTGGGTACAGTGGAAATACTGGTTACTCAACCGGCCCGCATCTTCATTATGGTGTATTTGCGACTCAAGGTGTTAGTGTCTTGAAACTCGGAGATATCGCAGGGAGAGCAAAGACAGCTTGTTCAAAAGCGGCAATTCCGGTCGCTGCGTACAATGCTTACTTGAATCCTCTTGATTATCTTGCACAATAGCTTAAAATAAAAGTATAAGTAATCATTTTTATATCTCATATGGAAACAAAACAAGAAACAGCATCAAGGGGGTTTTTGCAGCTCGTTGTTGTCCTGGTAATTTTTGTTGTCATCGTATTTGTTTTTAAGATAGACGTAAAGGCGATCTACGAATCGCAATTTGTCCAAAGCAAGATTGTTCCGATATTTACATGGGCGAAAGATTTCTTATATCAGGCATTCTTGTATCTGGTGAACCAATTTAGATAGACTTTTCGGGGGGTTAAAAAAAGACCGAGGCGGGTAAAGAAGGGAGATTCTTTACCCGTTTTTTGTTTTTGAATATTTTGATCAAAAAATGCTCCGAATTTGTAAAAGATATTGGTAAAACTACGTGCAAATTTGACTTAGGAGCTTTCTTTTAATTGGGAGATGGGGAAATAATCATCTTGCTATTCAGGGTTCTACCAAACGGCCTGTTTTCAGGACTCTATGAGAGGGCTATGTCGCAAAAGGTATATTGTGCGACACGCTCTCATAAATTCCCTAGGCTAGGATGGATACCACTTATTCTTATTCTCAATTCAAACATCTCGATCTTTACTTCCGATTAATACGCTCAACTAAATATTCTAAGAAAGTAACTTTCTTTTATTTTTCACACAGTGTGATCTCCATCATTTTTTTATTCTCACGCACGAAAGTTGTTAAATTTTTTTATTTATTTTATTTTTTAAAATGAGAATTTTTTCACAAAAATACTCTTTTCTTTCATTTCCTCCATAAACCCTCTCAACCTCTCTTTTACCCCTAAAACTTTCGCCTCAGGACGCTTTTGAGACGACCTATCCCTCATCTCCTTTTTAACATCGAGGCTCTCAAGACCACTTAAAAAGTCATTTTTATCAAAACTTACAAAAACAAAGAAATTTTTAAATCATTTTTATATTTTATACAAAAAAATTCTTTTTGATCTTTAAATCCAACTTTTTTGTTTTTATCAAAAACGAAAGAAGTTTGATCTCCGTTTGTTTTCATAAAAACTTAGCACTTTTCCGCGTACGCGGAAAAGTGCTAAGTTTTTATATCATCTACGATAGAAATCATGAAAAGTAACTACAAAAAACAGCGTCGTCTATAATAAATATAACAACACTGTTTTATAAGATTGTCAAACGCAGTACGGGATCGGTCTTACACCAAAAAAAGATGCAGTATGGAGTTTGTCACGAAGACTTCTATGAACGCAGCGAAGAAAATGAGCGGGATAAGGTAGGTCTTGAAAGCGGACAGTGCTATCCGCATATTACTCTTGATCTTTGGTATGTCGAGCGATTCATTATAGCGAAGCTTTCTGTACGAGATATTTCCGAGCCATAGTCCATACCCTGCTCCGAACAAAACGGTCGGTACTTCGATAATACCATGAGGAAGAATTCCCAAAAGTAAAAAAGTCAGTCCTGCTTGTTGAATGATGAAAAAAGATACGATGCCCAAGATCAGTCCATTCGCAAAAACAAAGACAATCGAAGAAATGCCTAAAAAGATGCCCAGTATCATTGAAATGAATATCTTAAAACTGTTATTGAAAAAAATAACAAGAAAGAGGGTGACAGGCCCGCTCGAATCAATCTGCGACAACTCCTGGCTTATTTGACTGAATATCTTAACAAGTTCCTCTTCGTTCGTTGCCGCTGCGTAATATCCGAGAAGTGTTGAAGTGACAAAAATAACGCACGCATAAAAAACATACCGATACATGTGCGGTGGAATTTTTGGCAATTTTTGAAATTTTGCCAGAAGTGTTTTAGGAGATATCATTTTGTATTTTGTAAGCGTTACCGAAAGATTATACCATTACTTTGTGTTAAGAGCATTAGGATGTTGTTTGCTCCATTCATGGAATACCACTGCACCGGCAGCGGCGACATTGAGTGACTCGCATTGTGGATGCATTGGGATCGAGAGATGAATATCACAAAGTTCTTCTGTTTTTTGTCGAATTCCCTTCCCTTCATTACCAAGAATGAAACATGTCGGTGAATCGAATTTCTCTTTGTTGAGAGAATTCTTACCTTCGCCTGAAAGACCATAGATCCAAAAACCTTTTTCTTTCAAATCACGCACGGTCGTATTAACATTTCCGACCGAAACAAGAGGAATACGAAATGCCATGCCGGCTGAAACTTTCACTACAGCACCGGTAACTTGAACCTGATCGTGTTCAGGAATAAGAACGCCCGCGATACCAAATCCTGCGGCAGAACGTATGATAGCACCAACATTGTGCGGATCCTGCAACTCATCAAGCAATACAATAACAGTGTCTGTGGTAACAGTAAGACCGTCAATAAATTCTTTATACGGCAACAACATTTTTTGAGGATCAATCTCGGCAAGAACTCCTTGATGTGCAACATCATCTCCTGCTTGATTGTTCCCTGTCATCTCTTTTACCTTGATCCCCGATTTTTTTATAAGAGCATCCAGAGCCTTATCTTCTGTTCGATAGGCACGAAAGATCACCTTGATGATCTCTGGTTTATTTTCGATAGCCTCGCTTACCGCGTGCTTTCCATAGATATATGTGTTTGTTTGTTTCATAGTAGTATCCATAGTGTACATAAAAAATAAGAAAGAGCAACAAAAAACTTGTATAATATCGAAAAAAGTGTTCTAATACCTTTACTAAACATATATATGGGAAGATTCTTAAAGTATCAAAAAAAGCAAAAAAAGACCACGAGCAAGGATTTTTGGGACAAAGAGTATAAAACAAGTACTCATTTGGCGCTTTCGATGAATCCAAGCGAGGATCTCGAGCGTTTTATGCGCTGGCTTGAGCGTGAGTTCGGTGAACGCTATATGAAATCACTCAAGACAGTTGTTGATCTCGGTTCTGGTAATGGTCGCAATTTGGTATACTTGGCGCGCGATTTTGGTATGACTGGTGTTGGATTTGATATTTCAACTGAAGCTGTCGCCCAAGCAAAAAAAGAAAGTAAAGATTTACCGATAACCTACAGTGTTCAATCTATTGTAAAACCGCTTCCTCTTGAAAATGAATCACAAGCGATTGTACTCGATATGATGACTTCGCATTTTCTCAATCAGGCAGAGCGAAAAGAATTACTTAATGAGGTCGCGCGTGTTCTCAGACCTGACGGTTGGTATTTTTTCAAAACATTTTTACTCGACGAAGACAAGCGAGCTGAGCGTCTCCTTCAAGAAAGTCCTGCAGCAGAAAAAGGTTCATATATTCATCCGAAGATCGGCGTTGCAGAACATGTTTTTACCGAAGATGAGATCCGAGAACTTTTTGAAGATAAATTCTTCATTCACAAAATACACAAAAGCCATCGCCATCTAGCGCACGGTCAAGCCGCAAAACGCCGAAGTATCTCAGTTTTTGCACAAAAGAAATAATATATAAAAAATGAACGAGGTCGGACCTCGTTCATTTTTTATTGTACCGTCACCGACTTTGCGAGATTCCTTGGTTTGTCTACATTTCTTCCGAGAAGTGTGGCAAAGTGATAGGCAAAAAGTTGGAGTGGAATGATTTCTAAAAGTGGGTAGAAAATTCCCTGCTTGATCGTTGGTATAAAAATGACCGCATCGACTTTTTTTAAGAACGATTCACCGCGAGCACTCTCATCCGTAATAATAAGAACCTTTCCACCTTTCGATCTGATCTGTTCAACAGAGTTCTTGGAAAGCTCAAAAAGCTCGTCTTTTGGCATAATTATGACGGATAGGTGGTTCTTATCGATTACCGCAATAGGGCCGTGTTTCAGCTCTCCAAGAGGACAACTCCCCGCTTCTATATAAGTAAGTTCTTTGAATTTCAATGCCGCCTCGTCTGCAATCGGGACATGAATTCCCCTTCCCAAGAACGAGATATTTTTTACGCGTTTGAATTTTTTCGCAATATCAAAAATACTTTTATCAAGAGAAAGTGTTTCTTGCATGAGCTTCGGAATTTTTTCCAGAGTTTTAATATTGGTTATTCCTTCTTTTTGATCCATCATGCCGCGCACCCGAGCCAATTTGATCGCTAAGAGGTACATAAGAGCAAGTTGAGCCGTGAACGCTTTCGTTGATGCAACACCAATTTCCGTTCCCGCTCGCGTGAATTCTCCCATACCCGTTTCCACACTAATCGCACTTCCTACAACGTTTACAATACCACACGTTCTATAACCATCGCGTTTTGCTTTTTTTATTGCCTCAAGAGTGTCTGCCGTTTCTCCCGATTGTGAGATTGCGAGGACTAATGTTTTTTCAATTTCCAAATTGATTTTTTTATAATGAAATTCAGAAGCGATCTCATTGCGAACGGTAATGTCGGTCATTTTTTCAATAATCTCCTTCCCCACTTTTCCCGCATTGTTTGCGGTACCGCATGCAATCGTACAAATATTTGAGAAACTCGCTAGAAATTCATTGAGTTCAATAATACCACCGAGCACCGCATCTCCTGTTTTTTTATTGTATCGTCCGAGTAATGTTGCGTGCGTGGTTTTTGGTTGTTCATAAATTTCCTTGAGCATAAAAGTTTCAAAATCACCCTTGCTCATATCGCTTTGTGACACTCCTTTAATTTGTTTTGACTTCTTTGTTATAAGAACGGAGTCTTTTGTGAGAGAAAAAATTTCTTGTGTTAGAGCCCCATTTTGAGCGCTTAAAACGGCATATTCATTATCAGAGAGTGCAATATATTCTTTTGTGTACCGCAAAAGAGCATTTACACTGGAAGCCACGATAAAAGAATCTTTTGTTCTTCCGATATTGAGCGGGCTGCCGTTCTTTGCAATATATAATTTTCCGGGATCTTGCGCGTCGATCGCTACGATTCCAAAACTTCCCTCAAGCATTTTTATCGCGGCGACAAAAGCATCACAAAAATCTTTTTCATGTTTTAAAGCTTCCTCGATACAATGCGCGATCACTTCCGTATCAGTTTCAGAGTAGAATGTGTGACCGAGTTTTTCCAAAGAAGTTTTGAGCGATTCAAAATTAAGAATTGTCCCATTATGAGCGAGAGCGATCCTACCAGTACAATCAACGTGAGGGTGTGCATTCTTCACCGATGGCTTTCCGTGTGTCGCCCAACGATTATGCCCGATGACCGTTGTTATCTTTTTGTCGGTGATATTCGTTCTCTCATAGACATCTTCTTTATGAAGTTTTTCACTCGGTGCTCCCAGACATTTGTATACTTTGATCTTGCCTTCATCTACAAAACCAACACCGGCACTGTCATACCCGCGATATTCAAGATCACACAAAGCCGAAATCGCTTGTGGGATAAGTTCTTGTTTGTCCTTTGAAATAATACCAATTATCCCGCACATATCTTTATACTTTAGATAACAGTATTGTTACGAGAAAAGTTACGAGAGTTGTTTTGAGATATTAAGACTCTTTTTCTTTTTTTATAAAAATTTCCGGTACCGGATACTGACTGAATTCCGGAAGCAAATTCTTTCCATAAAGAATTCTTGAAAAAGCTTCGGCTTCACACTTTGCACCCATTAACGCGTTGTGCGGTTTTGGCTCTTTGGGAACACCAACATACGCAAGAATAGAATCGAGATTGAGGCTGGTTCGTCCGTTTTCAATAGGAATGGAAATTCCTTTTTGCAGACAATCGGTATATGCAAGTGTGTGCAGATCAAGCGTTCGATAACTAAAACCCCAACTAATACCACACCTTCCAAAAGAGGCATTCAAAAAGTCCCGATCGAAAGACGGGTTTTGCCCCATAAGCGTTTTTTCTTGTGCTAAACGCATCCAATTAATGAACTTATGCATCACTTCTTCAAGTGTTTCTTTTTTTGGATCTCGGCATTGTTCTTCGGTAAAACCATTGACCTCAAGAGAATCAGGATCGATCGTCGAACCTTCCCATATTTGCGCCTCGACATAAAATTGGCGTTCAGGATTTTTGAAATCAACGGCACCAATACTCAAGAGTGCGCTTTTTTTCGGATCAAGTCCGGCAGCTTCAATATCAACAACGATCATATATTATTATTTATTTATACTTTTATAAACATTCATCAAGATCTCCCGAGTTTCTTTGAAGGTAATTTTTTTTAGTGCTTCTTCATATGAGAACCAGCGACAATCGAGAATCTCTTTTTTTTGTTCGGGAGGAATATTAATAACATCCGTTTGTACTTGACCAACATAATACAAAACGGTTTTTTTCATTTCTTCTCCCAAAGGTTTATGTATTGTTTTTACATTTGAGGGGATCAAAAAAGTCTCTTGAAACGTATCACTCGTGAGAATATAACAACCGACAATACCGGTTTCTTCTGCAAGTTCCCTGCGCGCGGTCACAAGAGATGTCTCGCCCGCTTCTTTGTGCCCTTTAGGAAAAGACCAATGCCCCGCAGCATGTTGAACAAGAAGAAATTGCATGATGTTATTTTGATCAACAAAGACCGGAACGACCCCGAACGATTCATCTTTTAGCATATCTTTAATTATAACCAATTATTGTAAACCTTTACAGTTTGTCGCCGGTTGATATCCTGCGATACGCGCTTCTTCGGCGGAATTGAATGTGATCCTATTCTCATTCTTTATCCGACTTGCACTACCGCACCATGGAAAATAATATTTTGTACCCGTTTTTGAAGCAACAACAGAGCCTGAATGATTTGATGATAGTGCTATGGATGCTGTATTTTTACCCGCATTCTTGTCTGTTTTTTCTGAAAAAACAGGTTGTTCGAACAGAATTTCTTGATCTTTTGCGGTTGTTTGTTTCACCGATAACCTTCCTAATCCAAAACTGGCAAAAGCTGTCAAAACAATGACCAGAAGAACAAAAAGGCTCTGCGATCCTATAATACGGGCAAAAAACCCGAATTTCGGCTCTGGGGACTTGATTTTTGTTGTATCTTGTTTTATACTCATAGTCACTAAAAAAGAAACGGACATTTCAATGTTATTTGTTTTGTACGAATTGTTTAGAAGTTAAATTATACATTATTTAGAAGAAATATGTCACATAAAAAAGCAGGAGGTACAGCGAGAAATTTAAGCGATTCAGCACCAAAGTATTTAGGTGTTAAACTCGGCGATGGGTCAACGGCAAAAGCTGGTGCTGTTATCGTACGACAACGCGGAACCCGTATCATAGCTGGAAAAAATGTCGGGATCGGCAAAGATCACACACTCTTCGCTCTTAAAGAAGGAGTTGTTACTTTTGGAAAAACTCGCAAAACTGGATTCAACGGAAAAGAAGTTGTAAAAGGAGTTGCACACGTTAAATAAGACGGCGAGTTTATAAAGTTGAAAGTTATAAAGTCATGACGAAACAAAAAAACTGCCTTCTGGCAGTTTTTTTGTTTTTTACTTTTTTTATACTTTCTAACTTTGAACTTTATAACTCGTTTACAACAACCTTAATAGTAGCTTCTTTGTCTTGAACTCGAATAACAACCTCGTGTTCACCAAGTTCTTTGATTGGTTTATCCATAATGATGTGTTCGATTGCCAATTTCAAACCAAGTTCTTTTTCCACGAGAGGAAGAAGTTCTTCAGCGTGAATTCCGGCAAAAAGACTTCCTTTTTCATTTGCCTTTCCTTGTAAGGTGATTACAGTGTTTTCAATTCGCGCTAATTCTTTTGCAATCTTTGCTTCTTCAGCCTTTATCTTTTCCGCACTCAATGATCGAGCGAGCTCGAATTTTTCAACAGATTTTGTTGTTGCAACCTCGGCAAGCTTTTGTGCAAATAAGAAGTTTCGAGCAAATCCCGGAGTCACCTCTATAGTGTCAAACTTTTTTCCTACTTTTTTTACATCTTTTAGAAGAATAACTTTCATGTTTCTACAATGTTTTACTTGTTAATATGCGCTGCAGTATATACGAAAATCGTTCATATTGCAACGTGTTTTTTGTCTTATCCCTTTTATTAGCGACGTAGAGCGAGAGAAGTATAAAAGTGGAGCGAGTAGCGGAACTTTTATACTTCTGAGCCGAGGAGCTAATATAGGTTCAATACCCCGGCTTTCAAGCCGGAACAGCACGAGCTTTTAGCGAGTTCCAACGTAATATCTCGTGCCTTCAGGCCGAGGAACCTTTATTCAGCTAAAAAAGGTTTTGATCCGTCTACTTCTTCAAAAGCACTTCAACCGCCTTTTCAAGTTGATTGTCTTTTGCTGGCTTAGTTTTGTCGGTCGTGCTTGGTGCAACATATTTTACTTCAACATCGGGGGTCAGGCCTTTTTCTGAGATCGAGATACCGTTCGGTGTCAGCCACTTTGCAATTGTGAGCTTCATTGAAGTGTCTTTATCCAACGAGATGACTTCTTGCACTGAACCTTTACCATAACTTTTTTCTCCGATAAGAGTTGCTATATTGTGTTCGGAAAGTGCACCCGCCAAGATCTCGGAAGCTGAAGCAGAACCTTTGTTCATAAGAATAGCAGCTTTGTAGTTGTATCCTTCGAGCAAGAAATTTCCAGTGGCTCGATATTCATTCTCTTTTTTCCCTTCACCAAAACTTTCTCGTACAACGATCTTTCCACCCGGCATGAAAAGGCTTGAGATATTGATCGCGGCATCCAAGTAACCTCCCGGATTATTACGGAGATCAATAAGAAGTCTTTTTGAACCACTTGCTTTGAATTTTTCAATCTCAGTTTCAAATACGTTGGCAGAGTTCTCAGAGAAACTATAAAAATGAATGACGTATACACCATCTTTGCGAAGTTCGCTATCAACGATCGGAATATTTATCGTTGAGCGAATAATGTTGAACTCGAGAGGTTCTTTTTTTCCTTCTCGCGCCATGATCAATTTAACATTCGTTCCAACAGTACCGCGGATCTTCCCGACTGCTTCATTGAGTCCCATATCGTAAGTTTGTTTGTCGTTGATGCTTATGATCTGATCTCCTGCAAGGATCCCGGCTTTTTCTGCGGGTGTTCCTTTCAAAGGAGCAATAACGGTAATAACACCGTCTTGAACTCCAACATCCATTCCAACTCCGCCAAAACTTCCCGAAACATCTTCGTTGAACATTTTTCCCTCGTCGGGTGTGAAGAATGTTGAATATGGATCATTAAGAGAACCCAAGAGTCCCTTTGTTGCACCCCACATTTTTTCTTCATCGGTCGGCATTTTTGAAGTGACATATTTTTCATTGATCGCATTCCATGCTTGCCAGAATGTTGTCATGTCGATATTTTCGGGAACTTCCGTTTTTGGTTTGCTTTCCGCCGTATCAATGAATAAATTCAAAAGGTTCCTTTTTGGAACAACTTGAGCAACCTGTTTTGTAGACGTCGATGTTGAGGTTGTTGATGATGTTGGTAAAACTATTAATGTATCATTGTGTCCGACATTAACCCCGATATTAAAAGAAACGACCGTAAAAAGCGTTAAAACACCAAATGAAATAATTATTTTTTTAAGATTTGTATTAAAATTCATAGAGTCATTATCTCAAACTATCCACTTGTGGTCAAACGTGCAAATTGTTACACTGAGAATACTTATGATTACACGTTCAATATATAAAAAATTAACTTGGGTAGATTTAGAAAAACCTACAAAAGACGAGGTTCGTGGTCTTATGGAAGAATATTCTATAAGTCCTTTGGTTGCAGATGAACTTTTATCTCCAACACTTCGTCCTAAAGTTGAAATGCACGAGAACCTTATTTATTTTGTTCTTCACTTCCCTACCATTTCTCGAGCGCACGGAAGAAGCAGTATTCAAGAGATCGATTTCATTATCGGTCAAGATTTTCTCATTACAACACACTACGAACTCATCGATCCTCTTCACCAATTCTCAAAAGCGTTTGAGGTCAATTCGATTCTTGAAAAAAACGAGATTGGTGATCATGCGGGATATTTATTCTTTTATATCATTCGCGATCTCTATCGAACGCTTACCTTCGATCTTTATCATCTTGAAAAACAACTCGCCGAGATTGAAAAGCGTATCTTTAACGGCGATGAAGACCGTATGGTTGAAAAAATCTCCCAAGTCAATCGCGATCTTTTAGATATTCGCCAAGCGATCCGTCCGCACAAGGAAGTGTTCGATTCATTCGAGATCGTCAGTAAAAAATTCTTCGGTGAGGAATTCTCGTACAACTCAAAGATTATTGTCGGTGAATACTATAAAATTTCAAACATTCTTGGTGGTCTCAAAGAAACCCTTTTAGATTTGCGTGAAACCAACGACTCGCTTCTTACCACCAAGACCAATAAGATCATGACACGTTTTACCGTCATGGCATTTGCCACTTTTCCACTTACTTTGATCGCGGGTATTTTCAGTATGAAATCAGATGCAACACCGATCGTTGGATTGCCGTATGATTTCTATATTATTTTGGGAATAATGGGAATGATTGCTCTTACGATGTTTATTTCTTTCAAGTCTAAAAAATGGATGTAAGAAAAATACAAAGTTGCTGTTGTCCGTAGTCGTTCGTCTTTGCTGCTGTTATTCATCGCCGTCCGTCTTTGCGAGGAACGAAGCCCGCCCGGATGATATCCGTTCGGACGGGCAATCCAAGATTCCGTTCGTTACTTTTAGTATTTTAAATTTCAAATCACATTTTTATGGACATAAACATTTTCAACACCGAGACTCATAAAAAAGAACTTTTCAAACCGATCAAACACGGACATATTTCAATGTACCACTGCGGGCCAACGGTTTATTGGACGCAACACATCGGCAATATGCGTGCAGTCGTGTTAGCGGATCTTATGGTTCGGTCATTACGTTACAATGATTACAAAGTCACGCTCGTTCGCAACTACACCGACGTCGGACATTTAAGTGGCGACAACGAAGGTGACGCCGATGCAGGAACCGATCGAATGGAAAAAGGCGCAAAGCGTGAAGGTGTCACTCCCGAAGAAATCGCAAATAAATATATTGCCATTTACGAAAAAGATATTTCAGATCTTAATGTTGTACCTGCAGATTTTAAACCAAAAGCAACGGCGCATATTCCCGAGATCATTGAAATGGTTGAAACACTTTTGAAAAAAGGCTACGCGTATGCAACTCCACTCGCGATCTATTTCGACGTGAAAAAAGCAAAAGACTACGGCAAGCTCTCCGGTCAAGATTATAAAAAGAACATTATGGGCGCGGGCAGCGGCGATGTTGCCGATCCTGCAAAACATAACCACGCCGATTTCGCGATCTGGTTCTTCCGCGCGGGTGCACATGCGAACGCGTTGCAATTTTGGCCATCGCCTTTCACTTCCCCGCTCGTCGAAAATGGAAATGGCTTTCCGGGCTGGCATATCGAATGTTCCGCGATGAGCAAAAAATATTTGGGTCCAACCCTCGATATCCACATGGGCGGAATCGAACACATTCCGATCCATCACACCAACGAGATCGCGCAAAGCGAAGCTGCCAACGGCGTACCATTCGTGCACTATTGGTTGCACAACGAACATCTTCTCGTCAACGGCGCCAAGATGTCCAAGTCCGAGGGGACAAGTTTTTCCCTCGCAGAAATTGAAGAGAAAGGATTTGACCCGCTAGCCCTTCGCTACTTTTTTATGCAATCAAGTTACCGCTCCAAGCAAAACTTCACGTGGGAGGCTCTACAAGCTGCACAAAGTGGTCTTTTATCCCTCTATAAGCAAGTAAATGCGCTTGGAACCGAGAAAGATGGCGTCGATCAACATCTCAAAGATGATTTTGCCTCCGCCCTTGTTGATGACTTCAATATGCCAAAAGCCCTCGCCACTGTTTCAGAGCTTCTTCATGCCGATCTCCCCAAAGCCCAAAAGCTCTCCACCATTTTAGATTTTGACAAAGTACTCGGACTCAATATCGAAGAACGCGCAAATGCCCTCAATCAAACCGAGCGACTCCCTGAAGAAATTCAAAAACTTATCGCTCAAAGAAACACCGCAAGAACCGAAAAGAATTGGCAAGAATCAGATCGCCTTCGAGATGAAATAGTAAAAAAAGGTTACGAAATTCTCGACAGTTCAGAAGGAACTAAGATCAAAAAGAAATCCTAAAATTTTTTAATTTACAAAAACAAAAACGTCTTCATCGGACGTTTTTTGTTTGTAACAAACTTTTTCTTTGTCGTGTTATAATTCCATCTATGAAAAAAGTCATCATCATTTTTATTTCCCTTATTATTTTATTTTTAGTGCTTTCAGGAATAATGTTCAGCTTCAAAATTTGTCCGCCGGTGGGACCGTGGCCGACACCTCCGTGGTGTTCAGGAACGTTTACACGCACTGTGTATGAAGTTAAAACAAACGCTGTACACCTTCCTCAAATAAAGGCGGTAAATATGACGGACACGTGGGGGCGAAATTACAATATGAATATGGTGGAAAGTACGCGCGACAATATTCCCTCGTCGTTTGCTCGTGTGAAAGAACTCGGAGCGAGCGAAGTATATGTGCATGATTTTGATCGAGCTGTTTTTGAAGACGGAGCTGACTTTACCACAACGCGGTACACCATTGAAAACGAAATTTTCTTGAACGATATGCGCGATGAATCAATGACTGAAGCGGACATAAAAACTCTCGTTGAAAATGCACACCAGCAAGGACTCAAACTTGGGATTAAACGCAATATGTCATTTGTTGATATTGGAAAATATATCAGTGCGGGCGTTTCAGGCGAAATACAATCCACCGTTGAAACGGATTATGCAAAATTCAATTCAGGACATACGGAAGAATGGATTCGCGATTACTTCAGCAAATGGGACGCGAAAATGATCGAAAAAGCGACGGTATATCAAAAATACGGCGTGGATATTATGAGTTTGACGCCGACGTGGATGGGTCCGACTTTTGCGGGACATGAGGTACTCGCGAATGAATTGCAGAAAAAATTGATTGCCGATGTGCGAAAAGTTTTCACGGGGAAAATCTATGTTGAAGTTTCTCGTTATGGTTTTTTTGAAAACAAAGATGGAAACGAGGATTGGACAAAATATGATTATTATAAAGATGCGGATATTGTTGAAATACGAATTTATGATCTGCTCGAAAAATATCGCGCTGGAGATATTGAAACGGAAATACCAAAATACCTCACCGACCTCGATAGTGTCGCAGGAAAAAAGAACGTAAAAATTTCACTTTTCTTTGCGCCGTCTTCGTATACCGATTCGATGAAAAAAGGTTCGCTGGAAGTTCTGGATTATAAAAGCGACAAAGTAAAAAATGCTGTCGCGGATTATAATTATCAGGTGAAAGCGTTTGAAATTTTCTTCAACACACTTCCCTCCCTCAAAAATATTGAAAGAATAAACGCCGCCAGTTTCTCTTGGGACGACGCGCTCGACCCGCAAATAAAACCCAAACTTTCCGTCGCCTCAACCTTCCGCAACAAACCCGCCGAGGAAGTGGTCAAAGCATGGTTTAATAAATAACATCTACCAAAAAAACACCGCTTAAAGACGGTGTTTTTTTGTAAAATCAAAAATACCTGACCCTTTTAGTCCAAACGTCCTACCCGCTTTTTCAAGGTAAATTTTTACAAAACAAAATCAGCGATTTTTGAATATAAACTTTTTTGAAAATCGAAAAATGTTGAACGAATACTTTCCACGTCGCCAAGAATTCTTATTCCATCATCAGGTGAATTGTATTTTAAATTGAGCAAAACCGGCAATTTTTCTTCGTCTAATTCCTCCACTCCTTTTTCTTCATACTTGGACAAAACAAAATCCAAAAACTCACGATGTTTTTCATCCTGTCCTTCAAAAATCTTCTCTTTCGCATTATCAACTCTCTGTTGTCTTGTAATCAATGGTTTGTTGTAAGAAAGATATGAAAGAACATCGAACAAATCGCAATTTTCGGCGTTCACCACTTTTTGAATATTATCCAGCTGTTCCAAATCAATTCCCAATTCAAAAAGCCTGTTTAAAAATTCCTTTCTCGTAACAGGGTTTGACCAAATTTTTCGCAGTTCTTCTTCGTCTTTGTAAAAATCGGGCAATACACCGTATATTTTTGTAATAAATTCTTCGGAAGAAATCGGCTTTCCATCAGCACTCCAAAATGATGTCGAAATCATATGTTGAATTTCTCGTTCTTTTCCGTCGCGAAGTTTTATCTTTAATTTTCGTTTCGGTTCGCCTTCAAACTCTTTTTCCATGATAACTTTTTCTTGCGGTTCTTTCTCTTCCTTCAATTCCCGAGGTTCCTCAACAGTTTCATTTATCGGCTCGCCATCCCATTCTTTATCCAAAAAATGATGATACGCGTCGACAAAATCATAAATCGTGAAAAATTCCTTGCCGTCAAAAAGTCGCGTACCTCGTCCTATGATTTGTTTAAATTCGATCATTGAATTTACGGGTCTCATCAAAACGATATTACGAACATTCCGTGCATCCACTCCCGTCGAAAGTTTTTGCGAAGTCGTCAAAACTGTTGGAATCGTTTTTTCATTATCCTGAAACTCTCGCAGATATTGTTCACCTCGTGCGCCGTCATTTGCTGTTACACGCACGCAATAATTCGGATCTGTGCTTTTCTTCATTTGATTTATCAAATCCCGCACAGCAAGCGCATGTTCTTGATTCGCGCAAAAGATAATCGTTTTTTCATTCTGATCTATTTCATCAAGTACCACGCGAATTCGTTTTGCCTCGCGCGCTTTAATCTCAATAATTTTATTAAAATCAGGTTCAGTATAGATTTTTCCTTCTTCAACCTCACCTTCAACAATCTGATCATCGGACGTAAAAATATACGTATCAAGCGTTGTTTGGATTCGTTTTACTTTAAACGGTGTCAAAAATCCGTCGTTCACACCTTCTTTAAGCGAATAAATATAAACGGGCTCCCCAAAATATTTATACGTATCCACATTGTCTTTTCTCTTTGGCGTCGCGGTCAAACCAAGCTGAACGGCGGGAGCAAAATATTCCAAAATTCCGCGCCAATTACTTTCATCATTCGCACCTCCGCGATGACACTCGTCGATAATTATAAAATCAAAAAAGTCCGGCGGATATTCCCCAAAATATGGCGCGCCGTTTTGTCCAGACATAAAAGTCTGAAAAATCGTAAAGAAAATACTTCCACCCGTTGGAACTCCACCCTTTTTGCGAATATCAAGCGGATTGATTCTCACCAACGCATCTTCGGGAAAAGCTGAAAACGAATTGAATGCTTGATCCGCCAAAACATTTCGATCAGCCAAAAACAAAATCCTCGGTCGTCGTTCTCCATCTCGTTTCAAATTCCATCGCGATTGAAAAAGTTTCCACGCAATTTGAAAAGCAATAAATGTTTTTCCCGTTCCTGTTGCAAGCGTCAAAAGTATTCGGCTCTTTTCCTCGGCAACAGCATCGAGCGTATTATTGACCGCAATTTCTTGATAATAATATGGTTTTTTAACTCCGCCCATATCTTCAAACGGAACATCAAAAAACTTCGCTTTCCACTCATTTTGATCTGAAAACGTCGCATTCCACAATTCGTCAGGCGTTGGAAATCTTTCAGGATACCATTCCTTTCCCGTTTTCATATTCACCTCACAAATTTCCCGTCCGTTTGTCGCGTATGTATATTCAATCTGTAATTTTCCCGCATACGATTTTGCTTGTGCCAATCCTTCGGTCGCGGGTAACGTCTCCGCTTTTGCCTCGATCACCCCGATCTTACGATTTTTATACACCAAAACATAGTCGGCAATTTCCGGCTTCGCGCGAGTTCCGCCAGTCTGTATCCGCCCTTTCGTAATATGATGTTCTCGCAAAACTTTTGATCCTTCAACAACGCCCCACCCGCTTTGGGCAAGTTTTGGATCAATATATTCCGCTCGTGTTTCAGCTTCGTTCATAGGTAATATTATGCCACAAGTTTTTACTTAATGAAACAAACAAAACTAGAACAATCCCGCGTATTCGGGATAATTTTCTTTTATTATTTGTTTCCACTTTGCCGTTTCATTTCCGTCTTTTAAATCTGTTTTACTATAGACAAGTAAAACACAAACTTTATTTGTATTTTTATGCACAGCTACAATACACCTGTTTCCCGATCCTTTTCGCGATTCTTGAGTACCGGCAATTTTAAATTCAGTCTTGCAAATATTGATTTTTTCCGAAAAAATAATAATTTCAGCGATGGTTTTCTCAAACAAAAAATCAATCTGTTCAAACTCCATCTTTAAAGAATCTAATGTAAGCTCCCAAGCACTTTTGTGTTTCTTTAAAAAAGTTTTTATAAAATGCCTTTCCGCAAAAGGTTCGACAACAACGGTATATTTAGTAGATTTCATCGGGATCTTCTTGAGTAAACAGATTATAAGAAACTATTTCATTATCTCCCGCGTATAAAAACGGAAACTGCTTGTGAGTAAAATCGACTATTTCAGCAGTTTTGTGTCCTTTCCATTTTTCATCAATATTTTTGATGAGCTTCTGTTCATCCTTGTTAATTTTTGAAAGTTCGGCTTTTTTGGATGTTCTGGAATTCGAGATCAACATCGCACCATCCGGAGTTTGTTCAATTTGAATTTCTCCATTATCAAGCATTTCGTCAATCATTCTAAAATAGGTATCAGAAACAGGTCCATATTTTTGTTTTCGATATTGCATTCCGCTCATACTTTCAAGATGATAATAAAACCATCCAAAGTCAGCGAGATATAATAATTTTGCCAATTTTGTTTTTGGAATTTTATCTTCCAACTTTAAAAACGACAATATCATCTGTTTGTATTTTTCGTAATTTGGAATCTGTCCGCTTTTAATTTCTTCCAATGAAACGCCCAAAACCCCCGAAAGTTTCTCAAACTCTCCGAGTGTTAATTCCCTTTTTCCTTGTTCAACGTTGATATAGGTCGTGCGGGTCATACCAAGTTTCTCTGCAATCTCCGACTGAGAAATACCCTTTTCAACACGAAGGGTTTTAATTGTTTTGACGTATTCGTTTAACATGTCGTTATCGTATACCTTTAGTGTCAAAATTGCAAGCACGATAGTGTGCATAAGATTGACATACCCAAAAGAGAGCGTAAAATATAAGTGCCGAAATCGTCGGATCGACAAAATTTATTAGAAATTAATATAACATCGAAATGGCAACAAATCCTCCAAAAGGATCTGGTAGAATTGGTGCGGTAAAAGACCGTGATCAAGTATACAATCCACGCAACGACAAATGGACAAAAAGAGATGACCAAAGCAAGTTCATAGATCAAAAAGCAGACAGCAACCCTTTTAAGGGCGTACGTAAGCATAAATAGATCATCATGGAAATAAACGCTATATAAAAATCCGTCAAACTGGCGGATTTTTATAATTCCCCGCTAAACGCTTTCTTTAACACCGATTTTTTCAATTCGTCCACATCCGCGATTTTTTGTCGGTAGATTTCCTCCAGTTTTTTCGTCTCGCCGGAAAGCGAATCAAGACGGGCGACGATGGCTTTTTGTTCGGGGAGAGATTTTGAAACAGGTATGGAAAAATTTACCAAGGTTTTTATCGGCAGTTGAGGTTGAGCGGCGCCCGACACATATTTTTTGATCTGTGTTTTCATTATCCCTGACTGAAAAATTGAAAAAAGATATTCAGGAAGAATTACTTTTATGTTCGGGCGAAAAATCAACATCCCTGAGTTTATTCTTATGTTTTCAAACGGAACGGTCTCATCATATACGGCAATGTTCCCAATAGTTCCGCGTGTTGTTAAAAGCACATCATTTCTTTGTAATTTTCCGTTCCCAAGTGCTTTATCTTTCTTTTCTGTAACAAACATCGTGGTTTGAAAATCAAAACCGTCGGGTCGTACATTTTTTGTGTTCAAAAACAAACAATATCCTTCGGGAGAAAAATCAGATTTATTAGGATAATTTTTCCCTCTGTCTCCATCGATAATCTGAAACAAATTTTTATCTCCGAGTTTTTTTTCTTCCCACTCGTCATTTTTCCCAGAAAAAATACTTTGCAAATAACTTTCAAAAAGCGCGCGGGAATTTTTCAAATTCTTTTCCGCATTTTCCTTCGCCGTAGCAGTAGCCAAAAAAACCTCGTCCAAAACGGCAACGATTCGGCGTTGTTCGTCCAAAGATTCGGGGATCGGTATTAAAATATTTCCCAATCTGGTCAACGCCAACTTTGGCATCGCTACTTTTCTGGTATTTAATTCTGTTTGAATAATAAACTCATCAGTTTGAGTAAAATAATAAATATATTTGTTATAAATATTTTTATTAAAAACCAACTTGCATGCGTTTTCTGTCAAATTGGCGCCCTCTAACTCCTGCGGAATTATCCCCGTCTTTCCTATCGTGCCTGCAATACTTATATATAAATCTTTTGTTGAAATAGTATATCTTTTAATTTGTTCGTAAATATTTTTATCAATATATCTCATATCTCCAAGGTCAACACTTCCGTAATCATTAAAATCAGCAACCCGAATATATGGATAATTTGTCGCTTCATTTTTTAATTTATACCCTCGGGGTACTCTTTTACCGCCTTTAATTTCACAAATCTCCCCAAGTTTTTTTGTTTGCCAGTTAGTTTTCATCGTAATAAGAATTACCACTTATATATTTTTTTGATTCTATATAACTAGCAAGAAGATCGTAAAACAAAGGTTCTTCGCGATTATTCACAACTTCAAGATGTTCTATACCCCTACTGCTTTTTTTTATTTGGTAATTTCCCCACGTTACGATTGTTTCATCATTCGGGACTTCTACTCCAAAAGAATGAAGCATTGATTGTATATATCTTTCAAAAGGAAGTCTCGCCTTCCTTTCCGTTTTTAAAACTTTAATTTTTTTAATAACTTGTAAAAAATTTTCGATACTGGAAACACTCAATATTGCCGCAATTATTGCTTTATTAAAGATGTTGGTAAACTGATCTTCGTCACGAAAATTCCTAATATATCCACCCTTTTTGAATTCGGTTAACTGAAATCGAGTAATTTTTAACAATTCTCTTAAATTAAGTGCTTGAGAGTCAATCGCCTTAATAAAAATATGACAGAGAAAAAGTTTTATATAACCACTATCACCGACAGCTCCCGACAATTCCGGTTCCTCGTTTTTTATACTCTTAACAATTTCATCAACGGTATTAATGACAGCCTTCCTATTGTCAAAATAATACGGACTAATAGAAAAGAACTTATCCGCATAACCTGAAAAATCTGTTTCTGCCCCATACTTATGATGAAAAATATTTTTTATATTAGAATAATCCGCAACAATAATAACAGCATCAAAACCAAACTTATTTTCATGTTCTTTTTCAAAATATGCTGAAAGAATATTTAGAATTCTAAAAATGTGTTCTGGATCTATCCTGTCTAAATCATCTAAAATGAGTACACTTTTTTTTGCCCCCTTTTGTTGAATGATTTTTTCTTTAAGTAAGTAACTAAAATAATCAGTTTCAGAAATATCTTTTTTCTTTATTTCTTCACAAATTTTTTCAATTTTACCCTTTTCCCCTTTTTTATATTCTTCTTTGAATTTTTGAAATTCACTGTCTATTTCGAGAATATTTTTTAATGGCCTTCCTAATTTTCCCAACATTGCAATCGATGGGTCTGGGAACAAACCAGTCATCAATTCAAAAGAAGATACACCCGATTGTAAAATAGAATTTATCGAAAATTTTTCTTTGCACCATGTGTAAAAAAGTAGTGTGGAATCTTTTAACCCCTCTGCTTTCTCCTCGTTGAGTAACTTATCGTTTCTTTTTAACAACTCAACCAAAATATCATATTTAATGAGTTCAATAATATCTTCGTTTTGACTTATTTGGTAATTTACAGGATACAAATGTATAACTTCGTACCCATCATTTTTGGATTCAAAAAATTCATTTAAAAAATGAGTCTTACCAACACCAAATTTTCCCGAAAAAAATATTCTGGAATTACTTGGTATTTCTAAATGATCATTGAATTCTTTTTTTACAGACTCAATCGGAATAATTATTTCATTCATGTTTTTATACAATCATTTTTTTAATTCCCAGCAATATTTTCTCACTTTCCTCATCAAGTTTTTTCATCTCTTTCAAAATATCTTTTGGTTCGCGAAGTGCAGTTTCCTCGCCTTTGTTTGGATTTTTTACGGAAAGATCAAACGTTTCTTTGTTTACGTCTTTCAAATCAACGCTCCACGAATTCGCGCTGTCGGCTTTTGTTTTTTGGAGTTTTATGAAATCTTCCAAGTCCTTTTCATTGAGGGAATTGGTTTTGCCGAGGTTTCGATCAAGATTGAGTTGATAGTACCAAACTTTTTGCGTCGGCTTCCCTTTTTCAAAAAAAAGGACAACGGTTTTCACGCCCGCACCTTGGAACGCACCGCCGGGCAAATCCAAAACCGTATGAAGATTGCAGTTTTCGAGCAGAAGTTTACGAAGAGAAACGCTCGCATTGTCCGTATTAGAAAGAAACGTATTTTTGATAACAATACCCGCACGTCCGCCAGCTTTCAAGATTTTTATGAAGTGTTGGAGAAAAAGAAACGCAGTCTCCCCCGTCTTTATCGGAAAGTTTTGCTGAATTTCGCGACCGATTCCAGCGCCAAATGGCGGATTTGCCAAAATTACGCCATAGCGGTCTTTCTCTTGAATATCGTTTATATTTTCGGCGAGCGTATTCATGTGCCTGATATTTGGCGCTTCGACACCGTGCAGGATCATATTCATAATGCCGATAATATATGCGAGCCCTTTTATTTCTTTACCGTAAAAAGTTTCGTTCTGCAAAATTTCCATTTGTTTTGAGGAAAGTTTGGCTTTGTCTTCGGTCAAATAGTTGTATGCTTCCACCAAAAATCCCGCCGATCCGCATGCGCCGTCATAAATTTTCTCGCCAATCTTCGGGTCAACAACTTTTACGATTGTTTTGATGAGCGGACGCGGTGTGTAATATTCCCCGCCGTTTCGTCCCGCATTTCCCATCTTCGCAATCTTCGCTTCGTAGAGATGTGAAAGTTCGTGTTTTTCTTCGTGTTTGCGGAAATGCATGCCGTCTACAGTGTTCAGAATCTCGCGAAGCTTGTAACCGCTGGAAATTTTATTTTTAAGTTCGCTGAAAATTTCCCCGATCTTGTATTCAATCGTATTCGGTTCTTCCGCTTTAAATTTTTTAAGATACGGAAAAAGTTTGAGGTCAACAAAGTCTTTCAAATCATCACCATCCATCGCTTTGTTATGATCCAATTTTCCGTCCGAAGTTTTTGGACAAGCCCAAGCATTCCATCGAAATTCCGGCGCCAAAATATATTCGTACTTTTTTCCCGCGAGCGCAGCCTCCGTCTTTTTTGTTTCGTCTAAATCGTCCAGATATTTCAGAAAGAGAATCCAGGAAGTCTGCTCCACATAATCCAGTTCCGTCGCCGACCCCGAATCCGTGTGAAGTATATTGTCGATGTTTTTAAAGTGGTTTTCAAACATATTTTTAAGATTATTTCCACTAACCGTACCACAAAAAAAGCTAAAAAACAATGACAATTTCAGAGTATAAACACAAAAAAACTCACCTCGACAAACGCGGGTAACCTGTTGCGTCGGCTCGATTCAACAAAAAAAACCGCTTCAATTTCTTGTCGCGGGATTTTAGTTTTTTAGTGAAAAAGGCGGAAGGTAAAAGGCGGAAGGTAGTCATCCGCTATACCCGCGCGTTTTTATTAGCGACGTAGAGCGAGAGAAATATAAAAGTGTAGCGAGTAGCGAAACTTTTATATTTCCGAGCCGAGGAGTTAATATAGGTTTCATACCGCACCCTTTAGGTCGGAACAGCATGAGACTTAGTGAGCTCTAACGTAATACTTCGTGCCTTCAGACCGAGAAACCTTTATTAAAATATGATATAGTCTAGACAAGAAAAAATGTAAATCATTATGAACAAGATCACGATAAAATCAAACGAAAAACAATATCACGTGTACGTACGCGACGAAGCCGACCAGAGTGTTCTGGCCGAAATATTCAAGGTCAAAGAATACCGAGCTGCCGAAGATATTCTTCGCCATGCCAAGGATCCGATCATCGACGTCGGTGCTCATGCGGGCTTTTTCAGCATGTATGCGCGTTCCCTTAATGATGAAGTAAGGATAATCGCGGTAGAACCGGAAACCTCCAACCAAGAAGCGCTGCAACGCCATATGAACGAGAACCACCTCTCTGGTATTGAACTGATCGACATTGCTTTGGCTGGAGAGAGCGGCAACCGTGGACTTTTTGTATCCAAAGACTCGCACAACCATTACTTGCTCGGAAAAAATGAAGCGCCGGCAAATTTGCGGAATGTTTCTGTACTGTCATTTTCCGATCTTTTAAAAAAGTGCGACATACAACGTGTTGGGCTTTTGAAGATGGACATTGAAGGAGGAGAGTTTGAAGTGTTCGAAGCTCTCTCAGAGACCGATCTTCAAAAGATCGGCGCGATCATCATGGAATACCACAACACCACGATGCGAAATTACAAAACCATTGAAAAAAAACTGCGGGAGAATGGATT
>Ga0172379_10002308_pt1 | contig 34195 bp, 21 predicted proteins | sample GrowelOW334metaG_FD_119756 | JGI IMG/M metagenome (GOLD analysis project Ga0172379, IMG submission 119756) | Groundwater microbial communities from an aquifer near a municipal landfill in Southern Ontario, Canada - Groundwater well OW334 metaG | ecosystem: Environmental > Aquatic > Deep... | reverse complement strand
GTAGAATTAAATGATTCAGGGATAGAAGAAGCGAGCGAAAAGGAGCATGTCATGTCTAAATATTACGAAGATAATGCGCTGTCCATAGGGCACACGCCGCTGGTGAAGCTGAACCGGGTGACGGACGGGGCGAAGGCGACCGTTCTTGCGAAGATAGAGGGGCGAAATCCGGCGTATTCGGTTAAGTGCCGGATCGGAGCTTCGATGGTGTGGGAAGCCGAGCGGCGCGGGATACTCAAGCCTGGCAAGGAACTGATCGAGCCAACGAGCGGAAACACGGGAATAGCGCTCGCTTACGTGGCGGCCGCGCGCGGTTACGCGCTCACGCTGACGATGCCTGAGACGATGAGCGTGGAGCGCCGCAAGCTGCTCGTCGCATTCGGCGCGAAGCTTGTTCTAACCGAGGGCGCGAAGGGCATGAAGGGCGCGATCGCGAAAGCGGAGGAGATCGTGGCTTCCGATCCTGAGAAGTATGTCATGCTTCAGCAATTCAAAAATCCGGCGAATCCGGCGATTCACGAGAAAACAACCGGCCCGGAAATCTGGGAGGACACCGAAGGCGGGATTGACGTTCTTGTCTCCGGCGTCGGCACCGGCGGCACGATCTCCGGCATTTCGCGATATATCAAACAAACAATGGGAAAGAAAATCATATCGGTCGCGGTTGAACCGGCGAACAGTCCGGTGATCACGCAGAAGCTGGCCGGCGAGGAACTGAAACCCGGCCCGCACAAGATTCAGGGCATCGGCGCCGGATTCATTCCGGATACGCTCGACCTTTCGATTGTGGACCGGGTCGAACTTGTTTCGAACGAGGAAGCGATAGAGTTTGCGAGGCGGCTGGCGCGCGAGGAGGGAATGCTGAGCGGGATTTCGAGCGGCGCGGCGGCGGCTGCTGCTGTTCGGCTCGCGAAGCTTCCGGAATTCGAGGGCAAAACAATTGTGGTCATCCTGCCGGACTCGGGCGAACGTTATCTCAGCTCGGCGCTTTTCGAGGGTCTCTTCAACGGACTGGACACCGCGACGGCGACATAATTTTGCGCATCGCCGGACGCCTGCTGACGGCGGAGGGGTGTGGTAAAAAAGTCACACCCTGTGGCAAAAAAGCCGCGCTTTTTTGGCCTTTTTGTCTTATTACCCGATGATACGTTTCTAATATGAAATTATTTGTTTGTATTTTTGCATGTTTAATTTGTCTTTTTCACCTTAACAAACAAGACGTATAAAAACCATCCTCTGAAAACGTGTTTGATATTCTATAAAGGGTATAAGAAATACACAAACTCGACCAGTCAAAGTATGTTTATTTGTAGAAATAGTTTCATTAATGGCGAATAGGGCCATTGGCATAAAAATTGATCTATGTTTAGTGGCTTCGTTTTACAGATTCATGATCTGAAGGATGGATTAGTTTTGCCACACAAAAACGGAGGTCGGGAAAAATGAAAAGAATCGCTGTTTTCTTTCTTCTGGCATCTGCGTTATTCATTAACCTAAATATATTGGCCGCGAAGGCGGCAGACGGCAGGCCGCCGGCGATCGAAGAAGGCTGGAACCTGTTTTCCGTTCCGTGCGATGTCGAGCTTTCCGCGCTGCAAGCGAAACTGGGCGACGCAGCGCTCGAAGTTTACGAGTGGAGCGGAACCGACTACACGGCGGCCGGCTCTCTGAAACGCGGTTATGGTTACATCATAAAGAGCGGACGTGAAGTGAAAGACACAGGGTTATGCGACGGGAAAACGGATACGCAACCCGTAATAATCAAGTTGTCAGAAGGCTGGAATCTGATGGGAAATCCGAACGCGTCAAACCTTTCATTTTCTGAAGCGTTCAAAGAGAATGCCTCGTCAATCGCAGACTTGATGTTCAAGATTGAAGACGGCCGTTACAAGCCCATTCTTAAAACCGACAGCATTGACGCGTGGAAAGCGGTTTGGGTTTATTCATTCAAAGATATCGAGCTTCCTTTCGGCATAACCTGCGGCTCATATATAGTCGAAGTCGTCGACCCCCAAAGCTGGACGATTGAATTAGGGAAGACAATAAAATTTAAGGCGAGCTGCATTAAAAACGGATTTGTTGAAGATGTGACAAAAAAAGGAATATGGCTTGTATCGGATTCAAATGTATTAAAGCCCGGAACGGAGAAGGGAGAATTTACTGCGATCAAATTTTCAGAGAGCGTCGTCTCCATAGCTTACAGTTTGGGGCCCAAGCCTTCCAACACTTTATATATAACTATTACAAAGGGCTCTTTATTGGACATTAAATTAACATTAGATAAAACAGAATTAAAAGTCGGCGAAGCAACTCCTGCGGTTGCGATAGGAACATATTCAAGCGGGGCAACCGGAACGCTTAAGTTATGCGAGCACAGCTACAACAAAACTAATAGATGTTTTGATACAGACAATAATTATTACAGCGCAACTTATAATATTATCGGCAAAATTTATTATAAAGGTTATTATAGCCCTAACGGGCATTCCTCATCCTATTCCAAAGACTTGTTCGCTTTTTATGCTTTTAATGAAGGTGAAAAATGCGAATCAGTCAGATCTATTAATAATAATATTGAAGGCAAAAGCATTGTAAGCAATCAAGTGTGCGTTAAAGTGACCATGCCCGATGCGCCGGATAAAATTATCGCATCAGTATCTCCGAACAGATTGATGTTTCCGGGCGGCAATGCGAAAGTAGTGGCAACGGGAGTGTACGGATTCGCATACGTTGATATAACAAAGTACGTGGAATGGGATTATGACAAAGATGCGGGCGCTCTCGACGATAAGTATGTTTTTAGCCCATCTAAAGCCGGCACGGTAACTTTTACGGCAAAAATGGGGAGCATTACCAGCATTAAAGCCGAATTGAGCGTTATTCAAAAAAAATTAGTCAGCATAAGTTCAAACGCCTATAGTCTTAATTACTTTTCGTGTGATTATTCAATAACAGGACGTTATTTGTTTGTCGGCAACTCGGCAAAACCAACAATTACAGGGTATTATAACGATTATTCATCGCAAAATGTTACGGATGAAATAGAAAAATGGGAGGTGGAAGATGAAAACATATTGAAAGCGGAAGGCAACACGATCACCGCCCTAAGCGCCGGAAGGACAAGAGTCCGAGCGTCTATCGGCGAAATATGGGGTAACTGGCTGGAAATATATGTCGTTGACGAAAACACTTCATATCTTACACTTGCCGATTTAAGCAAATTCTCTCCTGTTAAGGTAGGGAATTCGATTAAATTAAGCGGCGCTGTAATGCATGTAAGCGGTTTCAAAAAAGCTCAATCAGGCAGTTATTATGAAGGTTACAGTTGCAAAGATATTACGGCCGACATCAAATATAGCGTTAAAGATACAAATATCGCGGAGATAACAGGCTCCACGTTCAAGGGCAAATCTTACGGAACCGCGATAATAACAGCTAAATATAAGGATATAACCTCGAATAGCTCGAGCATCGAAGTGTGGAACCCGGTCAATATGAAGTATTGCGATCCCGAAAATCTGAACGAAGCGATGTGGTCGAGGAGCGGGTATATCGTTGCGCTTTCAACCGACTGCGACAGTTACAAAAATGATACTCCGGTTGGGATTAATCTTTCAATGCAGATGGATATGTATGACTCGTGGACGCCTAATTATTGCGCGGAATTATATATATATAACTCAGCCCAAGAGCTTGTGAAAACGCTTAAAGGCGGGCATTGTGGAAACGAATCGTTATTCAGAACCGTCGCCGGTTACAAACCGTTTTATGAGTACAACACAAAATGGGACCGGCGCGACGAAACGGGAAAACCCGTCCCGCTGGGCGAGTATTACGCCGTATCCCGATTCGCCGTACAGGTAGACCCGGTTGTTAAAGTCAAATTCGCAATTAAATAGCGGCGTATTGGGTGAAAAGCAGGGACAGGCAGTGAAAATATCCCTGTCCCTGTTTTTCACTCGCAATGACGCGCTTTGAATTTTTCATCACGGTATGTCAACAAAGAAAAATTTATCTGTTATCTTTCACATGTTCAATTTGTCTTTTTCGCATTAACAAACAAAAAATAAAAATAATATCCGCTGAAAATGTGTTTAATATGCTAAAAAGGGTATAAGAAATACAGAAGAACGGCCAGTCAAAGCATGTCTATTTATAAAAATGGTTTCATTAATGGCGAATAAGAGCATTGGCACGAGAACGGCTCTTAAATTAAAAACTTTCGTCTTTAAAGATTCATGAATTGAAGAATGCGTTTGTTTTGACGCGCAAAAACGGAGGTCGAGAGAAATGAAAAGAATCGCGGTTTTCTGCCTTCTGGCATCTGCGTTATTCATTAACCTGAATATATTGGCCGCAAAGGCGGCAGACGGCAGGCCGCCGGCGATCGAAGAAGGATGGAACCTGTTTTCCGTTCCGTGCGATGTCGAGCTTTCCGCGCTGCAAGCGAAACTGGGCGACACGGCTCTCGAAGTTTACGAGTGGAGCGGAACCGACTACACGGCGGCCGGCTCTCTGAAACGCGGTTACGGTTACATCATAAAGAGCGGTCGCGAGGTCAAAGACATGGGGGTATGCGACGGGAAAACGGATTCGCTGCCGGTATCAATCGGATTAAAAAAAGGTTGGAATCTAATGGGCAATCCGAACGCGACAAGCCTTTCATTCGCGGACGCGTTCAAAGAGAATGCCTCGTCAATCGCCGACTTGATGTTCAAAATAGAAGACGGACGTTACAAGCCGATTCTAAAAACCGACAATATCGACGCGTGGAAGGCGATTTGGGTTTATTCGTTCAAGGATATCGAACTATCATTAGGAACTGGCTGTAGCTCATTAAAAATCGAGTTTGAGGGTCCCCAAAAATGGACGATTGAAATAGGATCGACAGTAAAATTCAAAGCAAGCTGCTTTCAAAACGGGACCGCAATTGATGTGACAAATAGGGGAACATGGTACGCATCGGATTCAAATGTATTAAAGCCCGGCGATGAGAAGGGAGAATTTAAGGCGGTCAAATTTATTCCCTACGAAATCGCCATTTCATTTGTCTTAAATAATTCGTATTCGAACCGAATAAACATAAATGTCACAAGGGGTAATTTAAAGAGCATCCAACTATCGTTGGAAAAAACTGAATTGAAGATTGGCGAAACAACGCCTGTGGTTGTAATAGGAACATTTTTAAGCGGGGCGACCGATACTTTGAAAATGTGCAATTATCGCATCAACTACTCAAATGATAACTGTTTTCAAACTGATTATAGAGACGCCGGCGAAATAAATTATAAAGATTATGATTTTCACGGGAATTACCCGAAGACTCCTGTTGAAAAGTATGTTTATTATGCGATGCAGATAGGGGAAAACTGCATATCAGTAAGAGTTGATGAATATAATAAAAACAGTATTATCAGCAATAAGGTATGCGTTAAAGCGACAATGACAGATGCGCTGCTGGATGATATTTACATCAATTTATCTCAACACAGAACATTATTCCCGGGTAATTCAGTAACTATGAAGGCAACAGGAAAGTTTGGATTCGGGGAAGCAGATGTTACAAAACTCGTGGAATGGAATTATGACAAGGAGGCAGGCGCTCTCGACGATAAATATGTTTTCCATCCCTCGAAAGCAGGCGAGGTCGGCTTTACAGCGAAAATGAATGGGATTACAAGTAAAACAATCGCCTTGAACGTTATTCAAAAACAACTTGTCAGCATGAGTTTCAATACCAATAATCTAAGTCATTTTTCATGCAATTATCCCCAAATAGGATACTATGTATTTGTCGGTAAGTCGGCAAAAATATCAGTGTTGGGGAATTACAACGATTATATAACTGAAGATGTGGCGAATAAAATAGAAAACTGGGAGGCGGAAGACGGAAGCATATTGAAAGCGGAAGGCGACGCGATCACGGCTCTCAGCGCCGGAAGGACAAGAATCCGGGCGTCAGTCGGCGGGTTTTGGACCGATTGGCTGGAAATGTATGCCGTTGACGAAAATTCTTCATATCTCTTTCTTTCTGATTTAAGCAAATACTCCCCTGCTAAGGCGGGGAATTCGATTGGATTAAGCGGCGCTGTAATGCTTGCAAGCGGTTTCAAAAAAGCTACATCAGGCAGTTATTATGACAGTTACAGGTGCAAAGATGTTACGGCCGACTCCAAATATAGCTTTAATGATACAAATATCGCGGAGATAACAGGCGTTATTTTCAAGGGCAAATCTTACGGAACCGCGGTCATAACAGCCCAGTATAAGGATATGACCTCGAACAGCGCGAGTATCGAAGTATGGAACCCTGTCAATTTGAATTACTGCAATCCCGACAAGAAGAATGAAGCGATGTGGAAGCGGTCGGATTATATAGTTTTCCTTTCAACCGACTGCGACAGTTACGAAAATAATACTCCGGTTGCGATTAATCTTTCAATGCAGATGATCGAAGACAGACAGTGGGCGCCTGGTTATTGCGCGGAATTGTATATATATAACTCCGCCCAAGAGCTTGTGAAAACGCTTAAAGGCGGGCGTTGTGGAAACGAATCGTTATTCAGAACCGTCGCCGGTTACAAACCGTTTTATGAGTACAATATAACCTGGGACCGGCGAGACGAAACGGGGAAACCCGTCCCGCCGGGCGAATATTACGCCGTATCCCGATTCGCTGTAAATGTAGATCCGGTTGTAAAAGTCAAATTTGCAATTAAATAGCAGAGCAAGCGTCGTCATTGCGAGCCCCTGTGTTTTAGGGCGAAGCAAACCCGGACATGGGAATAGGAATTGATGTCGGGATTGCCGCGTCGCGTCGCTCCTCGCAATGACGTTTTCTCCGTTTTCTTTCAATAATGCAGCGATAAATGCGCCTACTTAAAATGCCTTGCGGGGCCGTCAAAATTGAATTTTGGGCTTCGTGTGTTATAATCATTAGCCGCGACGGAGATTATATGTATGCAGTGTAATTTCCCGGAAGATGGTTAGGGGCGACTTAACGTGATCGAAAAATTCAAGGGTTTGTTTGACGATAACCGGCGTATAATAGCGCGGATATCGAGAATAGTTGAAAAAGTAAACGCCTTCAGCGCGGAGATGGAAGCGCTCGACGACGAGGCGCTGCGCGAGAAGACGCAGGTGTTCCGCGACAGGCTGAAAAAGGGCGAGACGCTGGACGACCTGCTGCCGGCGGCGTTCGCGGTTTGCCGCGAGTCTGCCGACCGCCGCTGCCGGCCGGGCGGAACGTGGAGCGTTTTCTACTGGGAACCGGAAGACCTGAAGGAAAGAATAAGCGACGCCGGACTTCTCAACACAATCAAGGCTGTGAAAAAGCGGATTGAAGAGGGCGAGAACCCGACGGAAATATATCTTCCGATCGACTTTTACCGGCAGATCCGGGCGCTGAATCTGCGCGGAACGCGCATGCGGCCGTTTGACGTTCAGCTCATGGGCGGCATCGTGCTGCACGAGGGCAACATCGCCGAAATGAAAACAGGCGAGGGCAAAACGCTCGCCGCTACAATGCCGGTGTACCTGAACGGCCTTTCAAGCGACGGCGTCCACGTCGTCACGGTCAACGATTACCTCGCCCGCCGCGACAGCCAATGGATGGGTTCCATATACACGTCGCTCGGGCTTACAGTCGGCGTCATTCAGCACGACATGGAGCCGGAGGAGCGCCGGGTAGCCTACAGATGCGACATTACATACGGCACGAACAACGAGTTCGGGTTCGATTATCTGCGCGACAACATGGTGCAGCGCAAAGAGAGCATGGTCCAGAACGGCCATAACTATGCGATCGTCGACGAAGTGGACAGCATCCTTGTCGACGAGGCGCGCACACCGCTCATTATTTCCGGGCATGCCGAGCAGGACGTCAGCATTTACTACAAGGTCAATCAGGCTGTAAAAAAGCTGATGACGCACGAGGAGCATTACGAGTTCGACGAGAAGGAGCATTCCGCGAACCTGACCGAATCCGGGCAGAGCTATATCGCGAAGACGCTCAACCTGCCGGACCTGTTCGATTTCGGGCGCGACCTCGACCCCGAGAAGTCGACCGAGCGCGATTTCCAGAAGACGCAGTATTTCAACGAAGTGATAAGCACGATCCAGAGTTCGATCAAGGCGTACACGCTTTACAAGCTGGATCAGGACTACATAGTAAAAGACGGACAGGTAATCATAGTCGACGAGTTCACGGGCCGGCTGATGTTCGGGCGCCGGTACAGCGAAGGTCTGCATCAGGCTATAGAGGCGAAGGAAGGCGTGAAGATCGAGCACGAGAGCCAGACGCTTGCCACAATCACATTCCAGAACTATTTTCGGATGTACAAGAAGCTGGCCGGAATGACGGGAACGGCGAAAACGGAAGAGCAGGAATTCGCGAAAATTTACGGGCTTGAAGTCGTGGTGATGCCGACGAACAGGCCGATGGTCCGGATAGACCATCCGGACTTGATATTCAAGACGGAGAAGGCGAAGTACGAGGCGGTTGTCGACGAGATAGTGGAGAGGCACAAACAGGGGCAACCGTGTCTGGTGGGCACGGTGTCTGTCGAGAAGTCGGAGATGCTGAGCCGGATGCTGCTGAAGCGCAACATAACGCACAATGTGCTGAACGCGAAGCACCATGAGCGCGAGGCTGAGATAGTGGCCGACGCCGGGCGTTACGGGCAGGTGACGATAGCGACGAACATGGCCGGCCGCGGCACGGACATCGTGCTTGGCGAGAAAGTGCCGGAAGCGGGCGGTTTGAACATCATCGGCACCGAGCGGCACGAATCGCGGCGCATAGACAACCAGTTGCGCGGCCGCTCCGGCCGTCAGGGCGACCCCGGTTCGTCGCGTTTCTACCTCTCGCTCGAAGACGAACTGATGCGTCTCTTCGGCTCGGACCGCATAAAGGGACTCATGGAACGCGTCGGATTCGACGACAGTTCGCCAATCGCGCACAGTTGGATATCTAAATCCATCGAGAGCGCTCAGAAGAAGGTCGAGTCGCGCAACTTCGAAATCCGCAAAAACGTTCTCGAATACGACGACGTCATGAACAAGCAGCGCGAGACGGTTTACACCATGAGGCAGAGCGTGCTCATGGAAGGCGACACGCGCGATCTGGTTCTGGATTTTATAGAAAAGCAAATTATGTCGCTGCTCGACAGGTATTGCAGCGCCGATCTGGAAAAGAAAGACTGGAATGTCGAGTCGCTCTATGAAGAAGTTTTTCACATGTGCTACAGGATTCCGTACAAGCTCGAGGACTTCCAGAACAAGACGCGCGAGACGCTGCGAGTGATCATCAACGAAGCGGTTCTCGGATTCTACCACGAAAAAGAACAGCGGCTCGGGCAGGAGATGATGAGGGAGCTCGAGCGGATAGTGATACTGAGAACAATAGACGAAAAGTGGATCGACCATTTGTATTCGATGGACCACCTGAAGGAAGGCATCGGGCTGCGGGCGTACGGGCAGGTGAACCCGATAGTAGCCTACCAGAAGGAAGCGTTCGAGATGTTCTCGCAGATGAAGGACGAAATCCGGCAGAACGTGATACGGATGGTCCTGTTGCTGGAGTTCGTGCAGCAGAGGCAAAGCATAATCAAACACGCGCAGGAAAACATCAGCGAGGACGGCGAGGGAGGCGGCAGCCCCCCGAAACGCGCCTCAAGAGCCGGCGGATCGGATAAGTCAAAGAGCAAGGTAGGCAGAAACGATCCGTGCCCGTGCGGAAGCGGAAAGAAATATAAGCATTGTTGTTTGAATAAACCGAGTTAACCTATTTAATAGGGGAACGAATCAACGCATAAAGCGCGCCGGCGCCGGAAACGAAGCGCCGATGTATTAGATGGAGAAGAAGATGGCGATTATTGAAGCAGTGGTTATTGACGATTTGAAGCAGTTGCAGGCGAAGGTAGAAGCCATGCGGGGGTATCTTTGACGTAGAAAGACTAAAAGCGGAGATAGAAGAAGCGGAAAAAGAGATGTCGAAGGCGTCGTTCTGGGAGGACCAGAAGCGCGCCCAGACGGTTAACAGCGAGCGAGCCCACAAGAAGGACAAGCTCGATAAATGGCTGATGATCACGGGCCGCGTCGAGGACGCGCTGACGATGGCCGAGATGGCTATAGAAGAGGGCGACGAAGCGACGGTCGCCGAAATAGTAGCCGATTTCAAAACCCTCGAAAAAGATGTGCGCGCCTATGAGATCGAGACGCTGCTTTCCGGCGAGTACGACCGGAGCAACTGCGTTTTCACGATCCATGCAGGGGCAGGCGGCACGGAAGCGCAGGACTGGTGCGAGATGCTGCTCCGGATGTATCTGCGCTGGATGGAACGCCGCGGGTTCGAAGCGCGAATTATAGACGACATGCCCGGCGAGGAAGCCGGCCTCAAGAGCGTTGTCCTTGAAGTTAACGGCATGAATGCTTACGGAATGCTAAGGGCGGAAAAGGGCATACACCGGCTGGTGCGCATCTCGCCGTTCGACGCGAACGCCCGCCGCCACACATCGTTCGCCGCCGTGGAAGCTATTCCAGAAATCGAAAGCGATGTCGAAGTGGAAATCGACATGGACGATCTGAAGATAGACACATACCGTTCGTCCGGCGCGGGCGGCCAGCACGTTAACAAGACATCGTCGGCGATCCGGATCACGCACATACCGACCAACATTGTGGTGCAGTGCCAGAACGAGCGGTCGCAGTTCAAGAATAAGGAAAGCGCGATGAGGGTTTTGCGGTCGCGGCTGTTCGAGTTGCGGCGCCGCCAGCAGGCGGAAAAAGTCAGTGAAATTCAGGGCGAACTGAAAGACATTGCGTGGGGCAGCCAGATAAGGTCCTACGTATTTCAGCCTTACACAATGGTAAAAGACCTCCGAACGCGGCACGAAACAGGCAATATTCAGGCGGTCATGGACGGAGAAATCGACGATTTCATCTGGACTTTTCTCCAAATGGAGGCCGGACGGATATCGAAGCCGGCAGACAGCGGCAAAGGCGTTGACGAGGACGAGTAAGTCCGGATTCAATTCCTATTGACGAATCCGGAATAATTGTGAGACAGGGCGGAAACTGTAAGTCGCTTTGCATTATTTTCATTATTATATGGATATTATAAAAGCAGGCAAAACAATGCGTTTTGTCTGTTTAATGAAGTGTAGAAGTTAAGCGGTAAGAAGGAAAGAGGCGAGTTGAAATGAAAAGAGGATTGATAGGAACAGGATTATTCATAATCATGCTGTCTTTGGCGATAACGCTCGTAAAGGTTGTGATACCGGCGTTTGCGGCAGACACAGAAGAAGAAATTGTCAATCAGTCTGAATTGGGCGAAACATACATCGGCGATGTTGTAGCGGATGCAATGAAGGCGGCGCTCGGGGCGGATATAGCGCTGGTTAACGGCGGCGCGCTCGGATACACCGATCTGCCCGAGAAAATAACAGAGAAAACAGTGGCGGCGATAGTTCCGTTCGACACGGATATCGTAGTTGTGGTGAAACTCAAGGGCGATGCGCTGAGGCGAGCGCTCGAAAAGAGCTGTTCGCTCCTTCCGAGGCGGTCTTCGACATTTCTGCAGGTCGCGGGGATCGAATTCACGTGTGATTTGAACAAGCCGGCGTCCAAGCGTGTGTCCGGAATCACAGTTGGCGGAAAAGCGCTTGCGCCGGATAAGGAATACGCAGTGGCGGCGACAGAGTTTCTTTGCGGCGGCGGCGGCGGAATGAAAGAGTTCCGGGAGGGCAAGATCGTCTCCGAAGAGGGGAAGCCGATCGGCGACATCGTTCTGGAAAACGCGCGATACAGCAAGAAGAATATCGACTCTCCGGAAGGCCGGATCACGATAATACCGGTCGAGGAAAAGTAATCCCGGATTCGGAGCGATTATTTGGAGCATTGCAAACCGCTTTCAGAGTTGCGCGGTTTATCGGTGGGCGGCTCTGAATTTCAATTTGGCGAGATGGGTTTTAATCTCTTCTTTTAATTCATCGCATATCATGAAATAGGCGATTGCGGAGTAGGCGATTGTGGCGGCTATGTAGCCCGCGGCAAGCGATACTATCGAACTGCCGCCTGCCGCGCTTTGCGCAAACCACGCGACGCCGTATGTCAGACCGATAAGCAGGAATATTCTGAAAACGTGCCAGTACCATTCCCAAACAGGAATTAGCAGGCATTGCCTGCAGATACGGGGCATCCCATATACATAAGCAAACGACCAGTAGAACACGTTTGAAAGCCCCGCCCCAATCAGTCCGAAGTAATAGATTAAAAATACCGTTAGAGGCAATATTGTAAACAGGGCGTAAAAGTTCAGTCTTGCGGCTATTTGCGGTTTCCCGACGGCTAAAGCGAAAACGTTCGGCACGTTAAGAGTTCCGCCCATAATTAAAGCGACGGCGAGCAAGGTAGAGGGCAAAAACATGGATTTCGCGACTTCAGCGCCGAACATGTATGAAAAAACCGGCAAAATCGCAAAAGGAATCGTCGCCACTAAAGGCGCCAGCGTATAACAGCTTAGTTCCTGAAGCTTTCTGTATTGCGTTAATATCTTTTCGTGGTTGCCGGTAGCGAATATTTCCGAGAAGGAGGGATATGCCGCCTGTGAGATGGCGTTTGTTATGAGCTTCGCGCGCTCGATGTTGTTCGCCGCGAAATTGTAATAGCCCATTACTGAAATCGGTTGAAGTTTGCTAAGGATGAATTTGTCGCCGTTCTGCTGAAACACGGATGTTAAATTGATAGCGGTCAGGTTCAGAGCGAAACGATAGTTTCTTTTAACAGCCTCGGGAGAAAACCCGGGCAGCAATGAATGAAACGAAAAGAAACGCGCGCTTATCAGGAAGAAAATAATTGTTTTTGCGATAAAACAACCGGCATACCAATAGATTACTTTCATCAGGTCACCGGTTAAAATCAAGACATAGATCAAGCCCAATTGTTGAAACAAGCTTATTATGATTTCAACGGCATTCTGGAATTCCATTCTCTGGATGCCCCCGAGGATGCTTTTAAATAAAGCGTTCGGCAAAACCAGAAGCGAGGTAATGCCCATTACGCGGAGCATGAATATGGCCGAGTTCCTGTCCAGCGTCTTGATGTGAACCCATTTGTCAATTATTGACGGCGCGAGCATAAATAATGCCGCCGAGAGCGCGATAAACACGGCCCAATAGAACAGGGAGGCGGTGCGGATGAGCCCTTTAATATACTGAGGGTCGGATTTGTAATATGCGGATATCTCCCTTGCCGCGGTCCTGTTGATGCCCAGTTCAAAAACCTCTATCGATATAAGATTTATCAGAACCGTGAATTGAATAATCCCGAATACATCGCTGCCTATCTTTTCGAAAATCTGCTTATAAGTAAAAACGCTTAATACGATTATTGAGCATTGGCCGGCTATGTTGTAAATAATATTCCGCTTAAGTTTAGACATATTTCAAGCTGTTAATAATCGCCTTTCAAGTTCGCTGTTTTCATTTGCGCGGATCGCTTCGCCGGGAAAGCGGGCTTCTATCAATCAATGCCATTCCCTCACAATTTCACTTAGCTTTTTAACAGATATGTCCCGAATAAACCGCTGACTCGTCTCCGTTCGTTTCTCAATTTCCGGGAGCCGGGCGGCCGCCAGTGAAAAATTATCGAAAACCGGCGGACACCGGTCAATTATACTCCATATTCATGAGGAAACAGTTTGTTTTGAGAGGAAAAATGTGAGTTAAACGGGCCGGCCGCCAGAACGAAGCTTGTTTTTAAAGCTATTTTCGTTTATCGTTTCAGCAGCAAAAAAGCGCAAAAAAGGTTTGAATAATGGCGGGCATTTTTCGATGGAATGAGGAAGAAACAGCGAACGGCGGCATTGCGGACAGGAAGCTAATCTTAGCGGTCAGCGTGGCTGCGGCATTGATTGTGATGTTCGTGTTTCCGGTATATTTCACCAGCGACAGCCGTTCGTATTTAGAGCGCGCGATGGAATTAGTGGGCGGAGGGTCGCACGATCCGCTGTTCAAGTCATTCATCCGGCCTCCGGGCTACCCGCTGATGATGCTGCTCACCGGTGTTGTCGGTCTGGGAACGTTCAAACTTCTGATATTAGTTCAGACCCTAATGGGATTGTTGATCCCGCAGATGATCTATGGCATCGGCGCGCGCGTTAACCGGACAACTGCAATCTGGAGCGCCATGTTGTCGGCCGTCTCGCTGATTCCGTTTATATGCATGAAAAGCGTGATGACCGAACAAGTGTCGATATTTCTCATGCTGTTGGGGGCGTACTGTTTTGCGGCATATCTGACGACCGGAAAAGCGCGACATATATACATAATGTCTCTGGTGATTTTCCTGATGATCCTTGTTCGCCCTTCCGCAAAACTGCTGTTCGTTATTTATCTCGGAGTGACTGTGATGGCGCGCCCGAAAGCGTTCATACACATAGCCGCGAGCGTTTTCCTGACGGCGGCCTGCGTAGCGCTCGCCATGAACATCGGGAACAACGGTGGAAAGGCCGGCGCCGCATACCCGTCATTAACCGGGACGGCATTGTTTTTCAATGTCTATCTGGCGAGCCAAGGCGCCGTTCAAGAGCAAAACGGTCCCGCGAGCGCGGAGTTGCTGCGAAAAACGCTGGCGATTTCAAAGCAGACCGACGCAGAGGAAGTGTTCATGCGCGAAACCCTTGTTGACTCCATGCGCGCCGACTATTTTTTCCGGCGTTTCGGGGACGACAAGGAGGCGTTTGTAAAATTCATCGCAGAGTCTCCGTCGAGGATATATTTCAAGTTTTTATGGGACACATTGAACAAACGGCTGGGACCCGAGGCCGCCGACAAGCTTTTTTTGCGCGTGTCGCTGGAAACTCTGCGGGCGCACCCATCCGTCGGCATAAGATTTATGTACACGAATCTGACGGGGCTGACGATCACGCAACCGATGTGTTCGACATACGCGGTCGACCCCACGGCGCGCAGCGTGGTCGCTCCGCCGCAGGTTTTCTCCGCGAACAATCCGATTCTCGGCCCGGACTACGGTTTGAGCGGGCTGCCGAAAAATTTCTATAATGAGTTGTCGTTTCGCATGCTCGGCAGGTTCACGGATAAAATTCAATATTTGTTTTCCAATATCTGGGGCGTTATGTTCCATGCTTTTCGCCCTATCGTTTTTATGCTGATGTGCGCCGGGCTGCCGGCGTTTTTGCGCTCGAAAAACCGGTGGATGTATCTACTCATGTTTCTTATCGTCGCCTATCAGGTGGCTATAACAAGCGTTTTCAACGAATCTCTGCCCCGATACATCTACCACACGATTCTTTTCGAGCTGATCGCGGCGGTCGCGGCAGTTGATTATTTTCTGGAATGGAACTGCAAGAGAAGAAACGGGAAGGTTCAGCGATAGGCGTTCACGAACGGAACGCAAAAATTGCGTTGGATTTAACAATGGCGCGGCGGCATTAATGTATCAGCCATGATCGTTGTCGTTATTAGCGGGAAAGAAATATGCCGAAACACAACATGACATCCATAAGGCTTCAGAACGCGCTTTTTCTGAGCAGGATGATATTGCATAAACCGGTTTTTCTGATGCGCCTTGCCGCGGCGTATTTCAGGGTTCTCGTTTTGAAGCAGACTCCTTTGAGATTCATGGATATCGCTTTTGACTACTCCTGCAATATGACATGCGAACACTGCTCGGCGGTTTCCCTCAAACAGAAAGACAAACCGCAACTGACGGCGGAAGAGTACGGCCGAATCGCCAAAACGCTCAGGCGCGAAGGATGCCTCGTCTTTCATTTTACCGGCGGAGAGCCGCTTCTGCGCGATGACCTTCCGGATGTGATAAGGGCTTTCAAGCCGTCGCGCTGCACGGTGAGCGTGCAGACGAACGGCCAGCTTGCCACGCATGAGAAACTTGTCGCGCTGAAAAAGGCCGGAGTCGATATTTTCTGCGTCAGCATAGACTCCGGCATACCGGAGGAACACGACGCGTTCCGCCGCACAAAGGGCGCATTTGACAAGGCGATGGCGGCGCTTGATCTGGCCGCATCGCTCGGATTCAGGACTTCGATAAGCACATGCCTGTCGCACAACAATCTCAAAAGCGAAGGCTTGATGAGAGTAATTGAAATTGCGGAGAAAAAGGGAATTTGGGTCAATTTCAATCTTGCGGTGCCGGCCGGCAACTGGCAGGAAAACACATCGTTCCTGCTCACGCCCGAGGACAGAATTTACATGGAGAATCTCATGGCCGAGCATCCATGCTGCCGCACCGATTTCAGCAGCAACTATTTCCGGTGGGGTTGCAGCGCCATCAAGGAAAAGCTTTACCTGACCGCTTACGGCGATGTCATGCCTTGTCCTTTCATCCAGATTTCATTCGGCAATGTCAGAGAAGAACACGTCTCGAAAATACGCAAAAGAGGACTCGGAGTCAAAGTATTCAAAGGATATCCGCAGATATGTTTGGCGGCCGAAGACCGGGAATTCATAGCGAAATGCGAATGTTACAGCAACTACGCTGGACAATTGCCAATGCCTTATAACAAGGTCGATTGGATAGTCGGCGAGCTGAACGGCGGCGCGAAATAAACGGATCGTTCAAACAATGGCAGATAATGAGGACATAAAAACGCATGAAGTCTGCTGCCCCATGTGCGGCGGCGACAGCTTTGAGGAAATTGCCGCCGGCATAGATTTCGAATATCACACGTCAACGCAGGAGTATCATTTCGGCAAATGCCTCAAGTGTGGCGTCTTATATCTAAACCCGAGGCCGGATATTTCGGAATTGAATCGAATCTATCCGCCTGAATACGCTCCATACCACTTTGACAAACAGAACCTGACGCTAAGGGTGAGAAACCGGATGGAAGGCGGCCGCATAAAAAAAATAGCGGCTCTTGTTCCGAACGAGGCGGATGCGCTTGACGCAGGATGCGGAGGCCCGGGTTTTCTCGAAAACATGCGGCGATACGGGCCGCCCGGCTGGCGGCTTTGGGGGAATGATTTTAATGAACAGGTTACAGCCGAGCTTGAGAAGCGAGGGTTCAAGGTTGCGCCCGGCCGCTTCGAGGAGATAAACCTTCCGGCGGGAAGCTTTGATCTCATTTTCATGAAACAGACTATCGAGCATCTTGAAACGCCGAAGGAGGCTATCGCCGCCGCATCGAGACTGTTGCGGAAAAACGGTTTTCTCATAATCGAGACGCCGAATTTTGACTCTTGGGACGCGAGGAGATACCGGTCAAAGTTTTGGGGCGGCTATCATTTCCCCCGGCACTGGACGATATTTAATCCCGCCACGCTCATTGAGGCCGCCCGGACCGCGGGGCTGTCTCATTTTTCGACAGGGTTCATGTTGTCGCCTTCATTCTGGATACAGTCGTGGAGACATTCGCTTGAACACAGGGGATGGCCGAAGGCGATAGTCAGGCGCATCAACCATCTAAACCCGCCGCTTATGTTATGCGCCGTAATTATTGATTGGGCGCAGATGATCGCCACGTCGAAAACATCGAACATGCAAATCATTTTTCAAAAACCGTGAATTTAAAAACAATGTTATCCTTCGGATGTTATAATTCAGGATGTTTAATGTAAAATATCAATGAATTATGATGGCATTTATTATTGAGCGGAGATAAGGCGCTGAAAAAGGAAATCAACCGGGAAGCTGTCGGTTTCAAAACAATGACGTCTTCCATCGGAAAGGCCGACTACTATACCCGATGGGCGCTTGGGGTTTTCAGACGCCACCTGGGGGGGAGCCTGCTTGAGGTTGGCGCCGGGTTCGCCAATTACAGAAAGTTTTTGACGGAAATAGACAGGATTGTTTCGATAGATATAGATGAAGAAGTGATAGAAAAGGCGCGGGCGGGCGATCCGGATGGCAATTATGTTGTCGCGGACATCGCAGCGCCTGATTTTTGCGAACGGATCGGCGGCGAACTGTTCGACGCGGTTTTATGCTGCAACGTGCTTGAACACATCGAACACGAGGAAGCGGCGGTGAGGAATATTGAGCGATCGCTTAGAAGCGGCGGAAAGGCGTTGCTGTTTTTGCCTGCCTTCGGCGCCCTTTACAATGACCTCGACAGGCTTGCCGGGCACTACAGGCGTTATACGCTGAAGTCGGCGCTGGCGCTGTTCGACGGGGGCGCGATGGAAGCGATCGGCGCTGAATATTTCAACCCGATCGGGGGCCTTGGCTGGTGGGCAAACAAGTTCAGGCGACATGATGATATAGATTCGCGGAACGTCAACATGCAGGTGATGTTTTTCGACAGATATGTGGCTCCCGTCTCGCGGGCGCTCAATCCGGTGACGCGCGGATTTTTCGGACAATCAGTGATAATAGTGGGGAGGAAGACATGATTTCAGTTGTCATACCTGCATATAACGAGCAGGAAGCGATCGCGCCTCTTATCGAGCGTTTGAGAGAAAAGCTGGCGCCCGTTCAGGGCTATGAAATAATCATAGTTGACGACGGATCGACCGACAAAACGGCGGCTATCGCCGGCGAATGCGGAGCGATCGTTGTGAGGCATCCCCACAACGCGGGCTATGGCCGCTCGTTGAAGGACGGCATAGCGGCGGCCGGCAACGACACGATTGTGATCCTCGACGCGGACGGCACCTATAGCCCCGGCGACTTGTATCTGCTTTTGGCTGAATATGAAAAGGGATTTGATCTTATCATAGGTCGAAGAAGCGGCAGGCATTACAGCGGAACATGGTACAAATCGCCGCTTAGATCCATGTTGAAACTTCTTGTGGAATTCACTGTCGGCGCGCGCGTGCCGGACATTAATTCCGGCTACAGGGTTTTCTCAAAAAAGACGATCATGCCATACATGAAATATCTTTGCGACACATTTAGCTTTACGACATCCATGACTCTATCATATATGCTTGACTGCAAATATGTGAGTTATGTTGACATCGCTTACGATAAAAGGATCGGAAAATCGAAAGTCAGGCTTTTCAAGGACAGCCTACGTACGCTTCAATACATAGTGCAGGCGATATTGCATTTTAATCCGCTGAAATTATATCTCGTGTTGTGCGCGTTCGTATCGGTAATGTTTTTTGTTTTCGCTGGGCTGGCGATCGGCTTTAAATCCCCGGCATGCATGATTGTTTCATCCATGTCGCTGCTTACAATGTTCATCATATTTGCGATCGGCCTGCACGCCACTCTCGAACTCAAGAAATAGATCGGCGGAACAATCAGTTTTTCAGCCAGTTGTCCATCCATTTGTTCAGCGCGTAAATATTCCAAAGTTTCCTGTTATTGTCGATCTTTCCCGCGAGGTGATCTTCGAGCAGGCCGCTGACGGTTTTGCTCGAAAAGACGCCGTCGCCGGCGATCCTGCCCGGCCCCAGAGTTTCGCGAAAATCTTCTCTCAGGTCTTTTTTTATCCAAGCGGAAAGCGGAACGCCAAAACCTTTTTTTCGTCTTTTAACGACAAAATCAGGCGTGTCGGAACGGACAGCCTTTTTAAGGATATATTTCGTTTTCAGTCCGTTGAGCTTCATACGCAGAGGCAGGCGCGCGGCAAGTTCGACAAGGCGATAGTCGAGAAACGGCGTTCTGACTTCAAGCGAGTGCATCATGCTCGCGCGATCGACTTTCGTCATGAGGTTTTCGCCGAGATAGTATATCAGGTCGAGTCTCATTGCCTTTTCCACATCCGACGCCTGGCGCGAGCGGCCGGCGATATGTTTTCGCGGAATGTCGAACACGCCGCCGCAGTCACGAAGGCTCGTTAGAAAGGCGGGCGATAAAAGCGCAGTCTTGTCGTTCGGCGAAAACTGTCCCGTCCATGTGAAATGCCGTTCGACAACATCGCGGCTTTCGCTTGCGATGAAACGTTTCAGCTTGAATCCGAGAGTCATATACCTGTCGGTCGCGGGGATTAGCGCGACGGAGCGTTTGACAGCGGCCTTCGCCATGGCGGGAAGCGCGTTATATAGGGAAAACATCTTATGAGCCTGATAGGTTGGGTAGCCGGCGAAAAGCTCGTCGGCGCCGTCGCCGCTTAAAGCGACGGTGACATGGCCGCGAGTGAATCTCGACAACAGCCACGTTGGAATCAGCGATGCGTCGCTCATCGGCTCATCGAGCATGGAGAAAATTTGCGGAATCAGCGAGGGCACGGACGACATGGAGAGAATTTCCTCCTTATGGGCAGTTCCGATAATCGCGGCGGCTCTGCGCGCATAGCCGCTTTCGTCAAAGCTGCCTTCGTCGAAACCTATGCAGAAACTTTTTATATTCGGCGAAAATTTCGCCGCGAACGCAGCGGCTGTTGTCGAATCGATACCGCCGCTGAGAAAAACGCCGACCGGCACATCTGAAATAAGTCGCATGCGCACGGAATCGGATATCAGGTCGCGAACCATGCCGGCCGCTTCATCCTCACTGATATTCATCGGCGGTTCATCGGGAATATTCCACCACTGCTTTATCGCGAGAGAGCCGTTGCAGTATGAAAGCATCTCTCCTGGCTCGAGCTTTTTAATGCTTTCAAATATGCTTAATGGCGCCGGGATATATGAATAAGTCAGATAAGCGTCGAGAGCGGCATTGTCGAGACGCCTCTCGAAACCCGGAACAGCCAGTATGGATTTCAGTTCGGAACCAAAATACAAACGTCCGCCAAAGTGCGTGTAATAAACCGGTTTAACTCCGAGCCGGTCGCGGACGACGAGCAGCCTGTTTTTCGCCGAATCCCACAGGGCGATTCCGAACATGCCGTTCAGTTTTGAAGCGAATTCGTCGCCGTACTCTTCATAAAGATGCGGAATCACTTCGGTGTCCGAGTGGGTTTTGATAGAGTGCCCTTTCGCCGCGAGCTCGCCGGCAAGCTCCCGGTAATTGTAAATCTCGCCGTTCATCACGACTTGGATCGACGCATCCTCGTTTGCCATGGGCTGTCTGCCGCCTGCGATGTCGATGATTGCGAGCCGCCGCATGCCAAGAGCCGCGTTATCACATATATAAAAACCGTCGTCGTCGGGTCCTCGATGCGTAAGCGTCGAGCGCATCCGCCTTATGATTTCTTCAGATTGCCGTCCGGCGCCGCTTCCGGCATAACCGCATATTCCACACATTCAAAGCACTTCCTGTCTAAGCCGAAGCCGCTTGAGCCGACATTATTATATTTTTCTCCACTGGCTGATGGAGAAGCAAGAGAGGCGTTTGCCGCAGAGCGGGGCGAGGAGCGACTCGATGAGCATGAGAGGCGGCGCGTAAGCGCGTTTCAGCCACAGCGGCGCGCGGAAAACCATCGAGTTGAGAACAGCGAGGTAAGCGACGCCGCCCATGTACTGCGTCTTGACGATATCGAAGCGGCGCTCGTTATCGGCCCGCAGCGCGTCGAGGTCGATCGCGGATTCGCTACGCTCGAAAATCCGGTCGGCGCGGTACCATGCGCGCCGGAAGACGTCGGGCAGCGAGCCGGCGTGCGGTTCGCCGAAGCAGAGCCAACCGCCCTGTTTCAGGATGCGGTGGATCTCGTCGAGAGCGCGGCCGACGTGCGGGTGGAGGTGGTGGAGACCGCCCATTATGAAGACGCAGTCGATGGATTCGCTCTTAATCGCGCAGTCGAAAATCGAGGCGCTGACGGCGCCGCATCCGGGCCATCGCTTTGTGAAGCTTTCAGCCATTCCGGGCGAGATGTCGAGGCCGAAGACATCTGCTCCTTTTTCGATCAGGACGCCGGCGAGTTGCCCGCTTCCGGAGAGCGCTTCAAGCGCTTTTTTCCCCGCGAGTTCGACTCCGTCCGTAAGCTGTTTATTGAAGAATTTCCGGTAGTAGCGGCGGCTGAATTCATCCGTGTAGTGGAGCAGGTAGCGTTCGTATGTCGCATCGTAAGAGCGCTTCTGCGCGAGCTCTATTTCGGTGTAGTTTTTGTCGTCCATAATTGCGTCGAGATCGTTCAGCGGCCATTCGATAATACGGCAATTATAAACTATCGCGCGTGAAAAACTCAAAGATAAGTTTAAACTTCTATATCCGCCGAGGCCGCTTTTTCTGATGGCGCGGCGGCTGCGAGAGGCGCCTTGAAGACGGACTTGACCTTGTCTTTTAAGATGGTTTGGGGAATACTAAGTTTGGCTTGACGGGTTCAAGAGATCGGGCGGAACGGACGAGCGCCACGCGCAATAGAAGCGGGAGAGCCGCGGCCGGAAGATAATGCGAAAATGCCGGTTTTCATGGCGCGCCCGCTGAACTTTGACGAATTGTTATTAATGCGCTCTGCCAAAAGTTGAAGGAGTGGAAGCTATGAATCGCATATATTTGACCCTGCGAGTCACGTTGATCTGCTTTCTGATATGTTTCCTTTTCGCGCATACGGCTCATGCATATATAGATATAGGCGCCGGCAGTTATTTCTTTCAGATAGCGGTCGCTTCGATGCTCGGTATAATGGTGTCGGTTAAAATTTACTGGAAGATTATCAAAAAGAAAATCGTGTCATTATTTTCCGGCAAAAAGCCCCTGCCCAAAGAGTGACATTCTGAGTTCATAGACGCTTAGGCGAAAGGAGTTCTCTTTTGAAAAGAACGATCGCTTTCCACCCCATTTTGTTTGCGATGTTCCCGATACTGTCGATTTTCACATTTAATATGGGCCAGATGCCGTATGGAGAACGTCAGATTGCGATTCCGCTTCTGGTCTCTGTTCTGTCCGCGGCGGCAATCTGGGGCGTGTTGAGCCTTATTCTTAAAAACAGCCTTAAGGCCGGCCTGATCACATCAATATTAGTTCTTCTGTTTTTTTCCTACGGCCACATTTATTCATTTCTGATAGCGGCGAATATTAGTTTCACTATACGCTACCCGCACCTGACAGCCCTATGGATGATAATAATAATTGTAAGCGGAGCGCTGATAATACGAACGAAAAGGGATCTGAAAAATATAACGACAATACTTAATATTATGTCGATAACGCTGGCTCTTTTGCCAACGGCCAATTATTTGGCCAACAAGGCCATGATATCGTCGGCGGGACTGAAGACGAAAACCGCGGAACAATCAGGCGAAAACGTGGCGGCGATTAAATCGCCGGTTGAGCCGCGCGACATCTACTACGTAATTCTCGATGGCTATTCGAACGAGACGACCATGAAGGAAGTTTTCAACTGCGACATCAGCGACTTCACGTCGTTTCTAAAGAAGAAGGGGTTTTTCGTCGCATCGAAAAGCAGAAGCAATTATGCATTCACCGATTTATCGATCCCTTCTTCACTGAATATGAAATTTCTCGACGGAGACATGGACCCGTTAAGAAAAAAGCAAAGGGCCTATTTGCTCATAACCGCAAGGCTGCGAACGATGCTCGAAGACCACAAGGTTAAGGATTTTCTGAAGGCCAGAGGCTACAAACTGATCTTTTTCAGCTCCGGATTTCAGGTGGACAACCAAAACAGGTATTTCGATGTTCCCAACCGGTGCGGCCGGGATAATGAATTCATGTACAACCTTCTGAACACGACGGCGCTGGCGCCGTTGCACGGGTATTATGTTGTGAAAAAGCTGGAAAACGCCAGAGAAAAAATCACTTCATGCGTTCAGGATGAAATCACGAAAATCCCGGAGAAGGGCCCGTTATTCGTTTTCGCGCATCTTGATGTCTCGCACGTCAATATGTTCCACGAAGCCGCTCCGAGCTATTGCGGCGAACTTAAGGCGTACAATAAGCGCCTTGAGACGATGGTCTCCGGCATACTTTCAGCGTCAAAAAAGCCGCCGATAATTGTTTTGCAGGGCGACCACGGCACAAAAACAATACTTGATGAAATCATGGGCGAAGACGGCAAATGGGACATGAATAAACTGCTCGCGAATGAGCCGTTGATGGACGCCGGGCTGCGGCAGAGAATGAGGATCTTCAACGCCTATTATTTCCCGGCGGGCGGCGAGGCGAAGCTTTATGATTCCATCACTCCGGTTAACACTTTCCGCGTCATGTTCGACTATTACTTCGGCGCCGATTTCAAGTTGATGGACGACAGAAGCTATTTTTCTTTCCCGCCGAGAAATTATGAATTCGTCGATGTGACAGAAAGAGCAAAATTCTGACGGGTTTTCGCTTTCAGGCGTGACGGGATGTTGTTTGACGATTAATCATCTTATACAATTGCAGTGTTGAAAACCCGCGACCGCAATCATTCGCGGAAATGTTAGGCCGGGGAAATAAAGACGAATGTTCATGCCTCTCGCAATCGGGATCGGAATAGCGCTGATAACCTATATTCTGCGCGCGTGGCCCCGCGTCGGACTTCCCGATTACGGAGCTGACGTTTTTTTTCACCTCGCACTGGCGGACTCCATAAGAAAAGATCGCGACCGCCAAAAAATAACAAAATACTTTTCAATAGGAAATTACAACGATTATCCGCTTTTGCTGCATTATCTTCTGGCGCCGATACCAAAGGAGACATTAGAGAAAATCAGCGGATACATCAGTCCGCTGTTCGATGTTTTTAACGCCGCGCTGCTTTACTGGTTCGCATATTGGGCCACCCGCTCGCCGGCGGCTGGCGTTGCTGTTTGGCTGTTCTATCTGGCTTCCCCGCAGCTTTCGCTCGAATCGCTTACCCTGACGCCGAGACTGCTCGGCATTTTTTTCTTCAATCTGTGGGCGCTTTCTATGGCAATCGGAGTATATCATGCGTCGGCGGCATGGGCGGTTGCAAGTGTGGCCGCGGGCGTGGCGTGTTTTTTTACAATTCGATTTCAACTGTTGCCGATGCTTGCCGCCGGGATGTTGTTCTGGGCGGCGACGGGCAGGGCGATGTTCCTCGAACTGGAGGCGGCCGCGTTCGCGGTTAGTTTCTGCCTGCATCCGAGGTATTTTATCAACGCGTTCATTTCTTATTGCGTTAAGACGCATGACTATGCCCGCAACTGGAGGTTTTACGGCGACGAAAACGAACGGCTCGGGGGCATAGACAAAAATGCGCCGGGCGCTCGAAAGAGACGTTTCGGCGAGAGGCTCGGAAAAGAAATAAGAATGCTGTTTTTTTTCAATCCGGCGGCGTGGCTGATGGCGGCCGCCGGATTCTGGCTTGCAAAGGCCGGGCGCGGCGGTTCGACTGGCGATATCGAAAAGATTTTGTGGGTCTGGTTTTTGATGTCTTTTGCGGCGTTCCTGTTGGCGGAACGTTTTCCGCAGCTCGGCCAGAGGAGCGGCGACGGCTACAGGCAGTTTCCGATGTTCGGCGCGTTCCCCGGCGCGTTTATTGCAGGAGCGGCGTTTGTGGAAAGCTATCATTCCGCGCCTGTATTTTTCGCGTTTCTGGCAGCCGGGCTTGCGGGTTCGCTGGTTTTAACCCTGCGGATGGACACAAAAGGATATAAAGAAAAGCTGAAATCGACTTCTTCGTTTATCAGGCCGGAACTAAAGGCGATACTTGAGCGGGTTCGCGGTTATCAATGGGGCTGCGTCATGTGTCTCCCAAGCGCAAATAATTATTCGATGATTTACTTCGGGGACAAACGCGTCGTCGAGGTCGTCGGGCGCAGCAGGCCTGACAAAAAACTATTCGAGGCGTTTATCAAAAACCGGGAAGTGAGACTTGACGAACTTCTACGGATGTTCGATATCGATTATTTTTTCATCGACACGGCTCTGCCTGAATGGAATCAGGACACGAGCGCGATAGGCGAGATAGTCGAAAGGGAAGGTTCATTTATATTTATCAGAATTTTTCCGTCCGCAAAAGCGCCTGCTGACAAAGCGCAAACCAGTCATTCCGGCTGAAGTCGAAATTTCATTCCTCGTACCATGTAGGTTTCCACAGCTTGTTCACTCCGGCGAATCCCTCGAATCGCTCTTTTCCTATAGCGGCGTTCCAGAGCTGGGTCATAATAACGCGGCCGATGGAAAGAAAGAACCACCAGTGAAGGCGGCGCCTGATGATATGCGGAGAAAACATTCTCGACAGGTAGCGGAGCGGTTTTTTCGCGACAAAATTCTTCTGGCACCAGATTGTCCAGTAGGCCACATCTTCGCGGCTGAGATGTTCGGTCGGCATGGTCGGGTAGAACATGTCGTAGTTTGAGAAGTCCGTCTCTTCGATCCAGCCTTTTTCCGTCGCCTCCCTGTGAAGAGGCGTTCCTGGAAAAGGCGTGCAGACATGGAACGCGGCGAAGTCCAGATCGCAGTCGTGCGCGAATTTGAGCAGCCCTTTAATTGATTCGGCGGTGTCCGTGCGGATTCCTGTCAGGATTGTCGCCTGGCGAAAAACCTGCGGGTAATGGTCGCGCAGGATGTGGAAAGCTTTTACAGCCGTTTCTTCGCTGTAACGGTTTTTGTTCAGCCATAAAAGATCGCTCGGCTCGGATCTCTCCAGGCCGATAAGCGCGTGGCGCAGGCCTGCCTTAACCATAAGGTCCAGAACGCCGCTTTCGTGCTGCGAGATGAGAAGGTCGTAGCGTATGAACGCCCACCAGCCAAGCTTGTATTTCCGCTGTATTATGCCTTCGCAGAATTCCGTGAGCCATTTATTATCCATATTCCAGGTCGCATCCACCCAAAACAAATAACGGACGCCGTACTGGTTATACAGAATGTCAATTTCCTCAAGGACTTTACCGGGCGATTTCGTTCTATAAAACGGAGAGTCGTGGATCGCGCCGTCCGGGTTCTCGACGTGGCGGTTTTCCATGGCGATCCAGGAGCAGAAATTGCAAGTGTCGATGCAGCCCCTGCTGCGTTGGATAGTCGCGGCCCGCTGCCAGAGCTTGCCAAAAGGGGAATACTTGTCCATCAAAAGCAGGTCGAAGGCGGCCGGCGGTATTTCATCGAGGTTTTCAATCGCCGGGCCGAGCGGGGATGTTTTCATATTCCCAGAATCGTCCAGCCAGCAAAGACTCAACGTTTCTTCTTCATTTCCGCCGGCGCGCGCGACTTTGAAAAAATGCTCCATGGCGATTTCGGCTTCGAAGCGGATAATGTAATCGAGATTTTTGCAGCTTTTCAGAGCCCATTCCGGCGCGTGCGAAAATATGTGGCTGCCGCCAATGGTTACGATATCCGGATTGATGGATTTCGCGACGTCGAACACGCGCAGGGCGTCGTGCGCGTAACACACGCATTCGCCTATTCCGACCACATCTGGACGCCTGCGTTTTATTTCTTCGCCGAGCGAATGAAACCCTATGTGTTCCACGCAGCAGTCTAAGATTTCGATTTCCACGAAATCGAGTTTGCTCCTTAGCCACGCGGCAAGGGTAGGGTAGTTCAGAGGCACGAGAAAGTTGTCGGATTCATTTATGATCGGCCAATAATGATGCGGAGGGCGCACGAACAGAATTTTGATTTTTTCCTTGCCGGACAGCCTTCGCATTCAATCGCCTCAATTCGTTCTCTCAGGACAATATATTATATGTGATGCCGAAGGGAAATGATACTGTTATTTGCCGTCGAATATCGGCGAAATTTCAATAGCGGGCGGCGTCAGTTGTTGTGAATGCCCCAAAGAGACAGAATGTTAGTCGCGAGATCTTTCCAACTGCCGGGTGACGCGATAAACCTGCTGAGCCTGAGAATGGAGCTGAGCCTCATGTAGTGAGAGCGCATCAGCGCGCGGCTCCGGACCGATGGCGATGTGGCGATGAAGGCGCCGCCGCCATCGGGGAATCTGCCTCGCGCTTCCAGGCATGCGTCCACAACGTCGCGCCCGGTTTCGGCAAGCCAGCGGTCGAACAAAGTCGTCCCCGGCCTTAAAACCAATTCGTTCACGCTGACAAAATCCGTTCCGCACTCGCGAATGAATTCGGCTTCATGTTTTATTGACGAGCCGTCTTGAGGCGAAAGGCGGGCGATGAAGTGGCCTATTGTAAAGATGCCGCATTCACGCGCTTTTCCGATCACGGCCTTCATTTTTTCAATGTCCGAAGCGCGCGCATGTTCGAGCAGAACGCCGGAATCGGGGTGTTCGATTCCTATCAGCATGGCCGCGCATCCGGCGCGCTTAAGAGACACGATGTCGGGCGCGGCCAGCAAATCAGCGCGGAAGAAGCCCGCGAAACGCATCCCGCGCCGCGCGCCGCCCATCATTTTCAGAAATTCGCTGAAACGCTCCTGAGAAGAGTTAAGCATGGGGTCGAGGAAGAAGATGTTTTTAATGCCGTTAGCGGCGAGATAATCGAGTTCGTTCTCCACTTCGCCCAAATCTCTTGGGCGCAATGGAGCCGTCTCCATCATGCAATAGTCGCACTTGCAGGGGCATCCCGCTGAAGCGAGCACGGTCGCCACCTGCCTGAAATCCGGAAACGGGAGCCTGTAATTGCGCAGATTGATGCGGGAGTAATCAGGCAGGCCGTAGGAGAAAGGCCCCGGAGAGACGGCCGAATATTTTTCGCCCGGCAATAGGATTTCCTTGAAGGGTCCGTTTTCGCGCGCGAAATATTTCACTGTTTCGCGGCTTGTCCATTCGACAAGGGCGGCGCCGAATTGCGGAAATCGCGCGAGAAACGCTTCCGGGTGGAAACGAAAAACATCGCCGCATGAAAGTATCCGCGCGTTCGGGAACCGCATTGAAAGAATCTCCGCGAAGCGCGCATCCTCTCCGAAACTCGCCCAGCCGGCCATCATCAGAATTCCGTCGTAGCGCCCGGCCGCTATCTGTTTGAGGGTCGCATCCGGCCCTAGTTTTTCAGCGACAGAGTCGAGGAAATGCGTTTCGAATCGCGCGTTCAGAATTCCCGACTGCGCCATTAGCGCGGGGTCGGCCCAGAAATACCCGCCTTTTGTTTCCTGCGAGCAATATCCGAGCCGCATCACATTTCTTTCCGACGGAGGATGCAGCAATAGCAGTTTCGGCCTGTTCATGGCTGCGCCCTCTTAGAGGATGTTGAAAATTTTGATGCGGCGAACAAAAGAATATCCTTTAGCAGCCATACGGCTCCACGAAGCATTTCGGGCAATGTGAAAACGCCGTGCCGAATGTGTCTCGCTATCATTCGCGGCCGCATATAGTAGCCTGCCATAGCCTCACGAAGCAAATTCGATATCCGGCAGGGAGACATTCCGGGGAGTTGCCAAAAGGATTCACCTGGCTTTGGGTGATACTGGTTGTTCCACAGCCACGGGCTAAGCGAAGCCGGGAAAGCGCTTTCATATTTCTTATATAATGCGGAGCCCGGATAGGGCGTGACTTTTGCGAAGCTCGCCACGATGCAATCGAGGCGTTTCGCGAAAGCGATAGTCGCTCGCGCCTCTTCCTGCGTTTCATTCGGGAAGCCGATCATGAACAGGCCGTAAGTATGCAGTTTTGCCTGATGCGTCCAGCTTGCGGCTTGAACGGACTGCTCCGGTTTGAATCCCTTTCCTGCGGCATCTAGATGCCTTACGCTTGCGCTCTCGAACCCGTACATGACGAACTTGCAGCCGCACCGCTTCATCTCGCGCAGCAGTTCCAGGCTTACCCGGTCGGGCCTTGTTTCGGTGAACCAGCGCACTTTGCCGCGCAGTCCCCGTTCCTCCATGATACGGCAGAAATCCATGCCTTCCTTTTCCGTCAGCGGGAACAGCGCGTCTTGGAAACCGAACGCCGCGACGCCAAGCTCATCATATTGCCACTCGATGTCATCCACCAGCTTTGACAAACTGCGCCGCCGGATTCCCGGCATGAAAACATTTTGAGAGCAGAAACTGCAATTCCAAGGGCATCCACGCGAAGCGTAAACTGCCAGAACTCGTTCTCTCAGCATAAGCCGAGGGGGGCATCGATAATCGTCGAGCCGGAACAAATCCCAAGCCGGACGCGGCAACCTGTCGAGGTCGGAAATCGGGTCTCGCGGGCTGGTGAGGAACGGATTGTCGTCTCGTCTCAACGCGAGGCCGTCCACTTTTGCGAGGTCGCCGCCGGATTCTATCGCCGCAATAAGTTCGGCGAATGTATCTTCGCCTTCGCCCATGACAATGCTGTCGGCGGGAAGATGTTTCAGGATGTCGAGCGCAAAAAGGGTGGCGTGGACATTTCCAAGCGTTACGTGAGTAGCAGGAAGTTCCGCTTTTAATTCCCTGACAATTTCTTCCGCCACGGGCATGCTCGGAGAAAGGCAGCTTATGCCAACAAGATCGAAACTTTCCCGCTTTGCTGTTTCAACAATTTGCCGGACGCTGATCCGTGAAGCGTACTGATCCTCGACAATAACTTCATGGCGGCCCGAGGACCGCGCTGCTCCCGCGAGAATCGCCAGCCCCAGCGGAGGCATGGGAAACATGGAGTCGCTGTAGGTTCCCGCTCTCGCGTCCAGCCTTGACGAAGGATTGATCAACAATATTTTCATGCGTTATTCTTGAAGGCGCCGTGAATTCAGGCGTCCGGATTTTTCTTTTCGAGCGTTAGGCGGATAATCAATTTGTCGATGTCTACAACAACGCTTTCAAAATGGCTGTGGTTTGCGAAATCGAGTAATTCCTTTTCAGTATACGCAGGCAACCCCAAGCCGTATAATCGCTGTTCGGCCAAGGCGCTCCATATCTCGCCGAGCTTGCGAGCGGGCAGTTCGTCGTAAAGCAGGAGCCTGCCGCCGGGTTTCAGCGCCGAATAAATGCGGTTCAGCACAAGAACCGGATCGTGCCAGAGATAAATCGAACTGGTTGATACGACGACATCGAAGGCTTGTTCCGGCAGCGGCGCGACATGCGCGTCGCCGGCGGCGAAGGCAGCCTTTACTTTTCCGCGCTCGCACTGATTGCGCGCGAAGGCGCAAAGCTCGGCGCTCTGGTCCAGCCCGAATCCCTCGACGCGCGGGTATTGAGACAAATACATAAGCAGGAACGTGCCGTGGCCGCATCCGATGTCTGCAATAACCCCGCCGTCTTCTATCGGTCCTACATCATCAACAACGAGCTGGTACAGATGCCTTGCCTTTCGGCTCATGAGTTCGGCGAACAAACGGCTGAGCTTCGAACGGAAGAAGAAAAGCTCGGCGCGCCGCGCCGCTGGACGCAAGTCTTTCATTGTTTTGCTCCGGCCTCCTTCGCCGGCTAAATTCGTGTTGCGTAGCAGCCTCCGCCGGATTTAGGTTGCGCGCGCGGCGGATATTCGCATCTGTGTATTATAACAGCCATACGTAAACCGCGCGCTGCGATTGCGAATGAAAAATCGGCAGGTTTTGTCATCTCGTATTTGTCAGAAGCGCGGTTGCCCGGCATTATTTTTCGCGTTTAACGCGCCATGCTTCGGCGACCAAGTGAAAAAAACCGGTGGCGAGATTCATGAATTCGCGCGGATTTTTCATTTCCAGCAGCTTTCCTGCGATGTAGGAAACCCGGAAATAGAAGGCGCGATTAATCCACTGCAACCATTTTTGGACTACGCCGCGAGGAACGCCGGCGATATTCAAACCGTCCAATCCGGATGAGTCGGAATCAAAGTAATATCTTAATACGGCGTCTTTTATCTTCTCTTGTTCCGCCGGGTTATTCATGAAGATCGGAGCGCCGGGATCCGGAAGCAGTTCGCCAAAAAGAGCGAAAGAGGCGCGTTCTTCCACGAGAAGCCGGGCTGTTTCGCGCACGGTTTCCATTGTTTCGCCGGGCGAGCCTATGAGAATATAGCAGAGCGGCCGGATTCCGGCTTTTCGGGTTTCGCGCAGGGTGTTGCGTATAAGTTCGGAAGACATGCGTTTGTTCAGGGCCTGCAATATGCGCTCGGAACCGGATTCTATACCGTACGATATCATGTAGCATCCGGCGCGCGCCATCAAGTTGAGAAGCTCGGCGTCAACCGTGTCGGCCCGGCTCTTGCAAGCCCACTTGAGTTTAAGTCCGGCCGAGATCATGGCTTCGCAAAGAAGCGCGGTTCTGTTTCTGTCCAAAGGAAAAGTGGGGTCTATAAAATATATCTCACGATATCCTTGAGAGCGCAACGCCTCAAGTTCGAGGATCACGTCCTCCACCTTGCGGGTGGAAACGCTTCGCGGAAGTGAGCAGAAGCCGCATCCATAGCTGCAGCCGCGCTGGGTTTCGACGGTCGTCGCCGGCGGGAAAACGCCGAAAGGCGGATGCAGTTTGTAACGTTCCATGGGCAGCAGATCGCGGGCGGGCAGAACTTCATAAAACGTTTCTTCCGGCTCGGGCGGAACGCAATCCGCCTTTTTTCCGCCGTTCTCGCGCCATGCCGTTCCGGGAATGCCGGCGAGCGGGACGCCTTCTTTCGTTCTGCGAACAATTTCCTCGAGCGGCTTTTCTCCTGCTCCGCAAACTATTATGTCCACATACGGCAGCCTGTCGAAAATCACTTCGTGGGAAAAGCGCGTCGCCGGGCCTCCCAGAACGACTATGGCTTCCGGATTGATTTCGGATTTAATGAGGCGGCTTGCGGCCGCAGCTTCCGGCAAGCCGGGCAGGGTTGCCGAAAGGCCATAGATTTCGAAAGCGTTCTTTTGAAGCATGGGAAGAATGTTTTGCGAGGACAGTCCGAATGCGGGCATGTCGAGGATAGCAGATCCGTAGTAGCCGCATTTGCGCAGATGCGCGGCGAGGCAGGCGACGCCGAGCGGCGGCATCGGATAAATGCCGCTTAGATTGAATGCAAACCTTGCCGCGGACATGTAAATAAGAAGCGTTCGCGTTTTCTCTGTTTCAGAGCGCGCGTCTCTGTCGAAACGGATGGGGTTGTTTAATTCAAATTTTTTCAAGTCTAAATATGCCGCCATGTCCCGCGGATTTTGCGCGAGATGTTATTTTCCGCTTTTTCCCGAATCGATATAATTTCGCATCGCCTTCATGTCGACCTGATATATTCCCTCCGTGGTAACAACATAAAAGAGTTCATTCTGCTCGTCGATGTGGCCGAATTGTATGTGGCGCGATATGCGCCGCGATATGAGGCGCCGCGAGGACGCGCGATCAATCACCGCGAGTTCGCCTGAGTAGTAAGAGCCCTCGATAAACCACTTGCGCGTTTTGTCGTACAGCAACATTCTTGCGTGTATCACGCCGTGATGTATCTTTTTTATGCGGCCCGTCGCAGCGTCGATTTCGAAAATTTTATCCGAGTAGAAACTTGATACGATAAGACGCCCGGTTTCCTCGTCATAGAAAAAGAAGAGCGGCAGTTCGGGCAGGCTGATGGAGCGCATGACTTTAAGGCTGCGGCTGTCGAGGACAAGAATTTTGAAGGTCGCCGGAACGTCGGTCATGCCGACGCTTATGTAGATAAGCGACCCGTCCGGCGAAAAGGTGAACCAGGCGGGGCCGCAGCTCATTTTTGTATATCCGGCCCTGAAGTCCCGAATAGCTTTCGGCCGGAAAGTTTTGTTGTCGAACCGCGCGAAGACGGGAGGCTGATAGGCGTCCACATAGACGTCGTCGCCTCTCCTTTTGGCAAGAAACAGTTGCCCCAGCCTATAAGGCTGCAGAGAGATTTTCCGAGTCGGTTTTTGCGTGAGAGCGCTGAATTCAAGATAGTCCGAATTGATCCAGCTTGCGCCGTAGATTGTGTTGTCTTCAGGCGACAGGCTGATGAACCTGGAAAGGTCTTCCGAATAGATTGTTTTATTCGCGCCTGTCGCCGTGTCTACGCTGAAAATGCCGCTTGTCGGCCCCCAAGACACATAAAAGCGGCCTGTGTTTTTGTCATAGATGAAGTCGCGAAGGCGCGTCAGAGGCACATCGGGTTTCTTGCCTTCTGTCGGGTACAATCTGGTAAGGCCCGGAAATTCCGGGGCGGGTGAACCTAACGGAATCAGTCCGATATAGTTGATTGAGGCGGCGCATACGATGACGCCTAAAAGCGCGAATCGCCGTTCCGGGACAGGCTGCCTGATTAGGCCGAAGAAAATTGCCGTTAGAAGCGGGGCGATTAGTATGAAAATTCTCAATCCCATTTCGGGGTCGTATTTGATAGCGAATGCAAGGGTGGTCGCGTAAAGCAGGCTGTTGAAGGAAAGAAGCGCGCGGCGGCTGCCCCGCACTTGCAGGCACATAACGGCGGCAAAAAGAAGGAAGAAGGGGATATAGGTGCTTTTCTGCGCCGCGAAAAACGATTTCCAAACCAGCGGAGCCTGATGAAGCTCCGGAGGAATCCAGCCTGTCCAAACGTGATTGGCGGGTGTTTCCCCAAGAGAAATTCCGACGAGAAACCGCATGATTATGGATACCGCCACAACGGTAATCAAGCCGGAATTGATCTGAAGAAAGCTATTCCCTTCGTCGCCCATCG